>Ga0078972_1004548_pt1 | contig 37586 bp, 21 predicted proteins | sample YelNatPaOPGAMG01_FD_67568 | JGI IMG/M metagenome (GOLD analysis project Ga0078972, IMG submission 67568) | Hot spring thermophilic microbial communities from Obsidian Pool, Yellowstone National Park, USA - OP-RAMG-01 (SPADES assembly) (version 2) | ecosystem: Environmental > Aquatic > Thermal...
AGCGTCGCTGGTATAAGCCGGTTCTTCGCATGAAGGATGCAATTGATGCGGGAAAGATCGGAAAACCTGCCCTTGGTACCGTATATATACTCGGCTGGCGCGATGAAAAATATTATGCCAGCGACCAGTGGAGAGGCTCATGGGACGGAGAGGGGGGAGGCGTCCTTGTTAACCAGGCCCCCCACCAGATTGATCTTCTGCAATGGTTCATGGGTGAAATAGATGAACTGTACGGAGTTTGGGCAAATCTTAATCATCCATACATCGAAGTGGAGGATACTGCTCTGGCAATTATCCGGTTCAAAAACGGCGCTCTCGGGAATATAGTCGTGTCAAATTCCCAGAAGCCCGGCATATACGGCAAAGTTCATGTGCATGGAAGCAACGGCGCCTCTGTGGGTGTGCAGACCGACGGCGGAGCTATGTTCGTAGCCGGTATGTCAAATATACTTGAACCTCCTGTAAACGACATCTGGACTATCCCCGGCGAAGAACAGATGCTCAGGGAAATGGTGAGGGAAGACTCTGAATTCTTCAATTTCCTCGCCAACCCGATGGAGTATTTCCACGAAAGGCAGATTGAAGATTTCCTTAATGCAATTATTGAAAACAGAAAGCCGCTTGTAACAGGCGAGGAAGGCAGGGTGACAGTCGAAATATTTACAGCCATCTACCGATCAACCCGCGACAACAAACCTGTTAAATGGCCTCTGAAACCGGAAGAGAGAGACGATTTTGACGGCAGACTCCGGAAGTAAGCACAGGGCTTAGGGCACAGGGCACAGGGCACAGGGCAAAGGGTAAAGGGTAAAGGGCAAAGGGTAAAGGGCACAGAGCACAGAACACTACGAAGGCGGGAATCTGAGGGGCATAATAGCGACCGGACCATTGACTTAACCTTTTTTTAATTATTTTTATTCCAAATTTAACCTGCCATGAAAACAAGACTTACCCTGATGACTTTACCGTTTATCTTCACCTGCGGCTGTGGTTATTATTCGGAGTCCGATTTTTTCAAGGTACCGAAAATAGATTCCCATATCCACATTGGAAGCGATGATGGCGTATTTGAGAATCTTGCAGCAGCTGATAATTTCATTCTTATTACACTCAATGTTGATCATGGTGATTCGGCAAACATTCGTCATCAGTTCGACATGGCTGCTGCCAGTGCCTCAAAATATCCCGGCAGAGTATTTTTCGGCCCTACCTTCCTGTTCGATACCACCGGATGGGGTACTGAAGAATGGAGCAGAAAAATTATAACACAACTCGATAAAGATCTGGCGGCACCGGGGGCCATCACAGTAAAAATCTGGAAAAACATCGGCATGACTGTCCGCGACCGGTCAGGCAAATTCATTATGGTTGACGATCCCGGACTTGATCCGGTGATCAGTTTCATCAAGAGCAAAGGATTTCCAATTACCGGTCATCTTGGTGAACCCCGCAACTGCTGGCTTCCGCTCGACCAGATGACCGTTTCAAGCGACTCGGACTATTTTGCCCGCAACCCGCAGTACCACATGTACCTGTACCCCGACTTTCCTTCATATGAAGACCAGATTAAAGCACGCGACCGTCTTCTCGAAACACATCCCGATCTCACTTTCATCGGATGCCACCTCGGAAGCCTCGAATGGAGTGTCGATTCGCTTGCAGAACGGCTTGATAAATATCCCAATATGGCAGTTGACATGTCGGCAAGAATATGTCACCTTCAGTACCAGTCGCTTACAAACAGAAAGAAAGTACGGGATTTCTGTATTAAATACCAGGACAGGCTTCTTTATGGAACCGACGTTTGCTACAGTGGAGGTAACAACACTGAAGCCTTTAAAAAACGCATGCACGAAACATGGACCGACGACTGGAAATATTTCACCACCAGTCTGATAATGACCTCCGATAAATTCCGGGGTGAATTTGCCGGACTGAAACTGCCCAAAAAGGTAGTTGACAAAATTTATTACCGCAATCCGGTGAAGTGGTATAAACTTAAAATATGAACCGGGTTTAGGGTTCGAGATATACATTATTTTTCAGAAGAGCATCCCGCAGTTCATTATAAGGCAGATCGCGGGTTCCGCATTTCCGTGCGGCACACAATGCCGCAGCAGTGCCTGCAGCCTGACCCTGTCCCATACAGCACACTGTGTTCCTGGTTGACATGTGTGCCTGGAAATTTGTGGTGATGAGCATGCCTGCTGCGAGCAGGTTTTCTATTCCTTTTACTATGAGTGCCTTATAAGGAACACCGTATGTGCCTCCGTTTTTTACCTGGTAACGAGGCGCTGAATCGTGAAAACCATACACCATTATGTCATCATCAAAATGGCGTCCCTCAATAACATCCTGAAGGGTAATATCATAATCACAAATTATTGTCCTGCCGCGCCTGATGTTTAACGTCGGACTGGTTCTTGCTATAAAGGCATTTTCACATCCGGGTAGGTACTTTCTGAAAAGTTCAAGGGTTTTGTACTGGTTTTGCCGGATAATCAGTTCAGCTTTCGTTACTTCATCGCGGTTGGTCGGACTGACCGGTAGTTTGTAGTTTACTTTAATAAACATTAGGTAGTTGTCGTGCACCGTGGTTGTTATCAGACCGGACCCAAGTTTAACTATCCCGTCAACAAATTCATCAGGGAGTTTGCCTTTGATATTACGGCCACCTTCACTGCCCAGCCTGATGATGTTTCCCTCCTTACCATCGCGAAAACCAAATGCCAGGTCACCAACTGAATTGTTTTTTGTAAGATATGTAAACAGTTTTTCGATGTTTACATTACCGAGTCCCATGCTGTTGCATACAGGATGGTCGTTCAGTTCTACATATTCGGCACCTGCATAGGCAGAAAGATCACCATATGCGGTGCAGTCAACAAAACATTTTGCCCTGAAATATTCCCTGCCCATTCTGCTCTGCGTTATTACCCCCTCAATAGCCGATTTTTTTCTTACTGCTCCTGCCACAAGTGTACTTGTGAAAATATTAACCCCTGCTTCAGCAAGCATCTCAAAAACAACGAGTTTGTAGAGTTCCGTATCTATTGCCGTGCATGCAGAGTCGTAATCATATCTGGTGGTCATTTCAGTATGGCCTGTAGTACCTCCAACGGTTAAAAGCCTGTCAATTATCTCCTGTGCAATACCTTTTACCACCTGACGTTTCTTTACACCCGGAAAAGCTTTCCAGAGGTTGAAAAAGCTGTGAAGAGCGGTTCCTCCCTCCACTACTGTGCCGCCGGGATAACCCTTCGCTTCAATCAGTGCGGTTTTGGCACCCTGCCTTGCTGATGCTATTGCGGCAACAGCACCGGCAGTTCCGCCACCGGCAACAACCACATCAAAATCCCTTACAGGAAGTTTCTTTACGTCTTCCGGAGCATATTGATCTTTGCCCATGAATAAATCTGGAGAATTACTTATTGCCGGAATCATTGCCCCGGCCATAAGTGCGTTCTTTGTAAAGTTTCTGCGGTTCATAAAAATAATATTTGAAGTTTATTATATTGTAAATAGATGTTTATTTAATTATCAGGATGTTAATAATAAAATAATTGTAAAAAAGTATAATTTTTAGGTTTTTAATGCATAAATATAATCAAAATAAAATTATTATCTTAAATGGTGTATTCTCAAAAACATGGTGATGCCGGGTATAGTGGTTATAATATAATTGTCAAATCGGGCATTAATAATAATTTTTTAACTTTATGACAAAGGAAGACTAAAGAGCAAATATTGGAATTTCTGTTTCAGAATAAGAAATTATTCAAGGGCAAGTCCAGAATAAAAAATTCCATTTTAAACGAAACTATCTATGCTTAAATTTTCCATATCCACTACATGGGAATCGGTGGAGGAATACCAGATTTTTCTAAGAGACTTTAACCGCTATGCGGTAAAATCCTACGCCGACAAGTCGGGCTTGACTCTCTATGTTCGTCAAAATCCGAAATCCAAAATAAGATGATGACGGCTAGTTATAATTTTATACTTTTATGTTAATGAAAAAGATTAAAAACCAATCAGCAAAACATAACTGGCTGTACAAGACGGTTAAAAACCTCTGGGATGCGCGTAAAACCATAGATTGCGGCCAGCAATAAGAGAAATATTTAAATTAAAATAATACAGCTTAATATGAAAACAAATTTTATTAACAGGATCTTATTACCGGTATCAGTAGCAGCAATTTCCTGTTCACTGAATGCCCAGAAAAAACAGATGAATGTTCTCTTTATCGCTGTTGATGATATGAATAATGACCTGGGCTGTTACGGGAATGACATGGTAAAGTCACCCGGTATTGACAGACTTGCCAGAAACGGAATAGTATTTGCAAATTCATATTGCCAGTTTCCTCTAAGCAGCCCAAGCCGTTCCTCTCTACTTACTGGTCTGAGACCCGATTCTACAAAAGTTTTTGACCTTAATTATCATTTCCGGCAGGACCTTCCTGATGTTATCACCCTGCCCCAGATGTTTATGAAGAATGGTTATTATGTAGCACGGGTAGGCAAAATATACCATTATGGAAATCCAGGAGACATCGGCACAAACGGGCTGGATGATAAAGCATCGTGGCTGGAACGGATAAATCCTGCCGGGATTGACAAAACTTCACTTGAACAGGATGTGATTAATTATACACCTGTTAGGAAAGGATTGGGTTCTGCAATGGCTTTCCTGAATGATAGAAAGGGGAAAGATATACAGCATACTGATGGAATTGTTGCAACTGAGGCAATCAGGCTTATTGAAAAGCATAAAAATAAACCGTTTTTTATAGCCGTAGGTTTCTATAAACCACATTGTCCGTGGATAACTCCTGAGAAATATTTTAACCTGTATAATATTGATCAGATAAAACTCCCTGCAATAGATTCAACTACAAGGAATAATTATCCCGTTCTTGCACTTGCTTCAACCCGGCCGTGGCCATATCTGGGTATTAATGCTATTCAGGCACGGGAATGCAAACTTGCATATTATGCCGCAATATCATTTGTTGATGCGCAGATCGGTCGTTTGCTTAATGCACTTGATTCACTGGAATTAAGCGATAATACTATTGTTGTTTTCTGGAGCGACCACGGTTACCATCTTGGGGAACATGGACTCTGGTTTAAGCAGAGTCTTTTTGAAGAATCAGCCAGATGTCCCCTGATCATTTCAGTTCCGGAGTTAAAGTCGAAGGGCAAGAAATGTTACCGGATAGTTGAACTGTTAGATATTTATCCGACACTTGCTGAACTGACCGGACTGACACCACCAGAACATTTACAGGGAACCAGCCTTGTGCCTCTGCTCAAAAATCCGGATGCATTATGGGAAAAACCTGCATTCACACAGGTTCAGAGGGGTAATGTGCCGGGTCACAGCATACGTACAGAAAAATACAGGTATACTGAATGGAATTTCGGCAAGGAAGGTAAGGAGCTGTACGATGAGGTAAATGATCCGCAGGAATTGCATAATCTGGCAAATGACACTCGCTATGAACAGATTGTGAAGGAATTACAGCTAATGCTTCATAGAAATTACCATAAGCCGGTTTCTGGAGGTAAAGCTATCCCAGATACAAGAAAACTGTATAGTAATTAACTCAAGCAGCTATTCCCGATAGCTGCAAATATCGGCATGATATTGTTATTAAGGCTGTAAAAAGTTAATAATTAAAATTTTACAACTTTATCTATCGCTGTACTAAATAAAATAGTGGTTTCTTTTTTAGTTAGCTAAGTCGGACTTATGGGACAGGTATGTCGGTACATGAAATATGTGTTTTTGCAAGTATCAGATATATAATTAAAAAGATAGAGGAATTGGATATTTTTTTTTAAAAAACTTACAAATATATTTGTCTCACGCAATGGTATGGAAAAAAGTAGTTTTCTTGGGGTGTCCTGAAGTTGAACAGGGAGAAGAGATGTTGAGTCTTTTTTTTAATGTAATGAGAAGGCGATTCAGAAAAAACTTTTTATGTAACAATGATACTCAAAGGTGGATTTTGTACTCTAATAGGATCATTAACCTGTAAATAAAATATCTGATAAAAATGAGAACACCAAGAGAAGATTTATTGCTGTGCTTACGCCACAAGGGATTTGAAAAAGTACATAAGGACTTTGTTTTCTTCGAATCACAAACCGAAGATTCAATAAACGATTTGGTAACTCAGATTATAAAATTTATTTTTGGTTATCATATTGTTAACTTGAAATTCCGGTTAAAAAGAACTATTCAGATGAATGTAAACTGTTTTCCCGTGAAACATTTGCATAAAAGCCCATGCAGTAATTTACAGAGCCTGTTATTCGAAGAATTGGACTTCTACAGTTAGAGAACCAGGAATTAAGCAATAGCAGGGATTCTTGTAATTATCTTTTCCAAAATGATAATTGGATATAGTAGTTATTTGGTGAATTAAGTAAATATTAATTAATTATGAAACACAGAGATAGGGTTATTCAGGCGTTGAATCATTTAGAAACTGACCGACCTCCTTTTCAGGCGACCTTTGTACCTGAATTTGCGGATAGATTGCGAAAAGAATTTAATCTGCCCCGACAACGAACGGACCCACATCATAGAGAGTGGTATGGCTATGATCTTGAAATATTGACAGGGCAGGATGCTCTGCAGGCAGGAATAGGGTGGTTTACAAATTACTATCTTAAAGATGAACCCTATACTGATGAATGGGGTGTACAGTGGAGAATTGATAAATATGACACACCATTTGGGACTGGGTTTTATACAAACATTGCGAAAAATCCGGTTAAATACGATGATAAGGCTGCCTTGAATTATAAAGCGCCGGATCCTAACAGAAAAGAATTATATGCACATCTTGATAGATTAATAAAGGAATATCAACAAGAGTATTACATCATAGGGCGTGTCCATTGTACCATATTTGAATCAGCATGGGCGCTGAGAGGTATGGACACCTTGATGACAGATTTTTATATTAATCAAGAAATAGCAAATCATTTGCTTGATGAAACAAGTAATTATCATTTAGAAGTTGCCAAAAATATGGCTAAAATGGGGGTTGATATGATTTGGTTAGGGGATGATATGGGAGAACAATCATCATTATTAATTAGCCCTGAACTCTGGAGAGAATACTTCAAACCCCGTATGGCAAAAATAATCATGGAGTTAAAAAAAATAAAACCGGATATTAAGATTGCTTACCATAGCGACGGATGTGTTTACGATATTATTCCTGAGCTTATCGAAATAGGTATTGATGTATTAAATCCTATTCAGACCGAGTGCATGAATCCTGAAATACTTAAAGAAAAATATGGAGATAAACTTTGTTTTTTTGGTGGAATTAGTGTGCAATCTACTTTACCTTTGGGTACTTTCCATGATATAAAGAAAGAATATGCCTGGTTGAAGAATTCACTTGGGAAGAATGGCGGCTGGATATGTGCTCCTACGCATCATGTACAGCTAGATACACCCATGGATAATTTTTTTACTTTATTAAAGGAAATAGGGATTGAAGATAAAAGAAAACATATTTGCTGACACATGAAATTTTCAATTTCTGATATAATTGTTTTTCTCATATATTGCTTCATTATAATTGGAGTAGGAATTATTATCTCGCGCCGGGTTAATAAAAAGAAAGATTCGAACAGCTATTTTTTTGCCGGTAACTCTTTGCCATGGTACCTTGTTGGAAGTTCAATTATTGCCGCCAATATATCGGCAGAACAGTTTGTGGGTATGTCGGGTTCAGCCTTTGCCATGGGACTAACCATTGCAACTTATGAATGGCTGGCAGCGATTATGCTGATAATTGTAGCATGGTTTTTTTTGCCGGTTTTTATGCAAAAAAAAATATTTACCATGCCTCAATTTCTTGAGGTAAGGTATAACCACCGCATCAAAACGGTATTGGCAATTTTCTGGTTATTTCTTTTTGTGTTTGTCAACCTGACATCGATTTTGTATCTGGGAGCACTCTCCTTAAAAACTATTTTTGGGATAAAATTGGGCTATGCCATTACAGGACTTGCTTTATTCTCTGTATTTCTTACCGCAGGCGGAGGATTAAAGACAATTGCAAATACAGATGTTATACAGGTTGTATGTTTGGTTTTAGGTGGGCTGACAACAACATACATGGCACTTAATACAGTTTCTGATGGACATGGCGCTCTGAACGGATTTTCTATACTTATGGAAAAAGCGCCTGAAAAATTTCATATGATTCTTCCTATATCAGATCCAAATTTTAAATACATGCCGGGAATCCGGTCTATCTTCGGCGGGATATGGATAGCAGGTATTTATTACTTTGGAGCCAACCAATATATCATTCAAAAAGCGCTCGGATCGAAAAATCTGCAGGAGGCTCAGCGGGGTATGGCATTTGCCGGTTATTTAAAACTAATTATTCCTATACTTGTTGTACTTCCGGGAATAGCTGCATTTGTACTGAAGGCTGATATTACCAAACCTGATGAGGCATATCCATGGTTACTTAATCATTTTATACCTTCCGGTATTAAAGGATTTGTTTTCGCAGCCCTTATTGCAGCAATTGTCTCATCGCTGGCAGCAATAATAAATAGTGCTTCCACTATTTTTTCAATTGATATTTACAAGGTTCATTTTAAGCCACAGATTTCTGAAGAGAACCTGGTCAAAACCGGACGGATATCAAGCATTATTATTATGGCTTTAGCTGCGTCAATAGCATCTTTCCTTACAGGAATTCAACAGGTTTTTCAGTTTATACAGGAATATACGGGTTTAGTCAGCCCGGGTATCACTGCCATGTTTTTACTTGGCATGTTCTGGAAAAAAACAACAGCAAACGCTGCCTGGATTGCAGTATTAATAACCATGCCGGTACCTCTCTTATTGAAATGGATTTTTCCTAACATGCCATTTCTTGATAATATGGCTATCTCATTTATAATAATCAGTTTACAAATGATAGTGGTGTCTCTTTTTGATCAAAGTAAAGAGTCAAAAGAAAATAAATGGGAATTGCCTGCCGGTATATTTAAAAACAATGACAAGGTTTTTAAATTTCTTGCTACAGGTATTTTGCTGTTCCTTAGTTTATTATACTGTATATTCTGGTAATGAGAAACTCAGGGGAAAATTTTTTTTTTATTAAAACTTTATATTTATAAAATAAAATGCTATAATTGTCAAAGTAAAACAAAGCAGGCTGTTTTATCCAACAGCTTTGTGAAACCGGATATCTTAGGTAATATATTAATAAGTTGTCAGTTAATTGTATCAAAAAAAAATAAAATGAAGAATTTCTCCGTAATACACATCAGTTCACTGCCATTGTTTCGGTATGTTACCACTATTTCGGCTGTCGCAACCTGTATGATAACAAATGCGAAAGCTCAGATTACTGAAACAAAGAAACCAAATATTGTCATCATTCTGGCCGACGATCTTGGCTATGGAGACGTAGGTTGTTATAATCCCGAATCAAAAGTTCCAACACCTAATCTTGACCGGCTTGCAAGACAGGGTATGCGCTTTACCGACGCACATTCTCCTTCAACGGTCAGTACACCAAGTCGTTACAGCCTGCTTACCGGACAGATGGCGTTCCGGATCAACTATGCCGGTACTTTCCCAGGTGGGATGGGGGGGCCCTGTCTTATAAAGGAGAATCAACTAACACTTCCCCAAATGCTCAGAAATCAGGGTTATGCTACTGCAATGACCGGTAAATGGCATGTCGGACTGACCTTTCTTGACAAAGAGGGAAAAAGGATAACTGCCGGAGGCATTGAAGGTGTTAAGATGATTGATTACACAAGGGCCATTCCTGATGCACCAATTCATAGGGGATTTGACAGGTTCTTCGGAACTGCCTGTTGCCCTGGAACAGATTTTCTATATGCCTTTATTGATGGAGACCGGATTCCGGTACCTCCAACCGGCATGCTTGACAAGACAAATCTTCCCAAGCATCCGTATGCATATGATAATCGGGACGGGATGATCTCTCCGGATTATGATCTTGAAGAACTGGATATGGTCTTTCTGAAAAAAAGTCAGGAGTTCCTTGAAGATCATATAAAGAAGCACCCGGATAAACCGTTTTTTCTTTTTCACAGTACATCTGCTGTTCACTTACCTTCTTTTGCATCACGCCAATTTAAGGGTACAACTAAAGCAGGCCCTCACGGTGATTTCATTTTTGAGTTCGACTATGTTGTCGGGGAACTAATGAAGACATTGGAAAAACTTGGGGTTGCTTCTAATACCTTGTTCATTATTACCAGTGATAACGGACCTGAAACAACCACCGTAGTAAATATGCGTAGAGACTATGGTCATGATGGAGCCAGACCATGGCGTGGTATGAAACGCGACAACTGGGAGGGAGGTCACCGTATTCCGTTCATAGTAGTCTGGCCCGGGAAAGTTGCCCCCGGCAGCACCAGCGACCAGACTATATGTCTGACTGACATTATTGCCACTTGTGCGGATATAACAGGAGCGGAACTTCCGGACGACTCCGCCGAAGACAGTTTTAGCATTCTTCCTGTACTGTTAGGAAAAGATAATGGACAACCTGTACGCCCCTATACTTTACATCAAACGATAAGTCTGGCGCTTGGTATAAGAAAAGGGAACTGGAAGTATCTCGATCATAAAGGGTCCGGTGGGAACAATTATTCGAAAGGGGAACTGGTGCCTTTTGCATTGCCTGAGATGGAGCCAAACGCCCCGGGACAACTTTATGATCTCGATCATGATCCCGGAGAAAAGATTAATCTGTATTTTAAATACCCTGAGGTAGTACGTGAGCTTAAAGGTCTTCTTGAAGACAGCAGATTGAAGGGTCGCAGTTCACCAAATGCACATTGAAGGGATAATGTATTAATCTGAACAATCCGGGAAATTTAAGATTTTTTTAATCTGCCTTTGCGTTCCGCTTCGGCCCTCAGCCGACGAAGCCGGGAGACGGTAAGTTTTGGTTTAATTTCATTTATTTTTTTACAGCGATTAAAATCCTTTTTTACAAAGCATATAAGGTCAAAACATATGAAAATACAGAGGACTTTTTAAATTGTTGTACAGAATTTTTCCCTTTCAAAATCACGCATATAATAACTGATATCGGACTTGAATTTACTTCCGATATTTATAGGATTGATACCATTTTTATTAAAACCTTTTATTTATAAAAATAAAATGCTATAATTGTATCGTTAAAGCAAAATAAAGCAAGCTGGTACTATCCAGCAACCTTGTGAAACTTGACAAAAAACCATTATCACACGACATTATCTCAATTTGTTAAAATTAAATAAATAATTGTTTGAAGAAGACTTTAGGTTAATAACAAACATAAAATCCATTTATAAAAGAGCAAATTGCTGATGACATACAATAAATTTATTTTGGTTATTTTTTTTGTTGTAATTATCCTGAACAGTTGTTTAGTCAGTGGGCAAAATCGGGATTTATTAAGAAATTCATTTATATTCCCATCAGCTTATGCTTCCGACCAACGGGTATATTGGTTTCGGCTGTTCAATCAGGTTGATAAGGGTGGGATTTTAAGGTATTTAGAGGAGTTTAGGTCTAGTGGGATTAGTGGGGTTAATTTGATTTGTACCGGGGGATATGCCGGGGAGGTACTTTTTTCATGTATGAAGTATCAAAACCCTGAATGGTGGGAACTCATTCCCCATGCGGTCAAAGAGGACAAAAGGTCCGATATAGATCATGGCTTTAACATTTCCGCCGGTGGCTGGACTATGGAAGTCGGGAAAGTTGAGAACATTCAACAGCTGACGGATGAATTCGTTAATCCACCCATGTCGTATCGGCCAGGTGCTTTCTGGTGCTGGCTAAATGGAAATATGTCTCATTCATCAATTACCAGAGATCTGGAGGAGATGAAATCCAAAGGAATAAACAGGGCAGAAATCTGGGATGTAGCAGCTATTGAAAATCCGACTTTTATTCCGGCCGGGGGAGCCTTTCTTGGAGATGAATCCGTAAGTTTAATTAAGCATGCTATATCCGAGGGGAAAAGATTAAAAATGAGCATTGGCATTGTTGCCTCAAGCGGATGGAATGCCGGTGGATCATGGGTTAAACCCGATTGGGCTTCGAAAAATCTCTATTTATCGAAAGTGGAGGTCGAAGGGCCACGTCACCTCTCTATTGATCTGCCATTTCCGAAATTTCCAAAAGGATGTCCGATGAAGGATCGGGATACACCGGTTTTTTACAAGGATGTTTCTGTGCTTGCTGTTCCCTGCAATGCAGAAATGAAAATCAATGACCTTTCCCAGGTAGTGAGTCTTACCTCATCTTTTAAGGATGGAAAATTAAATTGGGATGTTCCGGAGGGGAAATGGGTTATATTGCGATTTGTCTGTTCAAACAGCGGACAGCACCTGATTGTGCCCTCGCCCAATTCGAAAGGCCTGTTTATTGACTTTTTTGATCCAGAGGCTACGAAAAGACATTTAAAACACTTTATGGATCGGCTTGGAGTAACCCCTGAAAATTCTTCAGAGACCGGTCTGGACTATTTTGAATTCGATAGTATGGAACTTTCCGAAGGCATCCCATGGACCGACTCATTTCCCGCCATTTTCAAGGAGCGGCAGGGTTATGAAATAGAAAAATACCTGCCTGTCTTGGCTGGATGGGACATAAGGAACATTACTGAGCGCTTCCGTTACGATTTCAAGCGAACAGTCAGTGATCAGCTTATTTTCAGTCACTATCAGACAGGAACTGAATTTCTTAAGAAGTATAATGCAAAGCTGGTTTCGGAATCGGGCGGTCCTGGTGCACCTGTTTGGGATACTTGTCCTGTTGACGCTCTTAAGGCTCTGGGTGCAGTGTCAGTTCCAAGGGGCGAATTCTGGATCAGACACAGGAACATTTTTTTAGTCAAGGAAATATCAAGTGCTTCCCATATTTATGGGAAAAGAATAGTGGATGCAGAGTCGTTTACAACCTGGAGAAGATGGAAAGATTCACCCTTTGATTTGAAGAAAGTGGTGGACAGGGCATTTTGCGAAGGACTCAACAATATTACCTTCCATACTTTTGCCAATACAAATCCTGAAGATGGACTGCCTGGCAGAACCTATCATGCCGGTTACGATATGAACCCTGGAACAACGTGGTGGACCAAATCCAGACCCTTTATGGACTATCTCTCCCGGTGTTGCTATTTGCTGCAGCAAGGATTATTTGTGGCAGATGTGTGCTACTATTATGGCGATCAGGCCCCTAATTTTTTCCCGCCTTTCCATAATGTCCCTGAAAAACCCAGGCTTAAAGGTCTGGGGAAAGGGTATGATTTCGATGTAGTGAACTCCGATGTCATATTAAACAGGATGACCGTTAAGGACGGAAGGCTGGTTCTTCCCGACGGGATGAGTTATGCCATTATGCTGCTGCCCGATCAGGTTCAAATGCCATTGGAAGTATTGAAAAAATTAAGTGAACTGGTAAAAGCCGGTGCTACCGTGGTGGGCCCCCGGCCAACAACAGTGCCAGGTTTGAAGAATTGGGAACAGGAAAATATTGACCTCAATAAGCTCTCCGATGAGTTATGGGGAGCATCAGATGGCAAAACAATCTTTGAGAACACATTTGGAAAAGGCCACGTAATATGGGGCTCTTCTGCCGACGATGTATTGCGGAAAAAACACATCGAACCTGATTTCAGCTATACCGGACCTTCAGAAATAGATTATATTCACCGGACAACTGATATCGGAGAGATATATTTTTTGAGAAATGACAGGGAAGAATCTGTAACTGCAGTATGCAGGTTTCGCGTAAAAGGGAAATATCCGGAAATATGGGATGCTTCAACGGGTACAATTTACCGTGTTGCAGATTATACCACAGAGGGAAGAGGTACAGGCCTTAAGATTGAGTTACCCGCTCATGGCTCAGTGTTTGTGATTTTTAGTAATGAAAAACGCAAAAACATTTCAGTATTTACTGATGGTAAGCAGTATAAAAATAAATCTGAAATCCCTGGACCCTGGAGAGTTAATTTTCCGCCGAACTGGGGAGCTCCTCCAACGGCTGTTTTCGACCGGCTAATTTCTTGGACTGAATCAGAAGATCCGGGAATCAAATACTTTTCCGGAACTGCTACCTATCAGAATTCATTCAAAGTGGGTGCAGATGAGGTTAAAAAAGGAATGATAATTGACCTTGGTGAGGTACACGATGTTGCAGAGGTGTTTATCAATGGTAAATCCGCAGGTATACTGTGGAAAAAACCTTTCCAGACAGATATCAGTCAATTGCTTAAAACCGGGGAGAATGACCTGAAAATTGAAATTGTGAACTTATGGGTTAACAGGATGACTGGAGATATGTTATCAGACCCTGAAGACCGGTACTGCAGGACCAATAAGTCATATATGAAATCAGAAGTTTGGCCGGGTGGAGATGAACCATTCAGGATTCAGACTGCGGGTTTACTGGGGCCGGTTACCCTGATAAAATAATATGTCTGAAAAATTATTAACCATGTGGACTGGGAGTATAAAGAATTTTGTGTAAATGAAAGGTAACTGCATTAAGGGTGACCCTAACCGGTTTGGAGCCGGAAATCGAGTCAAAAAACCGTTAATTGTTCCTTAAAATAGAATAACATGTTGATTATTAATAATTAATGATGATAGTTTATTCTTAAAATTTGCAAGGTTTTCGTTAATTTCGGCAAAAAGCTTGCAAAAAATATGACCGGTAAAATAAATAAAAATCTGCAACTGGAAATGTTCAGAGTTCCTCTAGTGAATGTAATAAATTACGGAACATGAGTTAATATTGCTTTCAGGTAGTATTTAGATTTTTTGTTTGCAGGGTGCCTGATTTTATAAAATATTGAAAAGACCGGATTTTTAAGGAGTTACTAAATTAATCTGCAACTTATGACAATGTTGAGAATGTTCTTTAAAGTTGGTTTAATTACAGTATTAAATTGCTCATCGTTTTGTGAAATCAGAGCTACCGGGCCTGTTAAATTTTATGTTTCTGTAAATGGAAACGATTCAAACCCGGGGACTGTTGATCAACCTTTTGCAACACTTGAGGCAGCACAAAAAGCAGTCAGAGATGTTTTAAAAAGCAAAGTTAATAGTCCTGTTGAGGTAATAATAAGAGAAGGAATCTATTATCTCCACCAGACACTCGAATTAAAACCTGAAGATTCTGGCACTGCAGAAGCGCCGGTTACCTGGCGTGCGTCTGAAAATGAAAAGGTTATCCTTAGCGGTGGCAGGATTATTAGCGGAGAGTGGAAGAAAGATTCCGACGGTAAAACATGGTACGTTGATTTACCTCAGACAAAAGGATGGGTTAGAGATATCACTCAGCCGGAGGTGTATCAAAAACAACCAGTTGGGCCATGGCATTTCAGACAACTTTTTATTAACGAAAAAAGAGCTATCCGGGCACGTTTCCCGAATGCAAATGAGCAAAATCCATTTCTTTATGCAATTGAAGGTACAAAGGAATATGTAAAACTCCTTAATGGTCAGGTTAAGGCAGATTGGGGAGATGAACCCGATGCACAAATCAATATTGTTCCTCAATGGCGTTTTTTTAATCAGTGGAATGATGTTACAGGAGTAAATGTAAAAGAATCAATTATTACAATAGGTCCAAGAGAACGTCACGCAGCGATGAACCAGGGAAGCTGGTTTTGGATTGAAGGAGTTAAATCGGAATTGGATCAGCCCGGAGAGTGGTATCTGGATACAAAAATCGGACGACTTTATTATATTCCGCAGCCAGGACAGAATCCAAACAATCAAAAAATTGTGGCACCTTATCTTAACCGGATAGTTTATTTAAAGGGAGATGTGGAAAAAGGTACTCATGTAAAGTATGTTAATTTTAAAGGATTGGAGTTTCGTCATACAACTTTTACCCTGGGACAGATAGAGGCGAGGGTGCATACCGATGGAGCGGTAGTATTTGAAAATGCACAAAATTGCAACATTGAAGGCTGTAGTTTTGAAAACATAGGTGGTTATGCATTGTGGCTGCATCTGGATTGCAGGAACAATGCATTTTGCCGGAATACCGTCCTGAATTCAGGGGGCGGAGGCGTGCTGCTTACCGGCTCAAGACTTTCATATATGGATGATTCCAAGATATATACACCTGGAGAGGCCGCAGCAAAGGTAGCTCCATATTTGACTGAAATAACCCATAACACAGTAAAGCATTGTGGACAAATCCGATACTATGGCGGTGCAGTACATATTGATTCACGACCGGCTTCCATGACCATGTTCCCGGGAAATCATATCGCCCACAATCACTTTGAGGATCTTTCAAGAAACGGAGTGTTCACTTTCCGGAACCAGGGAGGCAATGTTATTGAATTCAATGAAATACACAATTGCATGCAGACAACCATTGACGGGGCAGCTATTCATTTTGCTTCTATGAACCGGTTTAATGCACCCAATTATATTATGAACAACTATATGTATGATGTATGGGGATTAGAGCAAAAACCGGATGGAAAACCAATCCGGAGGCTTGGAAATGCTGTGTTCCTTGACTGGGCCACAAGCAATACAACAGTAAAAAACAATGTGATATTTAATACAGCAGGAGAAGAAATAAAATGCATAATGGGCAACTGGAACCTGGATATAGAAAATAACCTGATCTCCAAAACCCGGATTGAACCTTTTCTTCCAAATGAAATAGGGCCAAACGGCACGGCCTCTCATTTTATCTCACAGGGACAGCTAATAAACACAGGAGGCGTTATTTTGTCCTCCGACAAAGAGCTCGTTCAATATTCAGGCAGTTGGGAACAGGCTACAGTGACCGGCCAGGCGGGACTGTTTGAGTCAAATTATTTGCATGCGGCACCTGAGAACCTTGCCCGTTGTGAATATCGTCTTCCAATAAAGGAATCAGGTACTTATAAAATTTGCCTGAACTATTTTCCGAATGAAAAAAATGCATCCAATGCGAAAATAACAGTAAAACATGCACAGGGAAAAGATGTGGTCGACTGGAATTTCAGAAAGGGAGATAGATGGGGATTTGCTGTAGTTGTTGGAGAGTATTATTTCGATAAAGATAAACCTGCTTCCGTAACAATTTCCAATGAAAATGCTGACGGCTTTATTGTTGCCGACGGGGTTGGATATATTAAAATAAAATGAGAAAAATGACCAGTTACGAAAGAGTAAAAGCTGCATTAGAGCACAAAGAGCCGTAAAGTCGTATAATTGCTTTGAGAAACGAAAATTATGATATAATTTAGTGTTAAAACTTAAATTAGAGTCAGAGTTAATAACAAACTAATATTATGAGAAGAAAAAAACTTTTATTGTTGTCGCTTCTGGCATTTATGACATCTTTAGTAATTGCCAGAGAATATCATGTTTCCATTAATGGAAGTGATAAGAATGAAGGTTCTGCTTTAATGCCTTTTAAAACGATTTCTGCTGCTGCGCAGGTTGCTCAACCTGGTGATGTAATCATTGTGCATGGTGGTATCTATCGCGAACGGGTAAACCCTCCGCGTGGCGGCATCTCTGATGATAAAAGGATTGTATATCAGGCGGCAGAGGGAGAACACGTTGAGATCAAAGGATCGGAAGTAATTAAAAACTGGATACCATTTGCGAAAGATGTTTGGAAGGTAACCATTCCTAATTCATTTTTCGGGAATTACAATCCCTATAAGGATCTTATAGCTGGTGACTGGTTTAATGATATGGATAAGCGACGACCTCATACAGGGGAAGTTTATCTCAATGGCAAGTCTCTGTATGAGTCGAACACACTGGAGGGTGTATTGAATCCTAAACCGGTTCCACGTTCTACAGATCATGAGGGTTCGACATATACATGGTTTTGTGAAAGTGATGAGATGAACACCTATATTTATGCTAATTTTCATGGTTATAATCCTAATAGTGAATTGGTTGAGATAAATGTTCGCCGGACTTGCTTTTATCCTGATAGTACCGGGTGTAATTACATTACAATCAGAGGATTTCGCATGAGTCAGGCCGCCACTCAATGGGCGCCACCTACTGCAGAACAGATTGGGCTGATAGGTACGAACTGGAGTAAAGGATGGATTATTGAAAATAATATTATCAGCGATTCGAAATGTTCTGGTATTACTCTCGGAAAATATGGCGACAAGTGGGATAATACCTCCAGTAATTCTGCTGAGGGTTATGTAAAAACAATCGAACGTGCCCTGCAGAACGGTTGGAATAAAGAAAACATTGGCCACCATATTGTTCGTAACAATACCATATTTAACTGTGAACAGACCGGGATATGTGGAAGTCTGGGAGCTGTCTTCAGTCAGATAACCAATAATCATATTTATAATATCTGGACCAAGAGACTTTTTGCCGGGGCTGAAATAGCCGGGATAAAGATTCATGCCTCTATTGATGTACTGATCAAAAATAACTGCATACATAATGCTGGCAGAGGTATATGGATGGACTGGATGGCTCAGGGTACTCGTATAACCGGGAACATATGCTTTAATAATACTAATGACGACCTTTTTTGTGAAGTTGATCATGGCCCATATTTAGTTGATAATAACATATTTTTATCTGAAATAGGATTTAGAGATATGTCTGAAGGCGGAGCGTTCGTTCATAATCTGGTATTTGGAAAAATTACAAGGGCACCAGATCGCCGTGACACTCCATATCATAAACCACATTCAACCGATGTGGTGGGTTTAAAAAATATTCGTGGAGGAGATAACAGGTTCTATAACAATATCTTTGTAGCAGGTTATGGTGAAATCCCTGCCGGCGATAGCCGTACTGCCTCAAGAAGAACAGGTTATGGACTGGAAATATATAACGATGCGGAACTTCCGATGCAGGTGAATGGTAATGTATACTATAAAGGTGCAAAACCCTGCAATAAGGAAACAAATTTTATTGATCAGCCAGCACATGATCCACAGATTAAATTGGAAGAAGAAAACGGTGGTATGTACCTTTATATCACACTTGACAAGTCATTTAAGACTTTACGCAGCACAATGGTAACGACACAACTATTAGGCAAAGCGATGATTCCGGATCTTGCATATGAAAATCCGGATGGCTCACCCTTGAAAATTGATACAGATTATTTTGGTAAGAAAAGGAACGAGAAAAATCCATCTGCAGGGCCTTTTGAGAATCCCATAGTTGGGAAACAACTCAAACTGAAAGTTTGGTAGGTTTATATAATGAATCTTAACATTGGATGCAAAGGGCATAAATCTTTATTCCGCCTTCCAGTATTTCTTCGAAAAGCCCTGTCATTACGACCGGAGGAAGGAATCTCCTTAATTTTAACCGGACACTATTGTGTAAAATTTTTTTACATCTGATTAATTTTTATTATTTTACTTGTCAAATTGAAAAGTTGCATTTGTGGCTTAAATTAAGAATTTATTAATAACAGTCAAATTAAACTCAATATGAAAACAAACAGATGTATAGCAAGTTGTAATTGCGGTTTGGGAAGACGCGAATTTGTTAAGAAATCAGCCAAAATTACTGCTGGTGCACTTTTACTTAATAACTTTAACATTTTTTCCCGTGAAAACAATGTGGTTATTCCGGCAATAAGAGGATTTGGTCCCGCTTCTAATTATGTGCCTAAAATTATGGCAGCTTTTGTTCGCCGGAAAGAAGAATATGGTATGTTATGGCCAGGAGCTGTTTATGATGGAGAAGCAGCTTTAAAAATGTATAGTGATAAGTTAAAAGAAACAGCAAATAGTTTAAAAATTGATCTCACTCTTAAACCTCTGCCTATTTACTCTCCCGAGGAAGCTGATATATGGTTGTCAGAGGCAAAAGGAAAGAATATAGATGGCCTGGTATTAGTATTGCTGGACAGGCAACAACATGCATGGCCAACTGCTAAAAAGTCGGCAGAATCAGGTATTCCAACTGTAATTTTTTCACCACTTGGTACATCTTTTACTACAAACACAATAGGTTTAGCCGGGCAACCTAACTGTGTAATCTATTCAACTAATGATTTCAGCCAGGTTGCATTTGGGATGAAAATGCTAAAAGCCGGGGCCAGGATGAAACGTTCAAGGGCTGTTATAATAGCAGGAAAGGAAAGAAAAGAGACAATATTAACTTCCGATACAGGCATAACATTACAATATGTTCCTGCTAATACTTTTATAGACATATATAATTCTCTGCCAGTGAGTGCAATGGTTATTAAAATGGCCGATGATTATATTAAAAATGCAAGATCCATGAGACTTGCCAACCGGCAGGATGTTATTAACGGAATAAAAAGCTACATGGTTGCAGGAAAGATTCTTGAAGATGAAAAGGCAGATGCGATTTCTATGGATTGTCTCGGTGCATTGGGAAAAATAGATGTAAGTCTGCCATGTATTTCATGGTCAAGAATGAATGATGATGGTATTCCGGCAGCATGCGAAGCTGATACAGGTGCGGTAGCTGCACATATAATAGTACAATATCTGTTCGATAGGCCCGGATTTCAACAGGATCCGGTTGCCGACACTTCAGATGATACAATAATTGGGGCACATTGCAGTTGCCCTACACGTCTTAATGGATTCAATAATCCACCTGAGCCATACGATATTATCCATCATCATGGTAACAGGGATGCGGTTCCACGAACCATTTGGAAAACAGGTCAGAGAGTTACACTTCTGGATGTTTTCCCTGAGAAGGAAAAATCACAGTTTCTGATCGCAACAGGGACTGTTGTTGATAACATAAGTGTTCCACCTTCAGGAGGTTGTGTAGTTTCGGTTAAATATAAGATGGATGGAAGCCAGGAAGTACTTTCTTTCCCGGGATTTCATCAGCTTTTCTTCTACGGTGATTATAAAAAGGAACTTAAAGATTTTTGCCAATTGTTTAATTTTCAGGCAAAAGTGGTTTGAAAGATGTGAACGTAACCCTTCGGTCTGATGTATACTTCCTGTACTTACCCCCTTCTGTCTCCCTCTCTACGGCGTAGAGAGGGGTAAACCGGAGCGAAGCGGAGGAGGGGGTGAGTACAGGAAATTTTACTTTTTCTTATCCGTATTTATACTGCTAATTTTTAGAAACTTATAAAATTATTTACACATGAAAGGTCCATAGGGGTTGGTTTTTAAATTTTTAAGGTTGCCCTCATAAAAGCATGATGATGAAAATTTTAATACCTTGGGTTAATTAAATAATTTAATTACTGAACTTTAATTTAAAAATATGCTGATGAAAAAACAGGAAAGACTTTAAAGGCAGAAATAGGTACTTTTATTTATAAAGCATCAGGTAGCTATCGATCCGATAACCATCGGATTGAAGCCGGAAATTTTTCAGGAAAATATTTTTTCCATTAAAAAAAAAAACTATTTTTACATTTTAAACTATACCCAAACATGAATGTTTCACCCAATAACCTTGTGAAACCTGACAAGAAATGATAGTAAAAAACCTTAAAACATGCTAACCATGAAAACAATTCACAGCCCTTAGACAAATTTTAAAAAAAGAAATCGCATTAACGATTCCCTTAAAAAAGATCATTCTGATATTTTTAAACTTAAAAACGTTGTAAATCTATGAAAAAAAACGAACTTTTGGGAGAGGTGATTATCCTTTCTCTGAAAAAAACATTAAAAATTATGCGTAATGCTTTAATTCTATTATTTGTAGGAGTTCTTCAAGCATACGCTGTTGACTCTTATTCGCAGAAAGCGAAGTTTTTCCTTAACTTCACCGATGCCGGACTAATTAAGTTTTTGCATACGATTGAAGCGAAAGCAGAGGTGACTCAGCCGCAGCAAAAAACCATAACCGGCACAGTTACTGACAGTAAAGGCGAACCTCTTGCCGGAGTAAATGTTGTTGTTACAGGTACAACCGTTGGCACCCTGACAGATGCTAATGGCAAGTACAGCATTAATGTTCCTCAGGGGGCAAAAAGTCTTACCTTCTCATTTGTTGGGATGGTGACTCAGGAAATACCGGTAGGGGCATCAGCTAAGATAGATGTAACTATGGCTGAGACGGCCATTGGGCTGGAAGAGGTTGTGGTTATAGGTTATGGAACAGTTAAAAAGAGCGATTTGACCGGTGCTGTTAGTGCTGTTAAGTCGAATGATATAGTAAGGATAAATCCGGTACAACCAGCACAAGGACTTCAGGGACAGGTAGCTGGGGTTAATATTAACAGGGTAAACAGCCGCCCTGGAACTGATTACACAATTGATATCCGTGGACTGCATTCAATAAATTTCAGTAGTGAACCCCTTATTGTTATTGATGGGGTTATGGGAGGGAAACTTAATACCATAAATCCGAGTGATATTGAAGCAATAAACGTATTGAAAGATGCTTCAGCGACCGCTATTTATGGAGCACGGGGTGCTAACGGAGTTATCATTATAACCACAAAAACAGGGATTAGGGGGAAACCAAGAGTAACCTATGATGGATATATAGGAGTGAAAGTCCCTTCCAACCTGCCTGATTTGATGACAGCTCAGGAGTATTTTCATGCATATAATGATGTAGTTAAAGCTGAAAATCCTAATGCAAATCCTGTATGGACAACTGCTGAATTAGCAAACATAGCAGCAGGAAAGTCGGTTAATTGGGTTGACGAAGTCACTGATCCTGCACCACAAACCAGCCATGTTTTAGCCTTATCCGGAGGTAATGAAAACACAACATATTATTTTTCAGCTGGATACCTGAATGAAAGCGGCAATTTACTTAATACCGGCTATAAAAGGTATAATTTAAAAGGAACTGTTGACAGTAAAATAAATAATGTTATAAGAGCTGGCTTCACTGCATATTATACATACAGCATACGGAATCTTGGATCAAATGAAACATTACGGAGCGCTTATCGGGTATTGCCGATAGGAACAATTTATTATAAAGATCTGACCAACCCTACGGAAACAAATGATGTAAATGTTGATGGCTTTGCTATGTGGATGGGAATAAAAGACACTCAATGTCCAAATCCATTAATTGAAGTACAAGAAAAAATTTTTAAAGATGAAACAGTAGGTTCAAATTTTTTAGGCAATGGTTTTATTGAAATTACACCGGTTAAAGGATTATCAATAAAATCATCTCTGTCAACAAAGTTTTACAGTAGCCGGCAAGGAATTTTTGCAAATACATATTCAAAAACCAGGCTTTATAAATTACCTGCGGCAAGTCTGACAAATAATATTAACAGTTCATACACACTGGATAATATAATGAATTATAAATTAGTAACAGGTGCTCATTCTTTTGACATAACATTAGCGAATAGTGTTTTATATGAGAGAACTGAATCTTCAGGAATTCAAACTGAAAATTTACCCTATGCATCTTATTGGTATGCTTTAAATACGGCCGCAACAATTAATGGGGTAACAAGCAACCTGATAGAAAGAACCATTTTATCCTTTATGGGCAGATTAAACTACATATTTAAAAACAGATACCTGCTTACATTAACTGGCAGGTATGATGGATCATCAGTTATTGCTCCGGGAAACAAATGGGCATTTTTCCCTTCTGTTGCATTTGCTTGGCGTGCCGGTGAAGAGCCATTCATTAAAAATCTGAACTTATTCTCTGACCTTAAGATGCGTTTGAGCTACGGTGAGGTTGGAAATGATGTAGTTGCTCCATACAGCACACAAGCTTTCCTGGGAAAAACGGCATACGATTTTAATGGTGTTGATGCATATGGTTATGCTCCGAAAAATATTGGGAATTTAAATCTTAAATGGGAAAATAGTAAAGAGGAGAATATTGGATTGAATATGGGATTTTTGAAAAACAGGATAACCGCTGAAATAGAATTATATTATAAAACAACAAGCAATCTTATCCAAAATGTTGCTATTCCACCCTCTCTCGGGTTCGAATCAGTTACTGCCAATGTTGGTAAACTGCTGAATAAAGGAATTGAAATTACACTGAATACAGTAAATATTCAGAAAAAAGACTTTAGGTGGAGTACATCTATTAATTTTTCGTCGAATCATAATGAAATTTTGGAACTTTATGGAGGTACTGTAACAAAAGATTATGCCAATAAACTTTTTGTAGGTGAATCGTTAAGAACCAATTTCTACTATAAATTTGCCGGAATATGGCAACTGGCAGATTCTACTGAAGCAAAAAAATATGGACAAGTACCTGGTTCTGTAAAGGTTGTTGACCAAAATAATGACGGTATAATTTCATCTTCACCCGATAAAGATGATCGTGTTGTGCTTGGCAACGAGTTGCCCAGCTGGATTGCAGGGATCAATAATATAATTACATATAAAAACTGGGATTTTTCCTGCTTTATTTATACCCGTCAGGGTGTTCAGTTTCGGAGTGCCCTTCTAAGCGGAACTATGGGAGAATTGAATTCAAGCCGTTATAACCGTTTGAATCTGAATTATTGGAGAGTGGATAATCCCACAAATGATTATTTTGGAGTATGGCAGCCAGAACCTTATCGCGAGGCAATTCAATACCAGGATGCAAGTTTCTGGCGCATTTCCAATATAACTCTGGGTTATACTCTTCCAAAAGAATTCCTTAATCGTTTTAAAATCGGAACTGTCAGATGTTATTTACAGGCTAACAATCCGTTTGTATTTACTAAGCATAAAAATTACTGGATGGATCCTGAATATAACTCCGGTACTTACCAGGATGATGTTCCGTTTGCATCATACATTTTTGGTATCAGCGCATCATTCTGAATTTTATTTGTTTAACCAAAAAAAACATATTGCAATGAAAAAATATTTTATTCGAAACTTATCCATCTTCATTATTTTATTATTTATGAATGCAGGTTGTGAAGATTTTCTCAAAGAACAATCTATCTCTAATATTACTGCCGATTCATACATAATAAATGAAGCTGGTTATGAGAATTTAGTAAATGCATGTTATCCATTATTGCGGGATTTTATTCTTCAGCATCAGCTTGTTTTACCCGGAACTGATATATTTCAGGCTGGCTTTTGGACAGCAACAACCGTCGGGGAAGGAAATCCTCTAGATCAATATGATGTAAGGTTAAATTCCTCATTAAGTGAAGTATCAACTTTCTGGATTATATTGTACAGGGAAATTGGCCGTACAAATTCAGCATTAGACCGGGCTGATGGAATAACTTATACCAACCCGGCAAAAAAAGCTGCAAGAGTTGCTGAAGCAAAATTTTTAAGGGCTTTAAGTTATTTCTACCTCGTACAAACATGGGGAGATGTACCTATGCCACTTCATGAAACTAACAAACCAGATAAAAATGTAGTCAGGGTACCTTCCGCAGAAATCTATAGTCAAATACTGAAAGACCTTAATGAGGCTTGCAAAGACCTTCCTGTAACTGCTACAGATTATGGTCGTGTTACAAAAGGAGCAGCATGGTTTTTATTGGCTCGCGTTTATTTAACCCGCGGCTGGAACTACAAAAATTCTTTGGGTGGAAGCAATGCTGATTTTCAGCTTGCACTTGCTTATGCTGATTCTGTAATAGCTGCATATCCTCTTGTTTCAGATTACAAAACACTTTTCCCGAAACGTTCAAATAATCCCCTGACTCAATATACTGGTACTCAAAATGACAGGAACAGTGAAGTGGTTTTTGCTGTTCAATATAATCCAAACGTATTAACGAATACCAATGAAACCGCTAATGAACCAGGGAATTATTACCATTCAATATTTCCTGGTAACGGAGAGCTTGTCGGTAATCCTGGAAGAACAAGTGATTACAACAGGAGTTTGAACAGAAACGTGCCAACACCTTCGTTATACAGGCTTTTTGACCCTCAGAAGGATAAACGTTATCTTCATGATTTTGTAGATGCAATCTACGCATTGAAGGAAGTTAAAAATTATGCTTACAGTTACACCAATCCTAATCTCAAAGTAAGTTATGCAGTAGGCGATACCGTATGCTATTTCACGCCATGGAACAAGCCTGCTTACGGCGCTGATAAGGGAATTGACGAAGGTGGAACACATAAATATGCTGTGATTAATCTTGACCAATATATTGATGGAATTCCTGTCTCACGTCTTAGAAGCAATGCACCTTCAATGTGGAAATTCTGGCAACCCGGTATTCCTTATGGTGATGGTTACGGCACTTTTGACTTTGCACTTTTCAGATCTGCTGAAGCCTACCTTATAGCAGCTGAAGCAATTCTGAAAGGTGCAACCGGTGGTAAGCTTGGCGGTGCTGATGCTTATTACAACAAGCTGATCGACAGAGCTGTAGGTACAGGTATTGATCCTCAGTGTGCAAAATACCCTGAAAATATAACTTCATTTGAAACAGTTTCATATAGAGCTACTCCTGCAACAATTTCTATAGACATGATTCTGGATGAAAGAGCAAGAGAACTATTGGGTGAATTCGACAGGTGGTATGACCTGAAAAGAACAGGGAAATTGATCGAACGTACCAAAAAGATGAATTTGTGGACAAAAGCTAAAGGTTCCAATATGTCAGAATATCATTTGGTTCGTCCGATACCTCAGGATGAGATTGACCGCTCGTCACCCCAAATCTCGCAAAATCCGGGTTATTAATAAAATTAGTGAAACTGATAAGAGAAGAAATTTTTAATAACTTCTTCTCTTATCTTTTTTTCTGAAAATATATTTTTAAAATTTTATTTTATGATTTAACAATTTGTAGATTTTTCAACATTTACTTGTAGTTTTTTTATATGCAATAATCCTTCAATTATGAAAAAATGGATTCTGATTTTAACAATTTCTTTTTTCTCTTCATATGGCTTCTGCCAGAATAAAGAATTTAATATTACAACATTCGGGGCAAAAGGAGATGGTGTCACTTTAAATACTCTCTATATCCAGTCAGCAATTGATGCCGCATCTGCTAAAGGCGGTGGAAAAATAATTATTCCTGAAGGGATATTTCTTACCGGAAGATTGATCTTAAAATCAGGCGTTAATCTGTATCTCAAAAAAAATGCAGTTCTGTTAGGGAGTACTAACCCTTCGTATTATGAATCAATTGGTGGCAGAGAAGCACTAATTACTGCAGACGGACAGAATAATATTTCCATAACCGGAAAAGGGACAATTGATGGGCAGGGGCGTAAACTGGCCTTAAAAATTGATAGCCTTTTTTATGCCGGTAAACTGGATAGCAAATACTATAATTTCCGAAGAAAAAGACCGGAAAAACGTCCAAAAATTCTTGAAATAGACAATTGTAAAAATATCCTGATATCAGGAATTACCTTAAAGAACTCTGCCAGTTGGGTTCAAAATTATACTCTTTGCAATAATCTGATAATTGACAGCATAAGGGTTGAAAGTGATGCTTACTGGAATAACGATGGTATTGACATTACAGATTGTAAAAATGTACGAATTACCAACTCTTTTGTAAACTCCGCCGATGATGGAATATGCCTTAAATCCAGTAACAAAGGTTATTATAATGACAGTATTTATATTGCCAACTGTACTGTTAGATCGAGTGCCAGTGCAGTAAAATTCGGAACTGCCTCTGTTGGTGGTTTCAGGAATGTAATAATAAAGAACATAAAAGTATATGACACGTTTAGATCTGCTATTGCTATTGAATCAGTAGATGGAGGTTTTCTTGAAAATGTCGAGGTTGACGGTATCAATGCTGTAAATACGGGTAATCCTGTTTTTATAAGACTGGGACACAGGAATACCGATGGACCAGTGGGTTCACTGAAAAATATTGTTATCAAAAATATTAAAGTTGAAGTTCCTTTTGGCCCACCTGATTTGAATTACGAAATAAGGGGACCTGAACTGCCTTTTTTTCATAACCCGTTTCCATCTTCAATTACCGGAATTCCGGGCTATTATCCCGAGAATATTACTCTTGAAAACATTGAGATATCTTATCCAGGCAGAGGGAATGAAGGATATGCAATACTTCCGCTCTACCGACTGAAAGATGTACCGGAAGTGGAAAATCAATATCCTGAATTTTCAATGTTTGGCGAATTGCCGGCATGGGGATTTTATGTCAGGCATGTAAAAGGCCTTATTATGAAAAACATAAACATAAAAGCAAGAGAAAAGGATTATCGTCCGGCATTTGTATTTGACGATGTCAATGGACTCAATATGGGAAAGATAATAATTGAAGAAAACGTTAAGGTGAAGAAACAGATAATTTTTAATAATGTCCGGCACACCAAATTAGATATTGATAAAAACATGGTACATATAATAAATTCTGAACCGTCAAATTAATATGTTACCTATAAGTTTTTTTTGGTTGAAATTACCTGTACTATTTATTTTCATACAGGTTTATTTTTCAGCAGTCCCATACATTTTTGCTAATGGAACACTTATCCGATCTGATATTGAATATTATTCAGGGCAGGAGGATTCGCTTATTTTGAATTTTAAAAATCCTCCTGCAGAATATACCATACTTCCTTTTTGGTCGTGGAATAATACCCTTGAAGAAAATAAACTTAAATGGCAGGTTGACCAGATGCTTGATAAAGGAATATACGGAGCATTTATGCATGCAAGAGCAGGACTTGATGAAAGTGCTACACCATATTTCTCTGACGGTTGGTGGAAAGCAGTGGAATCAACAGTAAAATATGCCAGTGAAAAAGGATTCTATTCCTGTCTTTATGATGAAGATAAATGGCCGAGTGGAAGTGCTGGTGGGAGAACAATTGCAGTAAATCCGGCAGAATTTATTAAAAAAGCACTGCATTATGTAAGCTTTGAGGTATATGGTCCACAGGTCATCAGCCTGAGCCTTTTTAAAAATGCCTATGCAATATTTGCTGGAAAAATCTCCGAAAAGGGCTTTTATAGTTTTGCAAGTCAGGTAGACCTCTCTTCGCTGGCCGGGAAAACATGGAATGTTCCCGAAGGAAAATGGGCTGTTACAGTATTCAATATTATTATAGATCCGCATGAACAGATTGACTATATGGATGCTGCTGCTGTAGCATCATTTCTCCATATAACTCATGACGAATATTATAAACGTCTGGGAAAATATTTTGGAAGTACCATCCCTGGCGTATTTTTCGATGAGATTTACGCCAGCTTCTCAGACCGGCAGAACAATATTTTTTGGACAGATGATTTCCCTGAACAGTTTAAAAAAATAAAATTGTATGAACTGAAAAGTAGGCTTCCCCTTATTATTCTGAACGATCCGGTAAACTCAGCTCCTGTCAGGTATGACTATTTCGATGTTGTAAAGGATCTATACACCAAAGCATGGTACAAACAGTACACAAAATGGGGAGATGATCATAGGATATGGGTAACGGGACATACCACTGAATTAATGTCTCAGTTTACTCGGCAGTCAGATTATTTTTACACTATTGGTCAATTACAAATACCTGGCACCGATAATGAAGATTATCGCTATAGCTATCCACGCCGCATTGACTGGTACAATCCCAAACAGATTAGTTCAATAGGGCATATATATGGTAAAAAACGAGTGATGGCTGAAACAATGGGTGGCGGAGGTTATGTAATTCCCCTTGATGAATACCGTTACGGAGCAGCAATGTTAGGTGTTTATGGCATAAATATGTTTGTACCTCATCTTTTCCATTACTCTATGGACAGACCTGAAAACCAGGCTGACTGGCCCCCAAGCTGGTTTTACCAGAATCCGTATTGGAAATACTTCAAACCCCTTTCAGTTTACATGCAACGTATTTCATATATGATCTCCAGTGGTCATCATGTTTGTGACGTTGCAGTACTATACCCTTTAACAGATCTGTGGCTCACAGGTTATTCACAATCACCCGATGATTCATATAAATCACATTACTATAATGAACTGCAGAGAAAACTTTTAATCAATAATATAGATTATGATGTTATTGATCCATCATCTCTTGCAGAAGCAGAAATTGATACCTCAGGACTGAAGCTGGCAGATGAACATTATAAAATACTTGTACTGCCGGCATTATCAGCTGTAAGAAATGATGTTTTACAAAAGATAAAGTTATTTACTGACAAAGGAGGTATCCTTGTATGTGTTGGCGGATTGCCTTTAGCATCTCAAAAATCAGCACCAATAGATCCTGTGAATAGAAAGTATTTCATGGAAACATTTGGATTTGATCCTGAGGTAATGGGTAGCAGGAATTATTATACAATAAACAAAAGAGGTACTAACAATTATACGATAAAAGAAAATATGGCTGGAGGGAAATGTATATTTACATGGTTCGTTAATGAATTACCAGATATCATTAATACTATTATTGATCCAGACGTGCTTGTTTTAGATGGTGATAAAGAATCCCTTAGATTTAACCATCGCATTATAGCTAATAGAAATTCTTATTTCTTTGTAAATGAGTATAAAGAGGCAAAATCCTTATTGGTCAGCGTTAGAAGCACTGGTAAACCTTATATCTGGCATCCGGAAACAGGAAATATAAAAGAATTTTCAAATTACCGTTTAAAAAACGGACGGTTGGAATGTGTTCTAACCTTTGAACCAGGTGAAGCATATTTTATTGTCACAGAACCTTGCACAAATAAAGCAAACGAGGTTCTTGTCCGTTCAACAAATTTGCGTGATTTTAAACTTTTCATGAACAATGGCAAAGCAACTCTTGAGGGATGGGCGCCTTCTTATGAAACACACAACGTCACATGGCTCGAAGACAATTGTTCTTATTCAAAATCATGGAAAGATAATTATGTTTTACCAGAAATAGTTTTTGGAAATAACTGGGATTTCCAGTTAAGCCATCACGGCCTCGATTATAAATGGTTACCTTCAGTAAAATGTGACACTGTTGAATTGCCGGTTATGAAATTCAGACCTGAACGTACGGAGGAAAAATATCTCTTCAAAAATTACAGCTCGGCTAAGTTTGATGACAAAGACTGGATAACGATAAAAGTTGAAGATCCCTGTAACTTGAAAAAAGGTTGTTCACGTTACCTAAGCGATTGGGATGCATGGTGGATAAACTATTACAATTACAGTATGCATTTCCCTGAAATAAGCGGTGGAACAAAATATTTCAGGTATAGTTTTACGGTAAACGGAAATGTGAAAAATGCAAGTATTTATATCACCGCTGACGAAGATTATGAACTGTTTGTAAATGGGAATTTGATTGGAAAAGACAAGAACTGGAAAGATGCGGAACATTATAATATACGGGATAATATCATCCATGGTGAAAACAAGATTATTGTTAAAACCGGTAACTCTCGTGGATTATTGCTCCAGGGATCGGTAGAGATCAGAAATGGGAGGTCAATATCTATTCAGACCGACAGCACGTGGCAGGCTTCTGATGATAGTGTTTCGTGGAATGCTGCTTTTCGTTATGCAGTACCACCGATTGGAAGATGGGGAAATATAGCCCGGACTGGGCATCAGGTTAATTTCCCCGTTGCAATCTGGTATAGGCAGATTTTACCACCGGGTGCATTTGCAATAATGAAACCGGAAATTAAAGGTATATATCAGATTTATGTAAATGGTATGCCGGTGATTATGGCAGGAAAGGAGTTTGTGAATATTGCAGGTATGGTAGGTAAAGGCATGAATATTCTGTCTGTCAGAGTACAAGTTAGCAGCGAAGACGAAGGGCTTTATAAACCAATAAAAGTGCTATGCGGTCAGTCATCAATGCCTTTGATTCCATGGTCTGAAATGGGACTTAACTGGTATTCCGGAAGGGCAATTTACTCACAGAATATATATATACCAGATGAGTACTTTAAAAGTTCGGTAAGGATGATTATCGATCCAGGAACAGTAGACTACTTTGCTGAAATATGGGTGAATGACCAGCTTGCCACTTTCAGACCATGGGCTCCATTTAATGCAGATATCACTAAGCTGCTGAAACCCGGAATAAATAAGATTACAATAATTGTGGCGAACTTACTTGCAAATGAAGCAACATGGAATATATATGATGCCAATCTCGATGTAAGAGATGCAAGATGGTGGCATTATGGAGCAATAATGAGAGAACAAGAAAAGCTTGTCTCAGGTCTTTTAGGTCCTGTAAAAATAATCCCTTTGACCCTGAAATCTATTACTCTCGATAAATAAAAGCTTTAATAAGCTTGAAAAATATTATTATTCGGAAAGGGTATTAAATTCAATATAATATGAAAACACAAATTATTGAATTTATGATGCTTGATATAATTTTTCTGGCAGCTATAAATATTTATGCTCAAAATTCAATTGATGACTTTAAGAAGGGGGAGTTAATTTACCAGAACTCGTTGGCATCAAAAGCCGATGTGGACGACTGGATAATGGAAGGGACAGGCGTTATTGACTTTAAAGATGGCTGGATGTATATGTATTCACCCAATGAAGAATTTCATCACGTTTTTTGGTGTCCGAAGGATTTTCCGGGAAGTTTTATTGCGGAATGGGAAGTGCAAAATCAGAAAACAGATGCCGGATTATGCATTATTTTCTTTTCAGCCAAAGGAAATAACGGAGAAGATATTTTTGATCCTTCATTTCCAAAGAGAGATGGGACTTTCAGTCAATATACAAAAAGCAAATATTTCAACAATTATCACATTTCATATTATGCAAATGGCAGGGATGATCCCGGACGTGAGATATCACACCTGAGAAAGAATTCAGGGTTCCATCTGGTGCAGGAAAAAGAACCGGGGATTCCTGTAAAATCAACGGCAATTCATAAAATGACATTGATAAAGGATGGAGCCCGTATTGTTATGTTTGTTGACGAACGTAAAATTATAGACTGGACAGATGATGGTAAGAAATATGGACCGGTGCTGGATGGTGGAAAAATAGGCTTTCGCCAGATGAAATGGACACATTTCAGGTACAGGAATTTTAAAGTATGGGCGATAAAGAATTATAAAGATGAAAAGAAATAAAATTATTATCATTATTTCTGCTGTATTGGGCGCCCTCATTGTTCTGTTTGCATTACCTGGCTTATTAGCCGGTGCAGGGAGGAAAACAGGAAGCCCGCTTCCAAAGGGAAATATTGAAATACCGGCTGAACGAACAATCCAATATAAAAACGTTTCGCAAGTTCAGGAAGAAATAATTGATTACTGGTCGAAAGGTAAAGTTACAGATTGGGTGAATGGAGAGAAAGTCAATTTGGAAAATCCAAGAACTGTTTTAGGTTGTCTTTTAGCCGGTAAACGTGTGGAAGAAATCAACAGATATCTTCTTAAACAGAATTCAACCGGGAATGAAGGTTCGCGCTGGTTATTAAATCCAAAAGGTGGGTATGATTTCAATGCAATGGCATTTACTCCTGTGCTTTTCTTATTCGATGATAAGCCTGAATTACTTTATCCTGAAACAAAAAAGCATCTGGTCAATAATATTCTTACCATTGAAGGTGCCGGTTTTACTAGATATGTCCCATATACACGTATTCAAGACTCGGAAAATCATATTCTTATGGCCGAAAGCTCGCGTTATTTGAAAAATCAATGGATTTGGAACGAAGGAAATCACTCCTCCGAATTTAACAATGTAACTAATGGGGTAGAGAGAGGTCTTAAAGATTTTTTACAGGAGATTTACCAATACGGAATGTATGAATTCAATTCGGAGCCTTATTTAGGATATTCATTTTCTGCTTTGTTAAATCTTGATGCATTTGCTGAGGGAGATATAAAAATACTTGCCAGAAAAATTCTTGATCAACAAAATTGGCTGTACGCATTAGGTAGCTATAAGTTTAAACATTTTCCACCGTACAGAAGGCTTTTTGCAAAGACTTTTAAAAAAGGAATAGATTCAGATTATCATACAGCCATGATGAAAGTGTGGGTAAGTTTTTATAATGATACAATTAAACTGGACGCTTCGCGGGGAATTCATCATGCTCTTTGGGCAGCAATTATGCCATACAGACCATCGGATAAGGTAATCGAGTGGACTTTGAAGAAACCTGATCATTATTTTGTAAAAATAGGACATGGTTATAATTCATGTCCGGAAATTTATTCGGGCGACAAGAGTTATTTGCTTTCTGCCGGAGGAGCTAACCAGGGCAGACGTTCTATGATTATGAGCAGACCAACTGTTTTGTTTCTGGACGATGATGCGCGGTTATTGGAGGAAACTTTTCATGCTTATGGCCCCGGGGAAAATTTTATTAACTGGAATAACACGGGAGTTTATGAAGATTTTTCCTGCACGAAAGGGATGGTACATATTCCTGCAGGGAAACAGCCTGTCCTATCTTCCGATGAATGGCAAATATTTAATATTTCTGAAGCTGTTTTTCTTGCCGTTTATTCAAAAAAAGAACTTGGCCTCATGGTAATTGTCAGAGCCCCAACAGCAAAGGAAGCATTGGAAGCTATAGTGACTGGAAATCCTGATAAAGAATTATATCCTACACAATTCAAACATCCAAACGGTAATTTTATTGAATATGATCTGGATTCGCCAAAAAATAAATGGGTTATCAAAAGTGTAAATAACAAACCGGTAAACAGGCAATTTGACAGATGGCCACTTTTAGATGGTAATATTGAGTGGTAAAAATGCTAAAGTCAGAGATGTGTAAGAAAGAAAAAGGTGCAAAAGCCTGCCTGTTTGAAGGGGGGATCAGGGTTCCTGCCATTATAAGCTGGCCGGACAAAATCCCTGAAGACCAGGTACGCGACCAATTTGTAGTGAATACCGACTGGCTGCCCCTTGGCAGAATATTGTAATATTAACCTAAACATCAAAAATCTGGATGGGAAAAGTTTGGTGCCTGTTATTAATAATTCAGAAGCATTAACCTTACATGCCGATGGCTATTGCTGGGCATTTAAAAATATGTGGGTGGCCCGCAGAGGGAAATGGAAGTTGCTCGGAAATCCGGTTGATACAAGTAATAAAGGGGTGTTGACTGAAACGGATTCACTATTCCTGGTCAACCTTGAAACCGACCCGGGAGAGATGAAAAATCTGTCAACCGTGTATCCTGATTTAGTTGAAGAATTAAAAAAACAATATGAACAATGGGAAAAGAAGAATAAACACAACTAACAATATATTAAATTTACATGAAACTCACATGATTTTTCAAATGCGAACATATCAAATGAAACATTTTTTACTATGCTTAATAACATTCTTTGCATTGATTGGCTCAGGTAAATCACAAACCAATAAAACATCTGTTAAAATCAATGCAAAAGTAATTTATCCAAAATTTAGAATATGGACATCTCCTTCCTTTGGAGAAGAGCCAGCATTTAATCCCCCCAGTTTCCAATGGCCTTCAAAAAAGGGGGCATTGTACAGTATCAGAATATCATCTTCAAAAAATTTCAAAACTGATTTGATTGAACAGGAAGGGATACCATTTGTTGTTTTTAATCCACATAAAAAGATTAAACCGGGAATATGGTACTGGCAATATAAAGTTAATGACGGAAGATGGAGTAACACAGATTCTTTTACAATTAAACCCTCAACACGAATATTCGAAACTCCTGACATTAAAACATTAATAGCTGGTATTCCTGCTTCACACCCGAGAGTATTGATTAATAAAACTGATCTGAATACCTTTCGAACAGGAGCAAAAGTGTATGAAGAACCGGAATTGATAATTCAGGAAGCAAACAATTATTTAGACAAAGTTCCACCTGAAGAAAAATCTGCACTGCCTTCATTTCAGGGGAAAGATACATTTCAAAACGAAAAGATTGCAATCTTGTCAAGTAAACGGATTGGATGGGAAGTTTACAATGTAATAAATTTACTTTCTCAAGCCTTTATTCTGACAGGCAATGAAAGATATTTTAATACAGCTAAATTATGGATGTTGGAGGTTTCTAAATGGGATCCATACGGTCCTACTTTTACAAGTGATTTTGGTGATGCCGGTATAATGGCCGGACTTGCAATCGGGACTGATACATTTTGGGATTTATTATCAGTAACAGAGAGGGAAGAGATTATTAAACAGTCTGCTACCCGTGCCAACCGGTTCTACAAGTCATGGATCGGGCAACTGGAAAGCCGGTCTTCATCAATGCACGTTTGGCAACACATTCTCCATCATTTACTTCAAACTTCTGTGGCCTTTATTGGAGAAATTCCGGAGGCTGAGCTTTGGTTAGAATATATTTATGAACTTTGGATTGCTCAATCCCCTAAGATGGGAGAGGAAGATGGTGCATGGTTTAATGGCACCTCTTATTTTGGGATGAATACCCTTACTTTAATTGATGTATCATCTGTTTTTAAGGATATATCGGGAGTTGACTTTATGGGATCAAACTGGTTTAAAAACAATTCACGCTGGTTGATATATTCATTTCCTCCAAATTCTGTTTCAGATGGGTTTTGCAATGATGGAGAAAAATATTCATCACCAACTATTAATTATGCAGGGTATGCTGATGCTTTAGCACGTTTGTTAAACGATACTTGTGCCAGCTGGTATGCACATACGATTGCAGAAAGTTCAGGCAAAGAAATTACTGATGATGATGAGTTTCGCTGGTTCAGAATTAAGAGAGGATATAAAATGAACCTACCTGAACCGATAAAAAATCCTGACTTTCCGCAGGCTGCATGGTTCCCTGACGTTGGTGTTGCTTATATGCATACTACTCTGCAAAAGGCAGAGACAGATCTGATGCTGTCAATCCGCAGCAGCCCGTTTGGGCCAATGGCACATGCCCATGCCGATCAGAATACATTTAATATTGCTTATGGAGGGGAAAGACTTTTTTATAATACCGGCTATCGCCCTGCAATGGGTGATCCTCATTTTCTGGGCTGGTACAAACATACCCGTGGACATAACGGCATTTTAATTGATGGTGAAGGCCAGCCTTTCAGTGATGAGGCGTATGGCTGGATTCCGCGTTTCCTGCATGGAAAACAAATTTCGTACGCTGTTGGCGACGCGTCAAATGCTTATTCAGGTCAGGTGGATGGCGAAAATGTAGATTATGGGATAAAATCTTTCCGGCGTCATTACATCATGCTTCGCCCATCAATAATTGTTATCTATGACGAACTGGAAGCAGATCATCCTTCTGAATGGAACTGGTTGTTGCACAATGATAACGGATTTAAAATTTATCCTGATAAGAAAATAATTATTGCCGGAAATCAGGTTACCAAAGCACAAGTATCACTCTATTCATCTTCTGAAATAGAGTTTATGGTAACTGACCAGTTCTCTGTTCCTGTTGAAAACTGGACAAAAAAAATAAATGAAGAAGGTGATACAATTGTATTTAAAAACCAATGGCATTTTTCCGGGGTATCTAAACAAAAAACTGATAAAATGAGATTTCTGGCTATTATTCAGGTTAAGTCTGATGGAAGTTTTGAACAGGTATACAGTAATAAAAACGAGGGGGTTTTCATAATAGGAAATTGGAAAATAAATGCTGAAATGAATATTTCGAAACCTGCAAATATAAAAGTTTGGAAAAATGATAATAGTGCTTCACTGGTATATACAGGTAATTTAATAAATAATGGCAAAACATATCAGGGGA
>Ga0078972_1004549_pt1 | contig 37579 bp, 31 predicted proteins | sample YelNatPaOPGAMG01_FD_67568 | JGI IMG/M metagenome (GOLD analysis project Ga0078972, IMG submission 67568) | Hot spring thermophilic microbial communities from Obsidian Pool, Yellowstone National Park, USA - OP-RAMG-01 (SPADES assembly) (version 2) | ecosystem: Environmental > Aquatic > Thermal...
CACGAAAATAGGCATGTAGCCTACCGAAATTGTGCGGATGTGGCGGAATTGGCAGACGCGCTAGATTCAGGTTCTAGTGGGGGCAACTCCGTGGAGGTTCAAGTCCTCTCATCCGCACCAAACACAAAAGAAAGCAGTTAAGCCACTCGGTCGGGTGGCTTTATTGTTGCCCAAATCAGGCTCGGTAAACCGTTTGGTAAACCAGTCGGTTTGCCAGAATCCGTTCCAGGCGGTTTACCAGCCGTTGCAGCCGCCAACAGGGGCACCGCTGAGAAATCCGCAGCAAGGATGTTTACCGGCGTTTTGAGCGCTGCCCTGCAAACCTTGTACCGCCCTGTGTTGTAGGTCAGCATTCCCGCCACGATCACGTTGCCGAGAATCTGACCCGGCGTGTAGCGGGCCGCTGGAAGCCGAGCGGCAAGCCGAAGCCGCCCGGAGTGAGAAATTGCGGGATCTTGTCGTCCGGGCGCTGGAGACCGATGATCCTGGCTTCTGGCGAGAAGTCGATCAGGCTGTGTTCGGAACAGCGGGGGAGAGATAACAGGTATGAAATTCCGAATATCACGACAAGGGAAGATGATGGTCTGCCGCCGCTCGGGGTTGCGTAAGACACCTGTAGATCACTCTCGCCAGAGCCGCTATAAGCGCCTCGCCGTCCGGGGATAGGGAAATGGCCACCCCGGCGCTGGTAATGCCGTCCTGGCGGTCCTAATGTCGATGACGGGGCAATCTGGACGGCTTCCGGCACTTCGAAACGCCGAGCAACAGGAATGCTTTGGAAGTCCGAGTCCCGCCTTCCGGCTCGAAGCCGGCTGCTGCAGGGATGGACGTGTTCGGCACCAGAGCGGGAAGGCCGCTCCGGTGCTTCGTGCGGCCCTCCAGCCTCCAGATCAAGCCACCAGCGTCGGCGTGGGCGTGTCCGCACGGCTCGTGGCTAATTGCCGGGTATTCCTCTCGATGGCGATCAGCACCAGCATCAGCGTGAAAAACACGAAGGCGATGAATGCCACGCCGCCCATAGCGAACACCTGCAGGGCTTGTGTGCGGTTCTCCATAGCCTTGGCCGTCTCCTGCTGGACGCGCTCGGACTCTGCCTGGATCTGCCGCTGAAGTTCACTTGTTATCCAGTTTATAAAGGCTTGCCAGCGGTCGCCCTTATCAGACGGGCTGTAGACATTTGCCCTGTTTGCCGGGTCGTCTGCAAACTTCTTGGAAGCAGCGGCGAACTGCTCCATGAAGGCCAATGCCAACGCATCGTGCTGGTCTTGAGGAAGCGATTGCGTCATCTCCAGGCAAGCCGAACGGATTCGATCCTCCCGCAGCGTGAAATCGGGCGACAGATATCTGTTTCCGTTGATTACGATCTGACTGAGAAATGCATCAAACTTCCGCTCGAATTCGGTCTTGCTCTGCCGCTGTGAACTACCTGGTGCCTGAAACTGCTCGGTTGACCCATTCGCAGTTTCATTGACCGGGGTCGGGCGCAATGACTCCTTGAACTGACTGTAGTTGAGGCTCGGTGTTGCCAGTTGCCTCTGAACCGGTGTTTGATACAACATCACACCCCATGCAATTGCCCCTAAACACGACACGAGGGCCAAAAACGCCACCACCAGCCCGAATCGTCGGACGATTCCAAAGAAGGCTTTATCCAAAGTGAGCTATCCTTTCCTGTTCTTCTGTCGGACTTCAGATCACTGTCACTACAAGAGCAGGGGTCATTATATGACTATTTCGGGCGTTTTGGGATGTGCTTTAGTTGATGTGCTCCTGAGGGTGTCTTGGACGGCTTCCGGCGCTTCCAAACGCCAAGCACTAGGTCTCCGACCGCCTAAAAAGGTTCTATAAAACAATTGCATTAGATAACGTTTGGGCGCATCACAGGATATGGCGCGCCGCCCAGTCTCCCTCAAAGTCAAGCCGAAGGATCTTGATCGTATTGAGAAGTTGGTTCGATCTGGCGTTCAGCAGGTGCGTGTTGTGTTGCGCGCCCTCGCACTGCGAGGGTTAGCCCAGGGCGCCACCGCGCCGAGAGTCGCGGAAACGCTACCCCTCACGGCCAAAGCCATTCGCCAGATCGCTCACCGTTATAGCAGCGGCGGTTTGGACTGCGCTCTCCCAGAAACAGCGCATCGTCGCCATGGTCTGCGGCAAACCGCCCGAAGGGCGCGCGCGTTGGACTGTCCGACTAATCGTCGAGGAGGCGATCAAGCGCAAGCTGGTTCCCTACGCGGGCCGGGAGACAATTCGGGTGCTGCTCGAAAGCCACGACTTGAAGCCGTGGGCCAGCGGGCGGGCGGAGGCCTTTGGGACCGGCTCACGGTGCATTATACCCCGAAGCACGGAAGCTGGTTGAATCAAGCGGAGATCGAACTCAGCCTGTACTCCCGGCAATGCCTCGGTAACCGGCGAATACCGGATCTGAGCACCCTGCGGCGGGAAACGCGGGTCTGGAACCGCAAAACTGATCGCAGGCGGACCAAGATCAGCTGGCAGTTCACGCGCAAGAAGGCCAGGAAGGCGTTTGACTATAACAAACCGCGCAACTCCGGCTGACGCGGCCACCACCCAAACAACTGGAACTTTGCACCGGCTCGGAGATCGCGAACTGGGATCGGTGCGCCCAAAAATCCCGGCCACAGGCGAAGACCGCTTCCCAATAGGGGCCTCTCGGAGCCGAGGGCCACATACGGGGACATTCAGACGCCAACTCCGGCGCCGCATTCGTCTTCCGCTGGTTATGAGAATCTTTTCAGGCGGTCAACGACCTAGGAAATAGGTTGGAATGGAATGATGCGGTTGTTCGCCCGATGCCGTGGGGAAGTTTGGCTGGAAGGCGGCATTGAACTGCGATTCCTCTGCGGCCGTGGTGGGCGCCGGAATTGACCCGATGTTGTCACCCCGCCGCTGTTCAGCTGTTCACGACCATCGAGCGGCCCGTGCCTACATCAAAGCAAGGTCCACATCTCCCACCTGCGCTTTCAACGTTCCGCCTCGATCTTGTGCTTTTCCGTAACGTGCTAGGAGCCTGTCCGAGTATTCAATTGCGTCGGCATAATAAACCATAATCGATATATAATGTTCTATGCCTAAAAGGCTACCGCCCCTACGTTCCCGAACAAGAACTGCTCCTGCCCCCGAGCCTGCGCGATTGGCTTCCAGAGAGCCACTTGGCCTATTTCGTCAGCGACGTGGTGGATCAGTTGGACCTCAGCGCAATTCATGCGGTGTACGAGAAGGAGTTGCGCGGCCAGCCTCCATATAATCCTCGGATGATGACCAAGCTGCTGGTGTATGGCTACTGCATCGGCGTGTACAGCGCGCGGAAGATCCAGCAGCGATTGATCGAAGATGTCGCCTTCCGGGTGCTGGCAGCGGGCAACGAGCCGGATTTTCGCACGATTGCGGATTTTCGGAAAATCCATTTGAAGACGCTGGAGGGCTTGTTCGAGCAGGTGCTGAGGATCGTGCTGGAGACCGGCGCGATGAAGCTGGGGCGGGTGGCTCTGGACGGGACCAAGGTCAAAGCCACTGCCAGCAAACACAAGGCGATGAGCTACGACCGGATGAAGGAGCAGGAGAAGCTGATCCGGGCGGAAGTGAAAGAGATGCTGGCGCGGGCCGCGGCTACGGACGCCGAGGAAGACGCCAGGTACGGCAAAGACAAGAGAGGCGATGAGTTGCCGGCGGAGTTGCGGCGACGCGAGACGCGGCTGAAGCGGATTCGCGAGGCAAAGAAGACAGTGGAGGAGCGGGCACGCCAGAAGGCCGAAGCCGAAGGCAAGCCGGCCAAAGAAGCCAAGCCGGAGGCCAAGGCGCAATACAACTTCACCGATCCAGAATCGCGGATCATGAAGGGCAATGACGGTTTCGTGCAGGCCTACAATGCGCAGATCGTGGTGGAGCCGGACTTTCAGCTGATTGTCGGGCAAGCGGTCACGCAGGCGGCCAATGACAAAGAGCAGGTTGTGCCGATGCTGGAGACCGTGGAAGCGCAATCGGGCCAGCGGCCGGAAGAAGTTTTGGCTGACAGTGGATATTGTTCGGGGAAGAATCTCGAAAAGCTGGAATCGACGGAAGATCCGGATCGTCGCGTGGAACCGTACATTGCCACCGGGCGCCAGCAGCACGGCGAGCGGCAGGTAAGTGCACGCGGGCCGTTGCCGAAGGGCGCAACACGGGTCGAGCAGATGAAGCGGAAACTGCGAACCAAGGCCGGGGCAGCGATCTACGCAGGGCGCAAGGCGATTGTGGAACCCGTGTTCGGGCAGATCAAGCAAGCACGTGGTTTCCGACAATTCTCATTGCGAGGGTTGGCGAAGGTGCGTTCGGAGTGGGCGTTTGTGTGTCTCACGCACAACATTTTGAAGCTATACCGAATGTGTTATGCCTGATCTGAGTCAAGCAAAGCCCGCCGTAGGGGCCTTCAGCGCGGCGAACGGGCGCTGAAGGCGCTGCTCGGGCACCCGAGCGGCGTCTAATCGATCGCCAATCGAAAAATCCACGTGCTTGCCCGCGAGAAATTAGTGTCTTCAGGATCTCGATTACTCGGACAGGCTCCTAGTGAACTGTCCCAGTGAGATCGTAACCAGAGCACCCTTTGCTTCGCCTTCTCCGTGTGCGACGCTATCAGGGATTGCTCAGGCTGACCGACGAACAGCAGGAAGAGTTGACGCGGTGGGCGCAGTCGCGCACGCTGCCGGCCGGTGACGTATTCCGGGCGCGGTTGATTTTGGCTTTGGCTGCAGGCAAGAGCTACAGCCAGATTGAAACTGAGTTGAACACCTCCCGCCCGACTATCTCGCGTTGGAAAGCGAGGTTCCAGAAGCACGGCATCGCCGGACTGGAACCGCAGCACCGGGGCAGTCAGCCGCGAACTGCCACTGCGGCAGTACAGGCGAAGATCCTCCGCAAAACCTTGGAGAAGCCTGCGGACGGCAGTACGCACTGGTCCTGCCGGAAGATGGCGGCCGCCATGAAGGTGAGCAAATCCACGGTGCAGCGCGTGTGGAGCCAGGCGCGGATGAAGCCGCACCGCCTGGACCGCTACATGGCCAGCGACGATCCGCAATTTGAACAGAAGGCGGCCGACATCATCGCTCTGTATATGAATCCGCCTCAACATGCGGCGGTGTTCTGCGTTGATGAGAAGACGGCGATTCAGGCACTGGACCGGCTCGATCCGGTGCTTCCGTTATCGCCGGGCCGCGCCGAAAGGCACGGCTTCGAATACTACCGGCACGGGACGCTGTCGCTGTACGCGGCCCTGGATGTGAAGACCGGCCGGGTGCAGGGCAAGACCGCACGGCATCATGCCAGTGCTGATTTCATTGAGTTTCTGAGCGGGATTGTCAACCGGGCGCGCTGGGCAAACGAGATCCACATCGTGTTGGACAACCTCTCGGCCCACAAGACCAGAACGGTGGACGAATTCCTGAAGCAGCACCCTAAGGTGCGGTTTCACTTCACCCCGACCTATTCCTCCTGGCTGAATCAGGTCGAATTGTGGTTCGCCGAGATCCAACGCGACGTAATCGCGCGGGGCGTCTTCACCTCGGTAGCTGACTTGGCGCGCAAGATCCGCAAATACATCCGTGCGTACGCGAAATCAGCACGGCCGTTTCGCTGGACCTACACTGATCCCGCTCACAGGATTGGTAACGTCATCGCCGGGACACATCACTAGTGGGGCTTGTAGCCGTTCCGACGGGCGCGGTATGCCGCTAAACTGAACAGAACACATCGGACCTTGCCAGTCACGCTGCCCGAGACGGGCCGCGTGACTGGAAGCGAAATAGCCCGACATTCCGGACTTCAGCTCCGGCAGAGCCCGCGGATCACCGCCGCGATCTCGCGCGTGGTCTCCTCGTCGCCCATCAGCACTTTGTGCGGGAACCAGAAGGCGTCCTGGACGCAGGCTTCGGCGTTGGGGCAGGGCTCGACGCGGCAGCCGCCTTCCTGGTAGAGCGGGTTGCCGTAGAGCGGGTGCGGATAAAACGGCGTGCAGGGGATGCCCGCGGCGGTGAGGGCGCGGTGGAACTCGTCGCGCGTCATGCCGAACTTCTTCGCGTCGATGCGGCCGGGCAGCAGGTAGTGCGAATGTACGCTCGCCTCGGGCGGCACTTCCTGGAAGCGGATGCCCTCCACTCCCGCCAGTTCCTGCTTGAGCAGCCGCTCGTTGCGCTCTCGCAGGCAGATCTGCTCGGGCAGGCGCTCGAGTTGCGCGATGAGCACCGCGGCCTGGAACGCCGTCATGCGGTAATTCGTGCCGAGCGTGTAGTGGTGGAAGAAGCTGGCGCCGGTGGACGAGCGGCCCTGGTTGATGAACGAGCGCGCGCGCTCGGCGAAATCCGCGTCGTCGGTGGTCAGCATGCCGCCTTCGCCCGAGGTGATCACCTTGCCGTTCTGGAAGCTGAACGAGCCGGCGATGCCGAAGCCGCCCGCGCGGCGTCCCTTCCATTCCGAGCCGTGCGCGTGCGCGGCGTCCTCGATCAGCGGGAAGCGGATGGAGGACAGCGTGGTCAGGCGATCCATATCGGCCATCGGGCCGCCGAAGTGCACGGGGATGATGGCGCGCGTGCGCGCGGTGACGGCGGCGGCCGCGCGCTCGGGATCGATGTTGAACGAATAGGGCTCGATATCGACGAACACCGGCTCGGCGCCGGCGCGCGAAACGGCGGTCGCGGTCGAGATGAACGAGATGGCGGGCACGATTACCTCGTCGCCCGGGCCGATGCCGCAGGCCGCCAGCGCGGTCTCGAGCGTCACCGTGCCGTTCATCGCGGCCAGGCCGAATTTGCAGTGCTGGAAGGCGGCGAACGAGCTTTCGAACCGCTTCACCATCTCGTGAAAGCCGCCCCACATCGGGCTGTCGAGTACTTCTTTCAGTAACTGGATTTCGCGCTCGGTATGAACAGGCCACTTAGGAATGCGCATAAAGAACCAGTGTAGTCCGAACGCAGTCTACAGTCCCTGAAGGAAGTAGTTCTCGCTTTTCTCGCGCCCGAGCGTGGTCAGCTCGCCGTGGCCGGGAATCACGATCGTCTCCTCCGGCAAATGAAAATACTTGTCGTGAATCGAGCGCAGGATCTTCTGCGGATCGCCGCCGGGCAGGTCGGTGCGGCCGATGCTGTCGCGGAAGAGAGTGTCGCCGGCGATGAGCTTCTTCTCCGAGGGGATCCACAGGCTGATGCTGCCGGGCGTGTGGCCGGGCGTGTGGAGCACCTCGAAATCCGTGCCGCCGGCCCAGATGCGGTCGCCCTCGCGCGCGAAGGTGTCGATCTCGGCGCGGTCGGGCGTGCGCACGCCGAGCCAGGCGGCCTGCATGTCCAGCGTATCGTAAAGCTGCTGGTCGTTTTCGTTCAGGTAAACGATGGCGCCGGTGGCCTCCTTGAGTTGCTGCGCGCCGCCGATGTGGTCGATGTGCGCATGCGTCACCACGATGCCGCGCACGTTCAGGCCGTGCCGGTTGACGATCTCGAGGATCTTGCGGACGTCGTCGCCGGGATCGATGACGATGGCCTCGCGCGTGGTTTCGTCGCCGAAGATCGAGCAGTTGCACGCCAGCATTCCCACCGGCAGGATTTCGTGTATCATCGCAAATGCTTCCCTTCTATACTTTCATTATGGTGTCGGCCGGGCTGGAAGTCCTGGAGGTGCTGATGCGCTGGGCGCACATTGCTTCGGCGGTGGCGCTGATCGGCGGGTTCACGTTCGCGCGGGTGGTGGTGGCGCCGTCGATGGCGGAAACGCCGGCGGAAGAGCGCGCGGAAAGCTGGCGCACGCTGATTTCCCGCTTCCGGCCGCTGATCTATGCCGCCATCGCGGGACTGATCGTCTCCGGTGTGTACCAGATCATGAGGCGCCCCGGACACACGCCTTTGTATCACGCCGTGCTCGGGCTGAAGCTGCTGCTGGCGGCGCACGTGTTCGCGGCGGTGCTGCTCGTCGCGCGCTCGGCGGCGGGGAAGATCGGCGCGAAACTCGTGAGCCGCATGACGGGCATCGTGGCGTTCGGCTTCACGATTCTGCTGATCGCCGCTTTCCTGCGGCGCATTTTCTGACAGGATGAAATCATGAACCAGGGATACTGCGCGCTGCGCGAGTCCGCCGCGTGGCTCGACCTTTCCGAACGCGGCCGCATCCGCATGACCGGCGAGGACCGCGCGCGCCTGCTGCATGCGATGGTTTCAAACCGCATCGAGGGCCTCGCGCCGGGCCAGGGCTGCTACGCGTTTTTCCTGAACGCGCAGGGGCGTATCCTGGCCGACGTCAACGTGCTCGCGCTCGCGGACGCGTTCCTGCTGGATACCGAGCCCGAGACTCGCGCGCTCGTCTACGAGCACCTGGACAGGCACATCATCGCCGACGACGTCACGCTCGAGGACATCACCGCCGCCACTGCGGAGATCGGGATCGAGGGGCCGCACGCGACCGGCGTGCTCGCGAAGATGGGCGCGCCGCAGCCTCGCGAGCCATATTCCAACGAGCGTTGGGGCGAGCGCATCGTGCTGCGGGCAAGCTCGACCGGCGCGCCGGGATTCGCGCTGTTCGCGCCGTTGGATGAGAAACGCGAGCTGATCCGGCGGATCGAGGCGGCCGGCGCGGTTGCCGCGGGCGCGGACGACGCGCGCGTCGTGCGGCTCGAGATGGGCAAGCCCCGCTACGGCGAGGATTTTTCCGACAAGCATCTGCCGCACGAGACGCAGTTGCTCCACGCCGTGAACTTCAATAAGGGCTGCTACCTGGGGCAGGAGATCGTCGAGCGCGTGCGCTCGCGCGGCGCCGTGCACCGGTTCCTGGTGCGCCTCGCGATCGACGCAAAGGAGCCGCCCGCGCCGGGAACGAAGATCGAGGCCGGCGGCAAGGAAGTGGGCGAGGTCATGTCCGCGGCGTATTCGCCCGCGGAGGGCAAGGTGCTCGCGTTCGCGTATGTGCGCGAGCCGGGAGCGGAGCTAATCGTTGCCGGCGCTGCGGCGCGCCAGATTCGTTGAGCCGCGCAATTTTTCCCAGAACGGCTGCGGCAGATCCACGCTGCCGAGCAGGACGCCGGGCTTGTTGTCGCCGTGGAAATCGGTGCCGCCGGTCACGAGCAGCCCGTAGTGGCGGGCGAGCGCGAGATAGTGCTGTACGTGCTCCGGCCGATGATCGCTGTGATAAGCCTCGATTGCGAGCAGGCCGGCATCGACGAATTGCGGCAGCATCGCCTCGGCCTTCGCGCCGATGCGGATGGGATGGGCGAGCGACGGCAGGCCGCCGGCGTCGCGAATTCGCCGGATGCCCTCTTCCACGCTGGGCTCGTCGCGGTACACGTAGGCGCGGCCTTCTTCGCCGATGTAGCGGTCGAAGGCCTCCTGCCGGTTCGCCACATATCCCTTCTCGACGAGAATGCGCGCGAAATGCGGGCGGCCGGCGAGGGTGCGGCCGAGCGCCTCGACCTCGCCGAGCGTGATCTCGATGCCGAGCGAGTTGAGGCGCGCGATCAGCCTGCGGTTGCGCTCGCGGCGCGAGCGCTGGTTGGTTTCGAGCCAGGCGCGGAACCCGGCCGTGGGCTCGCTTTCCAGAAAATAGCCGAGCATGTGCACGCTCTTGCCGCGCGAACCGGAGTGCGCGGGCAGGCGCGTGCTCAGTTCGATGCCGCAGACCAGCTCGATGCCCGCTTCGCGCGCGAGCGGCACGGCCTCATCGTAGCCCGCGAACGTGTCGTGGTCGGAGATGCCGAGCGTGTCGATGCCCGCCTCGGCCGCCGCGCGCACGAGTTCCGGCGGAGTGGAAGTGCCGTCCGATTTATCCGTGTGTGTGTGCAGGTCGATCATGTTGTCAGCCGTTCGAAGATTCCGGCGGCGCCCTGGCCTCCGCCGACGCACATGGTTACCATACCGTACCGCGCCCGTCTGCGTTCAAGCTGGCGCATCAGGGTGGCGGTGAGTTTCGCGCCCGTCGCTCCGAGCGGGTGCCCGAGCGCGATGGCGCCCCCGTCGATGTTGACCCTCTCGATATCGAGGCCGGCGAGCCGGATCACCGCCAGCGCCTGCGCGGCGAAGGCCTCGTTCAGCTCGATCAGCTCGATTTCATCGAGCTTCAGGCCGGCCATCTCCAGCGCTTTCGGAATCGCGACCACCGGGCCGATGCCCATGATCTCGGGCGGCACGCCGGCCGCGGCGAAGCTCACGAAACGCAGCCGCGGCGCGAGGCCCAGTTCGCGCGCCTTCGTTTCCGACATGACGAGCGCGGCCGCGGCGCCGTCGCTCGCCTGCGACGAATTGCCGGCCGTCACCGTGCCGCCCTTCTGGAACGCCGGCGGGAGCGCGGCGAGCGCTTCGAGCGACGTATCGGCGCGCGGGCCTTCGTCGGTATCGAAGATCGTGGTGCGCGCGGCGGGCGCGCCGTTCTCAAACACCGTGTTCGTGATCTCGAGGGGCACGATCTCGTTGGCGAAGTGGCCTCCGGCCTGCGCGCAGAGGGCGTTGCGGTGGCTGCGCAGCGCGAACTCGTCGGAGGCCTCGCGCCCGATTCCGTAGCGGCGCGCGACCGTCTCGGCGGTCAGGCCCATGCTCATGTAAAGCTGCGGCCGGTGTTCCACCATCCACGGGTTCGGCTTGAACGCGGCGCTTTCCATGGGGACGAGGCTCATCGATTCGGCGCCGCCGGCGAGGATGATCTGCGCCCCGCCCGCGCGGATGCGTTCGGCGGCAAGCGCGATCGCCTGGAGGCCGGAAGAGCAGAAACGGTTGATCGTCATTCCGGGAACGATCTCGGGCAGGCCTGCCAGCAGCGCGGCGTTGCGCGCCATGTTCAGCCCGGCCTCGGCCTCGGGAAACGCGCAGCCGAGGATGACGTCGTCGATCTCGTCGCGGGCGACCTGCGGGAATTTGTCGACGAGCGCGCGAATCACGGCCGCGGCGAGGTCGTCCGGGCGGGAATAGCGCAGCGCGCCCCGCCGCGCTTTGCCGGCAGCCGTGCGCAGACAGTCCACCAGAACCGCTTCAGGCATCATCTCCCTCTGAGCGCTCTACTTCCTTTGTAAACCAAAACCCGTGACAGTATCCACATTTCCGGGTTTCGCCGCAGCTTCTTGCTTTTCGAATCATGCGCTTCGTTCTTACTTCCGCGGGGCGGCGCTCGCGCGCGGTTCCGGGAACCGCGAATTGTTGACATCTTCCAGCCTTCGTGTTAGCTGCTAGGATATACCGGTCTTTAAAAACAGAAGGGCATTTCGGAGGGGACATGACTCACTCGGATGGAAACGTGAATAAGCTCGGACGTTGGTCCGTAATCGTCCTGCTGATCGCTGTGTGCGGAGCTGCACTGGCGGTCGAGCGACGCCACGGGATCCTGGTAGGGGAAGTGATCAAACTGGATGCCGCGGCCAGGACGGTGGTTATCAAAGCCGCTGACGGAACCACGCATACTCTTCACTTTCTCGGACGCACCGCCGTCCATGGAGGAGAGGCGGCAGCCGCGGGATCGAAAGATGCGTTTCACGGCCTGAAAGACGGCACCGAGGTCGCCGTTCATTACACGGCCGAAGGGACTCGCGAAACCGCTCAGGAAATCGACAACATCGGAAAGGACGGGTTGAAGTCCGCGGAAGGCACTGTGATACGGCTCGACCGCGGCGCGAAGACGCTCACGGTGAAGGCCGCCGACGGCTCGGAAGATACTTATCGATTGACGGACAGCGCGGCCAAAGACGCCGGTAAGGACATCAAGGAAGGAGCCGATGAATCGGCCCGGGTGACCGTGTACTACACGGAGGAAGCCGGCCACAAAGTCGCGCACTTTTTCAAGCGGGCAATCTAGCCGCTCGCGCAGCGCGCAAAGGACGCGGCCGGTCCCGCAACCCGCGGGACCGGCGCGCGCGCGGCGACCTCTCTAATTCCGTACCGGCTTGCCGGTCTTCACCAGCGACTCCATGCGCTCCAGAGTCTTCGGCATGCCGCAGAGACTGAGGAACGCCTCGCGCTCGAGGTCGAGCAGGTACTGTTCGGAGACGGTCTGCGCGCCGCTGAGCTTGCCTCCGCTCAGCACATAGGCGAGCTTCCCGGCGACCGCGAAATCGTGATCCGAGATCTTGTTCGCCTCGCGCGCATTCCACGCCCCGGATTTGAGGACCGCGAAGCCCGCTTCGCCCGAAACCGGAATATCGTTTCGCGGAGCTCCGGGCTTGTAGCCGGCCGCGAACGCGAGCGCCTGCGCCTTGGCGTCGCCCAAAATGCGCTCCGGATTCATCGACACGCAATCGACGGCGCGCAGCAGCCCTAGCTCGCGCGCGTGCTCGGCGCTCGTGGAAACGCGGGCCGAGCCGATCAGGTCCATGGCCCGCGCATCGCCAACCCGCAGCAGCAATTCCTTCGTGCCGCCGCCCGCCGGGATCAGACCCGCCGTTGCCTCGGTCAGGCCCATGTACGTCTCGGCGGACGCCTGAATGCGGGCCGCATGCAGAGCCGTTTCGCAGCCGGCGCCCGCGGTCGCGCCGAACACCGCCGCCACCACGGGCCGCGCGGAATACTTCACGGCCATGTTGAGCTCCTGGTAGCGGCGCAGCATGGATTCGATCCATTTGAAGTCGCCGTTGCGCGCGGCTTCGAGCACGGGCGCGAGGTTCGGCCCGGCCGAGAACGCCGCCGCCTCGCTCGCGATCACCAGCGCCTGGTAATTGCGCGCAGCCTCGTCGAGCCCCGCCTGGATCATCTCGAGCTGCTGCTCGCCGAGGATGTTGCCCTTCGAGTGAAGCTCGACCGCAAGCACGCCGTCGCCCAAATCCACCAGCGACGCGCCCGCGCCTTTCTTCACCGTGCCGCGCGCGCGCTTCATCTCCGCAAGCGTGAAAATGCCGGGCCGCGGCTCGATCAACTCATAGCGGTTCGTCCTGAAATCGAAGTACTCCATGCGCGGCTCGCCCGCGCGGTCCGCCGTGCGATAGAACGACTTCGCGCCGGAATCGAGCATCGCCGCCACGTTGGAGGGAATCCCGCGGCCCTCCCGGCGCATCCGGTTCACCGTCTCTTCGACGCCGATCGCGTCCCACATCTCGAAGACGCCGAGCGTCCAGGCGAAGCCCCAGCGCATCACGCGATCGATCTCGACGACGCGGTCGGAGATCTCCGGAATGCGCTCGGCGCAGTACAGGAACAGGTCGCTCAGCAGCTTCCACAGGAAATTGCCCGCGCGGTCGTTCGAGTTGACGAGCTTGCGCAGCCGCTCGCCCAGATCCGTCACGTTCTTCACCGCGTCCACGGAGGGGAAGCTGACCTTGGCCGCCGGATGGTATTCGAGCGTCTTCAGATCGAGAACGTGGATTTCCTTTTCCTTCCCCACGCGCTTGAAATAGCCCTGGCCGGTCTTGTCGCCGAGCCAGCCGCGCTGCATCATCTCCTTCACGAACTGGGGCGGCTTGAAGCGGTCGCGCCACGGATCGTCCGGCGCGAGGTCGTAGCCGTTTTGCGCGATGTGATGGCAGATGTCGATGCCGATCAGGTCCATCAGCCGGTACGTCGCCGTGCGCGGCAGCCCGATCAGCGGACCCGTGAGCGCGTCCGCTTCTTCGATCGTGTAGCCTTCTTCCACGCTCAGCTTGTACACGGTGGCGCCGAAGAACACCACGCCGACGCGGTTGCCGATGAAGTTCGGCGTGTCCTTGCAGGGCACCACGCCCTTGCCGAGCCGGCGGTCGCAGAAGTCCGAGACGAACTCCAGCACCTGCGGGTCGGTCTCCGGGCCGGGGATGAACTCGAGCACGTGCAGGTAGCGCGGCGGGTTGAAGAAATGCGTGCCCAGGAAATTTCGACGAAAATCAGGTGAAAATCCTTCGGCAAGCTGCCTCAGCGGGATGCCGCTCGTGTTCGTCGAAATGATGCTGCCCGGCTTGCGGTGCAGCACCACCTTTTCGAGAAGCTTGCGCTTGATCTCCAGGTTTTCCGTGACGGCTTCGACGATCCAGTCGCAGTCCTGGACTGCCTTCAGGTCGTCTTCGAAGTTGCCCAGCGTCACCAGTTTCACCGCCGCTTCGGTGAAGAAACCTTCCGGCCTCTGCTTGCGCGCCACCTCCAGGCCTTTGCGCGCGGCCGCATTGCGGTCGGGCTGGTCCGGCAGAACGATATCAAGCAGCAGCGTGGGAATCCCGGCGTTGGCGAAATGAGCCGCGATCCGTGAGCCCATCGTACCCGCGCCTAAAACGGCAACACGATGAATAGTCCTCATAAAAATGTCCCTCTGCCCGGAGGCAATTTGGGCCGCTCACCGGGCGCGCCCATGGGGAGATTACCAAAAGCCCGGCTTGCAACGCAAAGTAAAAATTTAATGCGCGGTAACACGCTGGAGAATGGACCGATCTGCGCCGCGCACTTTCCTCCGGCGCATCTCTGAACCCGACTTCGCGCAGAAGTCATCTATGATGGTAATAGTCAGCATGCAGTTACGAGTGGGCAAACTCCAGATTAAGATTCCTTCGTGGTTGATCCCCGTAGTCGGTTACATCATCTCCATCGGCTCGCTGGTCTGGGTTCTGCAGGGCGTCGATCTGCACACCATCTGGACGGATTTGTTCACGCTCCATTGGGGCTGGGTGGCCATCGCGGTCTTCTCGGATATCGCGGTGTACGTTTACCAGGCCTGGCGGTGGAACCTGCTGCTGAATCCCGTGGCGCGCGTTCCGTTATGGCGCTCGGTGCAGGCGATCTATGTCGGCCTTTTTACGAACGAGGTGTTTCCGCTGCGGCCGGGCGAAGTGATTCGCTCGTATTTGCAGGCGCGCTGGAGCGGCATCCCGTTTTCCGTCGCCTTCTCTTCGGCGGTGATCGAGCGCGTCTTCGACGGCATGTATCTGATCGGGCTGTTCGTCTTCACGACGAGGGTGATTCCGCTGCCCAGGGTGGTGGTGGATCTGGGCAAGGGGCTCGCCGTGCTCGTCGGCATTGTCGCCGTGCTGCTGGCGATGGCGATGTTCTGGAAGCAGCGGGCGCACCGCGCGATGCCGCACACGCGCTGGGGCATGAAGCTGCGGGTGCTCATCGACGATTTGCACATCATGGGCCGCTCGAAGACCTTCTACGCGGCGGCCGCGGTGAGCACGGGCTATCTGCTGATCCAGGTGATTCCGATCTACGCGCTCATGCGCGCCTACGACCTGGACCTGTCGATGTGGGCGGCGCTGGTGGTGCTGCTGATTCTTCGCCTCGGAACCGTGCTGCCGCAGGCGCCGGGGAACGTCGGCGCTTCGCAGGCGCTCATGGTGATCGCGCTGGGGCTCTTCGATCTGAATAAGACCACCGCGACCGGCCTGTCGATCGTCACCTGGGCCGTAATCACGCTGCCGCTGCTGATCGCCGGCTTCCTCGCCCTGACCATCACGGGCATCGACATCGGCGAGATCCGCTACCACGCCCGCCGGCATGCGAGCGCGCCCGTGGTGCCGGAGCAGCCCGAGGAAAACGCAGTCGGATCCCACCGCACCGGCCCCGACCCGCTATAATTCGCAGGGTGATTCCCGGCGAAGAATTACGCAATCTGCCCTCGGTGGACGAGGTCCTTTCCAGGCTGAACCGCGCTCTGGAGCGCTACCCGCGTCGCGTCGTGGTGGGCGAGATCCGGCGCGTGCTCGAGGAAGCGCGCGCGCGGATTCGAGCCGGCCATCCCGCGCCGGCCGACATCGAGCGGCGCGTCGAACGCGGCCTCGAGCGCCTGGATTCGCCCTCCTTGCGGCGCGTGATCAACGCGACCGGCGTGGTCCTGCACACGAACCTGGGCCGCGCGCCGCTGGCGCCGTTCATCCCGATTGCGGGTTACTCGAACCTGGAATACGACCTCGAAGCCGGGCGGCGCGGCAAGCGCGACGTGCACGCGGCGGCGCTGCTCGAACGGCTGCTCGGCCGTCCCGCCATCGCGGTGAACAATAACGCCGCGGCCGTCTACCTCGCATTGCGCGAGCTCGCAGCCGGAGGCGAGGTGATCGTCTCCCGCGGCGAGCTGATCGAGATCGGCGACGGCTTCCGCATTCCGGAGATCATGGCGCAGTCCGGCGCGGTCCTGCGCGAAGTGGGCACGACGAACCGCACCACCGTCGAGGATTACCGCGCCGCCGTCACCGAGCGCACGCGCCTGCTGCTGCGGGTGCATCCGAGCAACTTCCGCATCGTCGGGTTCACCGCGCGGCCGGCGCTCGAGGAGTTGGCTGCGCTCGGCCGCGAGCGCGGCATTCCGGTGTATGAGGACCTGGGCAGCGGCTGCATGGCCGATCTCTCCGGGGCGGGCCTGGACGAGCCGCTCGCGGCGGCGAGCCTCGCCGCCGGCGCCGATCTGGTGTCGTTCAGCGGCGACAAGCTGCTCGGGGGGCCGCAGGCGGGAATTCTCGCGGGGCGGCCGGACCTGGTGGAGCGCCTGCGGCGCAACCCGATGTACCGGGCGCTGCGGCTGGACAAGCTGATCTACCAGGCGCTGGCGCGGACGCTCGCCGACTTGCTGTTCGAGCGCTGGGACCGCATTCCGGCGCTGCGGATGATCCGCCTGAGCGCGGCGGAGATTCGCGAGCGGGCTCAGCGCCTGCTGGCCTCGCTCGAAGGAGTGCGCGCGGAGTTGACGCCGGGCCGCTCCGTGGTGGGCGGCGGCTCGACGCCCGAGCAATCGCTCGAAACCTGGCTGATCGCGATCTCGCCGGCCCGCGCGGCGGAGATGGAGCGGCGCCTGCGGGCGGCCGATCCGCCCGTCATCGCCCGCGTCGAGCAGGATCGTGTCCTGCTCGATCTGCGCACCGTCTTTCCGGAAGAGGAAGCGGAGCTTGCGGCGGCGGTGCGTAGTGCATACTGAAGCTGCAAGCCCGCCGGGTAGCCGAAGGCCGCGCCTGCTTACGCCCGCTCCTGGTAGGTACCCTCAGCCGTATTCACCCGGATTTTTTCGCCCTCGTTGATGAACGGCGGCACCTGCACGACGAGCCCGGTCTCGAGCTTCGCCGGCTTGGTGACGTTCGAGACGCTGGCGCCTTTCAGCCCCGGCTCGGTCTCGACGACGGTCAGGTCCACGGTGGCCGGCAGTTCCACGCTGATCGGCTTGCCTTCGTAGAATTCGACGCTGACGGTGAGCTGCGGGACCAGATATTGAACAGCGTCGCCGAGGATGTCCTTGGTCAGGTGCATCTGCTCGAAGTTCTCGGTGTTCATGAAGTAGTAATACTCGCCGTCGTCGTAGAGATATTCCATCTGGTGCTCTTCGAGGGCGGCCTTTTCGACGCGGTCTTCGGAGGAGAACCGGTGCTCGATCATGTTGCCGGTGCGCAGGTTGCGCATCTTGGCCTGCACGAAGCCGCGAAGATTGCCTGGGGTCCGGTGGAACACGCTGAAAACCGAGAACAGTTCGTTGTTGAACTTGATCACCATTCCCGGGCGCATCTGGGTAGCCGAAATCATTCGGGGAAACGCTCCTTAGGCTCGCTGATTTCTTGTAGAAGTCCATTCTAACAAACGAGTTGTGACCGGTGGGGCGCGCGGTTACACTAGGAGAACAGGAACAACACTCGTGTTAGTCGTAATGCAGGCGCATGCAAGCGAGGACGATATCGCCCGCGTTTGCCACAGAATCGAGACGCTGGGCCTTCGCCCGCACGTGCTGCCGGGGGCGCAGCGGACGGTGGTGGGCATCACCGGCAACCGCGGCCCGCTCGACGCCGCGGAGTTCGAGGATCTCCCCGGGGTGGCCGAAGCCATCCCCGTCTCGCGGCCCTACAAGCTGGTGAGCCGCGAGATGAAGCCGGAGGACACCGTGGTGAAAGTGGCCGGCGCCGAGGTGGGCGGGCCCGAACTGACGCTGTGCGCCGGGCCGTGCGCGGTGGAAAGCCGGGAGCAGATCCTTGCGGCGGCCGCGGCCGTCAAAGAGGCGGGGGCGAAGTTGCTGCGCGGCGGCGCCTACAAACCCCGCACTTCGCCCTACGCCTTTCAAGGCCTCGGCGAGGAAGGGCTGAAGCTGCTCGCCGACGCGCGCCAGGCCACCGGGCTCGGCATCGTCACCGAGGCGATCGACACGGAGACCTTCGACCTGGTGGAAGACTACGCCGATTGCATCCAGATCGGCGCGCGCAACATGCAGAATTTCTCGCTGCTGCGCCGCGCGGGACGCTCGCGCCGGCCCGTGCTGCTGAAACGCGGCATGTCCTCGACGCTGGAGGAATTCCTGATGGCGGCCGAGTACATCATGGCCGAGGGCAACTACAACGTGATCCTGTGCGAGCGCGGCGTGCGCACCTTCGCCGACCACACGCGCAACACGCTGGACCTGAGCATCGTGCCGGCCGTGAAAAAGCTCAGCCACCTGCCGATCATCATCGACCCGAGCCACGGCACCGGCAAGCGCGACAAGGTGCACCCGATGGCGCTCGCGGCCGTGGCGGCCGGCGCCTGCGGGCTGATTGTCGAGGTGCATCCCAACCCCGAGCACGCGCTTTCCGACGGCTTCCAGTCGCTCTACCCCGAACAGTTCCGCGCCCTGGCCGAGGATTGCCGGGCAGTCGCGGAGCTGCTGGCCCCCCGCCGGCGGAAGGCGGCCAACCTGTACGGGGATTGATGGGAGCCCTGGCGGCCTTCGGGACGGCACGGCGCAAAGGAACGGAAACAGTTAAAAATGTTTTCTTTGTGTCTTTGTGATCTTTGTGTCTTTGTGCGAAAAAGATGCGCACTCTCCGATGAGCGTACGGACACACGCGATCAAGCCGTTGAATGGACACCAAGACACAAAGACACAAAGGCCACAAAGAAAATCAAAACATTTAAGAAATGTTTTCTTTGCGTCTTGGCGGCCTTTGCGTCTTGGCGAGAAAGAGACACCGTAATTCCTCGCAAAGACGCAAAGCACGCAAAGACGCAAAGAGACAAAGACGGGCTTATTTTACGATTGCCCGGCCGATGCCGGGCAGTTCCGGGTGAGCTTCAATCACCGCCACGAGATCGTTCTCGCGATCGACGGCCACGTTTTGCAGACCCCCGAAGCCCTGCTCGTAGCCTTCGCCATCATGATCGTGTTGCCTTCGCGCGCCGCGCACCACGTACGATACCTGAATCGTGATCTTTGTGTCTTTGTGCGAAAAAGACACGCGATCAAGCCGTTGAATGGACACCAAGACACAAAGACACAAAGGCCACAAAGAAAATCAGAAATGTTTTCTTTGCGTCTTGGCGGCCTTTGCGTCTTTGCGAGAAAGAGACACCGTAATTCCTCGCAAAGACGCACAGACGCAAAGACGGGCTTATTTTACGATTGCCCGGGTTTCCAGGTTGAAGCGGTCCCCGTGCGACAGGAAGTAGTAGCGCTTGCCGTCGTGGTCCTTCCCGTCGTAGATGCCGACCTTGCTCGCCCCGATCACCTCGAATTCGTTCTTTTGAACCACGATCGCCGTCGATTCGTCGATGCCGATGCCGAGCAGCTCCGGGTGAGCTTCAATCACCGCCACGAGATCGTTCTCGCGGTGCCGCGCAATCACGTGCTGATCGACGGCCACGTTTTGCAGATACCCGAAGCCCTGCTCGTAGCCCTTCGCCATCATGATCGTATTGCCTTCGCGCGCGCCGCGCACCAGGTACGATCCCTGAATCGTCGCGCCCGCCGAGGAGCCGCCGATCACGCCGCCGCGATCGAGCACCGCGCGAATCTCGCGCTCCGTGCGCGTGTTCAGATACGCGTCCACGAGCCGCCATTGCCGCCCGCCGGGGAACCACACCGCGTTCGCCTTCTTGAGCGGCGCCGCGAATTCCTCGGTATCCGCCTTCGCGCGGTCGTGCGTGTGCAGCACCGTGACGTGCTTCACTCCGAAGGTCTTGATGAAGTCGCGCTCCACCTGCGCCGGGTCGGGATCGTTGTCGCCCGCGGCGGTCGGGATGACGACGAACTCGGCGTCCGGTCCGCCGGCGAGCGCCACGAAGCGCTGCGCGATTTCCGGGCCGATCTTGCCGCCTCCCACGACGACAAGCGTGCCCCGGGACGGGCCTGCAGAAGCGGCAAGCGCCGCGGCGAATGAAAGTTTGAGCAATGCGGTCAGCATGGATCGATTCTACGCCAACCGCTACCGGCCGATGGTGACCGTCACGCCCGAAGGCTGCACATCGATCTTCTGCATGCGATGCGCAAGCTCGAACGGCTTGTTCACTTTCGCCTCGGGATAATACGCCCAGAGAAAATGCTGGATGAGGTAATCGAGCGCGGAGCCGCTGATCGAGATGCCGCCGATCGTCACCCGCTGGACATCGATCTGCATCGTGCCGCCCCCCGAACGGATATTCGCATCGACCCGAAGCGGACGCTCGCCGGAGAGCATTTGCGAAAGGAACCAGTTCAGCTCGCCGCCCGAGGTGGATTCCTTCAGCTTGGCGAAATCGACGTAGGCGAAGCCGCTGGCCGCGCCGCGGCCTAGCTCCAGGCGCGGGTCGCGCACGCCTTCCGGCGCCACCTTCGGGACTTCCACGCGCGCATAAGCGTTCAGCTCGGCGGGAGTGAAGAAGACCTTCGAGCCGGGCGGCAGCCGGTCCTGCTCGATGGATTCGATCTTGGCCTTCGCGCTGGTGTAATCGGAGGCCGGGGACGCTGACAGGACAGCCGCGGCCACGGCCGCGATCAGAAAACCGCGCATGACACCATTGTCGCGGATCCGCATGCAGGCAATTGGCCGAATGGAGACACGACCGGCTCCCTTCTCGCTTGATGGGTGACCCTCAGGGTGCGAGCTAACCTTGTGAAATGGCGTGTCCGGCGACCGGAGCCTTGCCTTCGCCCTTTCAGCGCCACGGCCGGTTCGCACCCCGAACCGCACTCACCCTTTCGAGGCCGATCTTATCGCTCTTGGTTTCAGAATTCCAGCTTTTTTTACCGAAAATGCGTCTTCCGGGCCGTGGAGTGCTAGAATCTTTCCGGGCGGCACCGGGGTTGTTCATGAAGTTGGACAACGGCATCATCACTCAGAACGAAGATATGATGCGCATCCTCTCCCGTCTGCGCGCCATCGCCGAGACGGACGGGGCGGTGCTGCTGATCGGCGAAACGGGAGTCGGCAAGGAACTGCTCGCCGAATTCGTTCACACCCACAGCCGCCGGAAGCACAAGCCGTTCGTCAAGGTTGGTCTTGCGGCGCTGCCGCGCGAGTTGCTCGAGAGCGAACTGTTCGGCCATGAGCGCGGCGCTTACACCCATGCCGTCTGCCAGAAGAAGGGCCTGTTCGAGTTATCCGACGGCGGCAGCATTTTCCTCGACGATATCGACGACTTCCCGCCCGATCTGCAGCCGAAGCTCCTGCGCGCCTTGGAATCGCACGAAATCCTGCGCGTCGGAGGTACGACGCCGATCCCCGTCAACAGCCGGCTGATCACGGCGACCAAGGTGGACCTGAAGAGCATGGTGGACCGCGGCACGTTCCGCGCCGATCTCTACTACCGCATCAACGTGATCCCCGTCGCCATCCCGCCGCTCAGAGAGCGCAGCGACGACATCCCTCTGCTTGTCTTCCACTTCGCGCGCCGGTACGCCCCGGAGAAGAAGCTCGTCTTCGCGCCGGGCGTCTGCAACGCGATCCTGAATTACTACTGGCCGGGAAACATCCGCGAGCTGCGCAATGTCATCCAACGGCTCTGCCTTTTCGCGAAAGACACGGTACAGGAGACGGACCTGCCTCCCGAGATCCGGTCGCACAACCCGCGCGAGACGTTGTTCCGGAGCTGCAGCCATTGCATGGCGGAAGAAGGGATGGCGCTCGACGAGGTGATGGAGTGCCTGGAGCGGAACCTGATCCAGCATGCGCTCGACCAGGCCGGAGGAAACCAGAGCCAGGCGGCGCGCAGCTTGAAGCTCAGCCTCTCGACCCTCCGCGACAAGCTCCGCAAATACAATCTGCCCCCGGTCTGCTGAGCGGGCACTTCGCGCCCGCAGCCCTCGCGGAAAACCGCAAACCCGCTCGCGGAAATCCGTGGCCGCGCGGGGATGCGGGTCTCCTCCTCCGTTGATCTTGAATGAATTCCGTTTTGGCCCGCCGCTTGCCCTGCGTCTGCCCGATGGCCCGCGAGCAAATCTCTTTCGATGCGGAAATCGTCGAGGTCTTCGAGCGCGGCGGGGAGCGTCTCGCCAAGGTGCTCGTGCACCCCTTCATTCTTGAAGTCGCGGCGGAGGACATTCGCGACGGCCATTTGGGGGATGTCATCTCCATGACGGCCCGTTTCGAGGCCGGCGCAGGGGGGCCGCAACCGGCGCCGGTGAGCGAAATGGAAGGAGAGCGAAATGAAGCTAGGAGGTAGCATGACGCCATCGGACGGAACAGCGAGCCACCGGCCTGCCGGGCACGGCGCCGTGGATCGCAGGGAGTTTCTGAGGATCATCACGATGTCCGCCGCCGCGGTCGGGCTTCCGGCCGGCGCTGCGGCAAAAATGGCCGAGACGGCGGCGGCGGGCCTGAAGCCTTCGGTCATCTGGCTGCATTTCCAGGAGTGCACCGGCTGTACCGAGTCGCTGCTGCGCGCCAGCCATCCGGCCCTGGCCAGTCTCATCCTGGACCTGGTTTCCCTGGATTACCACGAGACGCTCTTTGCCGCCGCCGGCACGCAGGCGGAAGACGCCCTGAAGACCGCCATGGACAAAGGCGCCGGCAAGTACATCTGCGTCGTCGAGGGCTCGATTCCGACCCGGGATGGCGGCATCTACTGCAAGGTCGGCGGGCGGACCGCGATGGAGATGTTCGGCGATGTGGCGCAGAAGGCGGCTGCGGTGATCGCGATCGGCTCGTGCGCATCCTGGGGCGGAGTGCAATCGGCGGCGCCGAATCCGACCGGCGCGCGCGGCGCGCCGGACGTGCTGAAGTTCCTCGACATCACCAAGCCGGTGGTGACGCTGCCCGGCTGCCCCGCCAACCCCTACAACTTCCTCGGCACCGCCTTGCAGTACGTGACCTTCAACCGCCTGCCGTCGCTCGACTCGCTGGGGCGGCCGATGTTCGCCTACGGGCGGCTGATTCACTCCGTCTGCCCGCGGCGCGCCCACTTCAACGCGGGCCGCTTCGCGGAGCGATTCGGCGACGAGGCGCACCGTTCCGGCTACTGCCTCTACAAGCTGGGGTGCAAGGGGCCGGTGACGCATGCCAACTGCTCCGTGCTGCAGTTCGGGGATGTCGTCGGCGCCTGGCCGGTCGGCATCGGCCATCCCTGCGCCGGCTGCACGGAGAAGGAGCAGGCCTTCACGACTCCCATCTACGAGACGGCCGACATTCCGAACCCGCGGCCTTCCTGGCTGTTCCCCCCGGCCACTCCGGGCCAGCACTCGCTCAGCGCGGTGGCGACCGGCGTGGGCGGGCTGGTCGGCGGAGCGCTGCTCGGCGCCGGCTACGTCGCCTCCCGGAAGATCATGGCCGACGCGCAGAGCCGGCCCAAGGAGGAGCCATCCCATGGAGATTAACCGGCGCACGCTTCTGAAGACGATTGCGGCGGGAACGGCGGCGGCAGCGGCCCCGGCGGCGCAGGCGCGTGAAAAGAAAACGGCGCCCCCGGATGCGATGGGCATCCTTTATGATGCGACGCGGTGCATCGGCTGCAAGGCCTGCATGGTGGCCTGCAAACAGGCGAACAACCTGGCTTCCAGCCCCGAATCGCGCCGCGGCCTCTACGATGATCCCGTCCTCCTTTCGGCCTACGCGAAGACGCTCGTCAAGGAGTACCGCTCCGAGAACACCTTTGCGTACGTGAAATCGCAGTGCATGCACTGCATCGACCCCGCGTGCGTGGGCGCCTGCATGCTCGGCGCGCTCAAAAAGCGCGAGCACGGCGCGGTCACCTGGGAGGCGAGCCGCTGCATCGGCTGCCGGTACTGCCAGGTGGCCTGCCCCTTCGATATCCCGAAGTTCGAATGGGCGAAGGCGTTCCCCAAGCTGGTGAAGTGCGAGATGTGCGCGCCGCTGCTGGCCAAAGGCCAGGCGCCCGCGTGCGCGCAGGTCTGCCCACGCCAGGCCACCGTCTTCGGCAAATACACCGACCTGCTCGAAAGGGCGCACCGCCGGCTCGCGGCGGAGCCCAAACGCTACTTCCCGAAGGTCTACGGCGAAAACGACGCGGGCGGCACTCAGGTGCTGTACCTCTCCAAAGCCGACGTGTCCTTCGAGGAACTGGGGCTGCCGGCGCTCGGCTCGAAGCCCGTTCCGGAGTTGCAGCAGGCGATGCAAAGCACGGTCTACTACGGCTTCCTCGGACCGGCGGCGCTGTATGCCGCGCTGGCCGCGGTGCTGTGGCGGAACCGTAAGAAGCAGCGCGAGGAGGCCGAATCATGAGCGCGCATGCTGCTGCTCCCATCGGCGGCGTAATCTGGACGCGGCCGTTCAAGGTTCTGACGTTCCTGGCCGGCGTGGGCGTGGTTCTGCTGCTGGTGCGTTACACGCTCGGCCTCGGGGCCACCACGGCGCTGAACGACGGCTATCCCTGGGGCATCTGGATTGCCTTCGATGTCGTTACCGGCACGGCGCTCGGCTGCGGCGGCTACGCCATCGGCATCCTCGTGTACGTGCTGAACAAGGGACGCTACCACTCGCTCGTGCGGCCCGCGATCCTGACCAGCATGCTCGGCTACACGTTGGCCGGGCTGGCGATCACCGTGGACGTCGGCCGCTACTGGAACATCTTCCGCGTCCCGATTTTCTTCTGGGATTGGAACCTGCATTCGGCGCTGCTCGAAGTGGCGCTGTGCGTGATGGCCTACGTCGGCGTGCTGTGGATCGAGATGGCGCCGCCGATTCTGGAACGCTGGCGCGTGGGCCGGAGCCTGCGGCTCAGGCAATTCGCTTCCCGCACCCAGCCGTGGCTGGAGCGCTACATGCTGTATATTGTCGCGCTCGCGCTGCTGCTGCCCACCATGCACCAGTCCTCGCTCGGCACGGTGATGATGCTGGCTGGCCATAAGCTCAACCCGCTCTGGCAGACGCCGCTGCTGCCGCTGCTGTTCCTGATCTCGGTAATCGGGATGGGCTACGCGGTGGTGGTTTTCGAATCGACGCTCTCGAGCTGGCTGCTCGGGCGGCCGTTCGAGACGGGGATGCTGGGCGGCCTGGCGCGCATCGTCGCCTATATCACCTTCGTTTATCTCGCGCTGCGGTTCGGCGACCTCGCCGCGCGCGGCGCGCTGCCGTTGACGGTCCGCTCCGGCTGGTTGAGCTTCTGCTTCTGGCTCGAAACCGCGCTGTTCCTCGTGCCCGCGCTGATGGCGCTCTCAGGGCGCGTGCGGGCGAATCCGGGGCGGCTCTTCCAGCTCGCGATGATGTTCCTCATCGGCGGCGCGCTGTACCGCTTCGACACTTACCTCGTCGGCTTCACTTCGGGGCCGGGCTGGAACTACTTCCCGTCGATCACGGAGCTGTTCGTCACCGTCGGCTTCATCTCGGCGGAAATCATGGCCTACATCTATTTCATCAAGCGGTTTCCGATCCTGACTGAAACGGGCCGCGCCAAGCAGAGGGAGGCACACGCATGAAAGTTACGATCGATCCCATGACGCGGATTGAAGGGCATCTCCGCGTGGATGTGGAGGTGGAGGGCGGCCGCGTAACCAACGCCTGGTCTTCGGGACAGATGTTTCGGGGGATCGAGCTGATCCTGCGAGGCAGGGACCCGCGCGAGGCCTGGTTCTTCACGCAACGGATCTGCGGCGTCTGCACGACGGTGCACGCGATCGCCTCGGTCAGGGCGGTGGAGAACGCGCTCAACCTGGACGTCCCGCCCAATGCGCAGTACATCCGCAACCTGCTGCTGGCGGCCCATGCGCTGCACGACCACATCGTGCACTTCTATCACCTCTCGGCCCTGGACTGGGTGGACGTCACCGCGGCGCTCAAGGCGGATCCCGTGAAGGCGTCCGCGCTCGGTGAAAGCCTCTCGCCGTGGCCCGGCAACAGCCGCAAGGAAATGCAGGCCGTGAAGGACAAGCTGCAGTCGTTCGTGGCCGGCGGCCAGCTCGGCATCTTCACGAACGGCTACTGGGGCCACCCGGCCATGAAACTCCCGCCGGAGGCGAACCTGCTCGCCGTCGCGCACTATTTGCAGGCGCTCGACATACAGAGACAGGCCAACCAGGTGGTGGCGATCCTCGGCGGCAAGACGCCCAACATCCAGAACCTCGCCGTCGGAGGCGTGGCGAACGCGATCGACCTGAACAGCGAGTCCGCTCTGAATATGGCCCGGCTCTACGAGGTGAAGGACCGGCTGACGAACGTCACCAACTTCGTCCACCAGGTCTACCTTCCGGATGTCTGCGCCGTCGGAGCGCTGTATGCCGACTGGCTGAAGTACGGCGCCGGCGTCACGAATTACCTCGCCGTGCCCGACCTGCCGCTCGACTCCAAGGCGACCAGGTTCGACCTGCCCGGCGGCACCATTTTCAACGGCGACCTCTCGACCGCGAAGCAGATCACCAGCTTCAAGGACCCCTATTTCCGCGACAACGTCACCGAGAGCATCGCGCATTCCTGGTACGACGGGAACTGGACCGAGCATCCCTTCAAAGAGGAGACCGCGCCGAAGTACACGAACTTCAATCCGGCGGGGAAGTATTCGTGGGTGAAGTCGCCGCGCTTCCAGGGCAGGCCGATGCAGGTCGGGCCGCTGGCGCAGGTGCTGGTGGGCTACGCGACCGGCCACGAGCTGACCCGGAAGTACGCCGACCAGGCGCTGGCCACCGCGGGCAGCATCGCGGGCGCGAAACTCACTCCCGCCGTGCTGAACGGCACGCTGGGGCGGCATCTCGCGCGGGCAATTCGCGCTTCCGTGCTCGCCGACCTCGCCAACAAGCACTGGGAGCTTCTGGCCAACAACGTCGCCAAGGACGATTGGGCCATCTTCAATGAGCCTTCCTTCCCAAGCGGCGAGGTGCAAGGCTTCGGCTTCCACGAAGCTCCGCGCGGGACGCTCTCGCACTGGGTCGTCATCCGCGACGGCAAGATCGCCAATTACCAATGCGTAGTGCCCTCGACGTGGAACGCGGGTCCGCGCGACGACAGGGGCCAGTTGGGGCCGTACGAGGCTTCGCTGGTGGGCAATCCGATAGCGGACCCGGGACGGCCGCTCGAGGCGCTGCGCACCATCCATTCCTTCGACCCCTGCCTGGCATGCGCCATTCACACGCTCGACCCGGAGGGCCGCGAGATCGGTAAAGCCGTATGACGGTGCTCGTCCTGGGGCTCGGCAACGTGCTCATGGGCGATGACGCGTTCGGGCCCTCGGTCATCGAGGCGCTGAACGCCGGCTTCGAGTTCCCGCCGGACGTCGATGTGATGGACGGCGGGACGCCCGGCCTGAACCTGGCGCCGGTGCTGATGGATCGCGGGGCATTGATCGTGGTGGACACGGTGGCGGCCGAGGGCCGGCCGGGAGAGCTTCGGTTCTACCGCAAGCCGGACCTCTTCCGTCACCCTTCGGGGCCGCGCTGCGGCCCGCACGAGCCCGCGCTGGCGGACCTGCTGGCGGGGCTGGACCTAGCGGGCTGCGGTCCGGAGCAGGTGTACCTCGTCGGCGCCATTCCCGAACAGGTCGACGGCGGCATCCGGCTGAGCGAACCGCTGCGCGCGGCCATCCCCGGTGCGGTTCAGGCCGTGTTGGAAGAGCTCGGGCGCCTGGGACTGCACGCCACCCCGAAGCAGCAGCCGCCACGCGCCGGCGCGTGGTGGGAATAAGAGGAGGATGGCCCGGACGAGCCCTCGCCGTCACCCGGAATTTCCCCTCCGTTTGAACCTGCCTGGGTCTTTTGTGAGAATGGAAGGAAGCCGCAATAGCCGTATGGTACGCAGGGGCGGCGCCGTTCCCTGTGTTTTGATTGACGCCCCCGCCAAGGTCCGATAAACTTGATGGTTCGCTTCTCTCCCAGTACGTTGAACCCGGCAAGACGAGGCGGCTCCGAATCGGTGTAGGCGAATCTACGCCCGAACTCAAGGAGGATGATCAGGTGGCAGCAGGAAGCAAGTACTTATTCACGTCCGAGTCGGTGACGGAAGGGCATCCGGACAAAATGGCGGACCAGATCTCGGATACGGTCCTCGATGCGGTTCTCAAGGACGATCCGACAGGCCGGGTCGCCTGCGAGGTGCTGGTGACCACGGGATTGTGCCTGGTAGCGGGCGAAATCACGACCAAGCCCGAGGTGCGGCTCGATATCCAGTCGATCGCGCGCAACACGATCAAGGAAATCGGGTACGATGACGCCTCCTACGGCTTCGACAGCGACACCTGCTGCGTCATGAACACGCTGCAGACGCAGTCGCCCGATATCGCGATGGGCGTGGACGGAGGCGGCGCGGGCGACCAGGGGCTGATGTTCGGCTACGCCTGCGACGAAACTCCCGAGCTGATGCCGCTGCCGATCATGATGGCGCACAAGCTGGTGCGCCGCCTGAGCGAGGCGCGCCGCGCCGGCGAACTCGATTTCCTGCGGCCGGACGGCAAATCGCAGGTCAGCGTGGAGTACGTGGACGGCCGGCCGAAGCGCATCGAGGCCGTGGTGATCTCGACCCAGCACAGCCAGGACGTTTCGATCGAGACGCTGCGCGCCGAGGTGAAGAAACACATCATCGACAAGGTGATCCCGGCGGACATGGTGGACTCGGGGACGAAGTACCATATCAACCCGACGGGGCGGTTCGTCATCGGAGGGCCGCACGGCGACACCGGCCTGACCGGCCGCAAGATCATCGTCGATACGTACGGCGGCGTGGGACGGCACGGCGGCGGCTGCTTCTCAGGCAAGGACCCGACCAAGGTGGACCGCTCGGCCTGCTACATGGCGCGGTACGTCGCGAAGAACATCGTGGCGGCGGGCCTGGCGCGCCGCTGCGAGGTGCAGTTGGCCTACGCGATCGGCGTGGCCGAGCCGGTGTCGGTTTCCGTGGACACCTTCGGGACCGGCGCGGTCGCCGACGAGCGCATTGTCGAGCTGATCCGGGCGCATTTCCCGCTCACGCCCAAGGGCATGATCGAGCACCTGCGCCTGCGCCGCCCGATTTACCGCAAGACCGCCGCGTTCGGCCATTTCGGCCGCACGGAAGAGACCTTCACGTGGGAAGCCACCGTCAAGGCCGGCATCCTGCGCGACGAAGCGCGGCTGACGGCGACCGCCGTTCGGGGTTAAAGTACAATCGTGACGGCGCTCTGTTCCGGCACTCCAAGGAGGATCCATGTCTACTAATCCGCAGACCGTGACTGCCTGCGACGTAAAGGACCTGTCGCTGGCGGATCTGGGGAAGCGGCGCACGGAGTGGGCGTTCCAGTCCATGCCCGTGCTTCAGACAATTCGCAAGCAATTTATCAAGACGCAGCCGCTGGCCGGCCTCCGTGTCGCGGCCTGCCTTCATGTGACCACCGAGACCGCCAACCTGATGATCACGCTCCGGGACGGCGGCGCTTCGCTGGTGCTGTGCGCGTCGAATCCGCTGTCCACTCAGGATGATGTCGCGGCGACGCTCGTGCGCGATTACAACATCCCGGTTTACGCGATCAAGGGCGAGGACAACGACAGCTACTACTCGCATATCATGGCGGCGATCGACCACAAGCCGCACCTGACGATGGACGACGGGTGCGACCTGGTGCACACGCTGCACACGAAGCGGCAGGACGGGCTGGCCGAGGTGGTCGGCGGGACCGAGGAGACGACGACCGGAGTCATCCGGCTGCGCGCCATGAGCAGGGAAGGCGTGCTGCGCTACCCGGTGATCGCGGTCAACGACGCGCTCACCAAGCACCTCTTCGACAACCGCTACGGCACCGGCCAGAGCACGCTGGACGGCATCATCCGCTCCACCAACATCCTGCTCGCCGGGATGACGGTCGTGGTGGCCGGCTACGGCTGGTGCGGGCGCGGCTTCGCCATGCGCGCGCGCGGCCTCGGCGCCAACGTCATCGTGACCGAGGTCGATCCCACCAAGGCCATCGAGGCGCTGATGGACGGCTTCCGCGTCATGTCGATGAACGAAGCGGCCGAGATCGGCGACCTCTTCGTTACGCTCACCGGGAACAAGAGCGTGATCGCCAAGGACCACTTCGAGAGGCTCAAGAGCGGCGCGATTCTGGCCAACTCCGGGCACTTCAACGTCGAGATCGACCTCGAAACGCTGGGCAAGATGGCCTCGAGCCGCCGGCCGGTGCGCGAGTTTGTCGAAGAGTACGCGATGCGCGACGGGCGCCGCGTCTACGTGCTCGGCGAAGGCCGCCTGATCAATCTGGCCGCGGCCGAGGGTCATCCGGCTTCCGTCATGGACATGAGCTTCGCCAACCAGGCGCTGTCGCTCGAATACCTCGTGAAGAAGCACGCCTCGCTCGAAAAGAAGGTGTACGCGGTTCCCGAGGAGCTGGACAAGAGCGTCGCGCGCATGAAGCTCGAATCCATGGGCGTCAAGATCGACCGCCTCACCCCCGAGCAGGAACGCTACCTCGCCAGTTGGTCGGAAGGCACATAGCCCGCCGAAGGCAGATAATAAGATCTGTGGGGCAGGCAGAACCGCCTGCCCCGCCACCCCTTTTCCGAAAGAGGCATTCGTTTTGTCTGACGCCCAGAGCATCAAGCACACTCTTGAAGTCACGGTACCCGCATCGGAAGTCGCCAGCGAAACCGCGCGGGTTGTGGACGACATCCGCAAGAAAGCCCGGCTGCCCGGCTTCCGTCCCGGCAAAGTGCCGCCGGACCTGATCCGGCGGCGGTGGGACAGCGAGATCCGCAAGGAAGTCGTCGAGAAGCTCGTTCCCAAGCACTTCTTCCAGCGCGCGGAGGAGCAGGGCTTCGCCGTCGTCGGCACGCCCAACATCAGCGACGTTCATTTTCAGGAAGGCGAGCCGCTCAGCTTCAAGGCGGAGTTCGAGGTCGCGCCGCAGATCGAGCTCGGCGAGTACAAAGGCGTGGCCGTGCCGTACCAGGATCCCGTGGTCACCGACGAGGACGTCGCCAAGCGCCTCGAGATGATTCGCGAGCAGAAGGCGCAGTTCGTGAATCTCGACCCGCGTCCGGCCGCGGCCGGCGACTACGTCGTCGTCTCCCTCGAAAGCCTTTCCGGCATCCAGCCCCCGGTCAAGCAGGACGAGGTGGTGCTCGAGATCGGCGGCGAGGATACCCTGGCTGCATTTACCGAAAACCTCACCGGCGCCGCCCCGGGCGACGAGCGGGAGTTCGACGTTACGTACCCGGAGGATTTCGGCCAGGCGAAATTGGCCGGCAAGACGATTCGGTTCCGGGCTAATGTGAAGGCGATCCGCCGCAAGGACCTGCCCGAGCTCAACGACGAATTCGCGCAGGAAGTGGGCGATTACAAGAACATGGAGGAGCTGCGGGAGGCCGTCCGCGCCTCGATTTTCGCCGAGCGGCAGTTCTTCGCGCAGCAGGAAGCCAAGAATAAGCTGGTCGATAAGCTGGTCGAGACGCACGACTTTCCGGTGCCGGACGCTTACGTCGAGCGCCAGGTGGAGCTGCAGGTGGAGCGGCACCTGCAGTCGCTGGCCGCCGAAGGCGTGGATCCACGGACCGTCAAGCTCGACTGGAAGAAGATCATGGAGTCGCAGCGCGGCAAGGCCGTCCAGGAGGTCAAGGCGTCGCTGCTGATCAACCGGGTAGCCGAGGTCGAGAACATCCATACCACCCAGGAAGAGCTGGACCGGGAGGTGCAGCGGATGGCGCGGCAGGAGCGCGAGCCGGTGGCGGCGGTCCGGAAGCGCTTGGAGAAAGATGACGGGCTGAGGCGGATCGCGTCGCGGATCCGGACGGAGAAGACGCTGAATTTCCTGTTCGAGCACGCGCGGAAAGAAGCGCAGACATAGGCGGGGGCGCACCTTAACAGCTTTTAATCTTAGATCTGATTAACACGTGCCCGCCGTGAGCGGGCGCGGCTGGCTTGAGAAGGGGAGGCAGACGGGACTGCGGCGGCGAAGGGGATTGTATCGCCTTGAACGATAGAGAGTTGGCGCAGGGGTCATCAAACGCAGGCGATGCGCGGGAAATTGCGGCGGGGGCTTCCGGCAGTTGGCTAAGGTACTTGAGAAGGATTGCCTGCTAAATGGCTTCCGGCGATAATAAAAGCAGATCCCGATATAGAATTATATGTGTTTAGCAGGTAGATCTTCCGGAGCAAACGTATGAAACGGGCAGGCTCCGAAGAGCCCTTACGGTGCTCATTCTGTCATAAGAGCCAGGACGTAGTCGGGAAGCTGATATCCTCGCCCAGCGATTATCCTCGAGCTTACATCTGCGACGAGTGCATCGCGGTCTGCAACTCGATTTTGGAGGATGACCGGCACGACTCGCCGTACGCGGCGCCGCACAAGCTGCCGAAGCCCCTGGAACTCAAGGAGTACCTGGATCAGTACGTGATCGGCCAGGAGGCGACCAAGAAGAAGCTTGCAGTGGCGGTTTATAACCACTACAAGCGCATCCACATGAACAAGCAGCGCAGTTCGGATGTGGAGGTCGCCAAGTCGAACATCCTGCTGATCGGTCCGACGGGGTCGGGCAAGACCTTGCTCGCCCAGACCCTGGCGCGGATTCTGGACGTGCCGTTCGCGATCGTGGATGCGACGACGCTGACCGAAGCCGGTTACGTCGGCGAAGATGTGGAAAACATCATTCTTCGGTTGCTCCAGAATGCGGACTGGGATGTGCAGCGCGCCCAGCAGGGCATCATCTACATCGACGAGATCGACAAGATCAGCCGCAAGGACGAGAACCCGTCGATCACGCGCGACGTGTCCGGCGAGGGCGTGCAGCAGGCGCTTCTGAAGATCCTGGAAGGAACGATCGCCAACGTTCCGCCCCAGGGCGGGAGAAAGCACCCGCACCAGGAGTTTACTCCGGTGGACACGACGAACATCCTGTTCATCTGCGGCGGGGCGTTTGTCGGGCTGGAAGGGGTCATTGGGCGACGCGTGGGCAAGAAGTCGATCGGCTTCCTGACCCCGGAGGACCGCGCGGCGGATGGCGGCAAGGTGGTCGGGCCGCTGCGGCGGAACGTGGAGCTGCTGGGGCAGCTCCAGCCGGTGGACCTGATCAAGTTCGGGTTCATTCCCGAGTTCATCGGACGCATGCCGGTCACGGGCATCCTGGAAGAGCTGGATAAAGACGCACTGATGCAGATTCTTACGAAGCCGAAGAACGCGATTGTGCGTCAATATCAGCGACTGTTCGAGTTCGAAAATGTTAGACTGAAATTCAGTGACGACGCGTTGGAGGCAATTGCTCTCCTCGCGATGGAGCGCAAGGTGGGAGCGAGGGGCTTGCGCATGATCCTGGAAGAGTTGATGCTGGACCTGATGTACTATCTTCCCTCCTACAAGAAGGTACGGGAATTCTCGGTGACCAAAGAAATGGTCATGGCGCAGAAGATCAGTCTTGCTTTGCTGGAGAAGGCCGGGTAGGAGCGAGCTTCACCCGCCGGATTAGGCTTCACACACGTCCCGGGGCATAATGAAAGTGTCCCGGGGCGGCAGGTCCGGAAAACGGCACAGACAAAAGCCAAACCCTCCTACACCGCTTTGGGGCATTGGCAGGTTGCGGAAGCAGCGGCTTCCAGGCAGCCGTCGAGCGAAGCGCGTCACCACTGGACAAAACAAAAATGCTTACTTCGAAAGAAAAGTCCGATACAAAGCGTTTGCCGATGATGCCGGTGCGCGACGTAGTGATTTTCCCGCACATGATGACTCCGTTCGTGGTGGGGCGGGAGTCGAGCGTGCGCGCGCTTGAAGAAGCGCTGCTCGGCGACAAGAGGCTGTTCGTCGCGACGCAGCACGACGCCTCGATCGACGAGCCGCGGCCGGACGAGATTTACAGCGTGGGCACGGTGGTGAACATCGTGCAGAGCCTGAAGCACCCGGACGGCAACATCAAGGTGCTGGTGGAAGGCATCGAACGGGGCAAGATCGTTTCGGTGAGCGAGGACGAGGGGTTCTTCCGCGCGGTGGTGAAGAGCTACCACTACAAAGTCGAGGCGGGGCCGCAACTGGATGCGCTGGTCGGGCGTGTGAGCACGCTGTTCGAGCAGTACATCAAGCTGAGCCAGAACCTGAACTACGAGACGATGATCGCCGCCATCCGGGTGGACGATCCGGGCAAGCTGGCCGATACGGTGGGCGCGAACCTTCAACTCACGATCGAGGAGAAGCAGGAGCTTCTGGAGATCTTCGATCCGATCGACCGGTTGACGCGAGTCGCCGAGATGCTCGACATCGAGATCGAGAAGCTGAACATGGACCGCACCATCCAGGGCCGCGTGAAGCGGCAGATGGAGCGGGCGCAGAAGGAATATTACCTCAACGAGAAGATCAAGGCGATCCAGAAGGAACTCGGCCGGGGCGAGAAGAGCGAGATCGACGAGCTCAAGAAGAAGATCGAATCGGCCGGCATGACCAAGGATGCGCAGGAGAAAGCGCTCGCGGAGCTGAGGCGGCTGGAGAACATGCCGCCGATGTCGGCCGAGTCCACCGTCTCGCGCAACTATCTGGAGTGGCTGCTCGCGGTGCCCTGGAAGCAGAAAACCAAGGAGATCCGCGACCTGAAGTTCGCCGAACAGGTGCTCGAAGGCGACCACTACGGTCTGGAGAAGATCAAGGAGCGGATCCTGGAGTTCCTGGCCGTCAGGCGGCTGGTGAAGAATCCGCGGGGATCGATCCTGTGCTTCGTGGGCGCGCCGGGCGTGGGTAAGACCTCGCTGGGGATGTCGATCGCGAAGGCCACGGGCCGCAAGTTCATCCGGCTGTCGCTCGGGGGCGTGCGGGACGAGGCGGAGATCCGAGGCCACCGGCGCACCTATATCGGGGCGCTGCCGGGGCAGATCATCCAGATGATGCGCAAGGCCGGGACGCGGAATCCGGTGTTCATGCTGGATGAAGTGGACAAGATGTCGATGGACTTCCGCGGCGACCCGTCGGCGGCGCTGCTGGAGGTGCTCGATCCGGAACAGAACTACATGTTCATGGATCATTATCTCGACGTGGAATACGACCTGAGCCAGGTGTTCTTCATCGCGACGGCGAACGTGATGCACACGATCCCGCCGGCGCTGCAGGACCGCATGGAAGTGATCCGGCTCTCCGGCTATACGGAGCTGGAAAAGCTGGAGATCGCCAAGCGGTTTCTGGTGAAGAAGCAGATGGAGCAGACCGGGCTGACCGACAAGCAGGTGCAGTTTACCGACGAGGGCCTGATGTCGCTGGTGCAAAACTATACGCGCGAAGCCGGGGTGAGAAACCTGGAGCGGGAGATCGGCAACGTCTGCCGCAAGGTGGCTCGCAAGGTAGTGAACGCCGAAAGCGCCCAGGAAAAGACCACGCCGGAAGTGGCCGTCATCACGCCGGAAAACCTGCCCGATTACCTGGGGCCGCAGAAATTCCGCGACACGGGCGCCGATAAAACGAACGAGGTGGGCGCGGCGGTGGGTCTGGCGTGGACTGAGGTCGGCGGCCAGATTCTGACGACCGAGGCCACCATCATGGATGGCAAGGGCAAGCTGACGACGACGGGAAAGCTCGGCGACGTGATGCAGGAGTCGGCGCAGGCGGCCATGAGTTATATCCGGTCGCGGGCGCACCATCTCGGGCTGCCGCGCGATTTTTACCGCAACATTGACATCCACGTGCACGTTCCGGAGGGGGCCATCCCCAAGGACGGGCCCTCGGCGGGGATCACGCTGGCGACGGCGATCACGAGCGCGTTGACCAAGATCCCGGTGCGCTGCGACCTGGCGATGACGGGCGAGATCACGCTGCGGGGGAAAGTGCTGCCGATCGGCGGCTTGAAGGAAAAGCTGCTGGCGGCGCGGCGGCAGGGCATCTTCGAGGTGATTATCCCGAAGGACAACGAGAAAGACCTGCCGGATATCCCGGAGACGGTGCGGCATGAGATGAAGCTGCACTTCGTGGAGTCGATGGACGAGGTGCTGAAGATCGCGCTGGAGCGTGAGATCACGGCGCTGCCGCTGACGGCGCCCGTGGAACTGGGCCGCGAGGCGAGCGAGGAGAAGCTGCATTAGGAAGCGGGTTTGGTGGGGCAGGCGCTTTCGCCCGCCGCACATAGAGCTCGGGCAGGGGCAGACGAACGCACCTGCCTCACCTCCGGTAGCGAATTGACAATCGAAGCTCGGTATATAATAGGTGCAGCCCGCCAGGAACAGTTTCCCCCGGAGGGACTGCCGGAAGTTGCGTTCCTAGGTAGAAGCAATGTGGGTAAGTCCAGCCTCCTGAACCGTCTGCTGGGCGGGCAGCGCCTGGCGAGGACGAGCGGGCGGCCCGGATGTACTCAATTGATTCACTTCTACGGAGTGGACGGAAGGTTCTGCTTCGTCGACCTGCCAGGTTATGGCTACGCCGAGGTTTCCAGAGAACAATCCGCGAAGTGGAAGGAACTGATTGAGGCTTACCTCGGGAAGCGCCGCTCGCTCGCGCTGTCGCTTCTGCTTTTGGATACGCGGCGCGGGTGGATGGAAAAAGACCTGGAACTCAAGCAGTGGCTGGAGTTTCATGGCCGGCGTTACGTGGTGGTCGCCACCAAGGTGGACAAATTGAAAAGCCAATCCGAGAGGCAACGAGGGTTGGCGGCGATTGGCCGGCATTCGGAGGAGAGCATAGCGTTCTCGGCAGTCACCGGCCAGGGAGTGAGGGAAATTTGGCAAGCGATATGGAAAACCCAGGACAAACGGTAAACCCGATCCAAGCGCAAGAGGAAAAGCCGCAGGCGCAAACGCAGACGCCGGCCGCCGCTCCTCCCCCGCCTGGCGCTCGCAAGGGGCGGCCGCAGGGTCAGGGCCAGCAAAATCAGAAGAACGGCTCGACCACCGCCGCCAGCACCCTGGATCTGGTAGCGCTGAAGGACATGAGTATTCAGCAGTTGAACCAGATCGGCAAGGATCTGGGTCTGGCCGGCACGTCCGGCCTGCGCAAGCAGGAACTGATCTTCAAGATTCTACAGGCCCAGGCCGAAAAGAGCGGGCTGATTTTCTCCGAAGGGGTGCTCGAATGCCTGCCCGACGGCTTTGGGTTCCTTCGCGCGCCGGAGTACAACTACCTGCCGGGGCCGGACGACGTGTACGTGTCACCGTCGCAGATCCGGCGGTTCGATCTCCGCACGGGGGACACGATCTCCGGGCAGATCCGTCCGCCCAAGGAAGGCGAGCGGTACTTCGCGCTGATCAAGGTGGATGCGATCAACTTCGAGCCGCCCGAAGAAGCGCGGAACAAGATCTTCTTCGACAACCTGACGCCGCTGTACCCGAACTCGCGCATCAGGCTCGAGACGGTGAAGGACAACTACTCGGGCCGGATCATGGATCTGCTGACACCGATCGGCAAGGGGCAGCGCGGGCTGATCGTTTCGCCGCCCCGCACGGGCAAGACCATGCTGTTGCAGTCGATTGCGAACTCCATTACCGCGAACCACCCCGAGGTCATCCTGATCGTGCTGCTGATCGACGAGCGGCCGGAAGAGGTGACCGACATGCAGCGCTCGGTGCGGGGCGAGGTGATCAGCTCGACGTTCGACGAGCCGGCGGCGCGGCACGTGCAGGTGGCCGAGATGGTGATCGAAAAGGCCAAGCGGCTGGTGGAGCATAAGCGGGACGTGGTGATCCTGCTCG
>Ga0078972_1004550_pt1 | contig 37575 bp, 32 predicted proteins | sample YelNatPaOPGAMG01_FD_67568 | JGI IMG/M metagenome (GOLD analysis project Ga0078972, IMG submission 67568) | Hot spring thermophilic microbial communities from Obsidian Pool, Yellowstone National Park, USA - OP-RAMG-01 (SPADES assembly) (version 2) | ecosystem: Environmental > Aquatic > Thermal...
TTTCTTCGGTTCTCAACGAAGGACACGCAAAAAAAAAAAAAAAAAAAAAAAAAAAATACACAATGACAAAAATAAAAAAATGTAGTGGAAAGAAGTCAAGCAAGCTTGACTACTACAAAAACATTGGCGGGCGGCGAAACCGCCCAACCATCAAAGATTTTTTATATTGTAGCTAAGAAGTCTCTTGCGAACGGAGAGAGAGGGATTCGAACCCCCGATCCCGATTTTGTCGGGATATCCCGTTTCGAGCGGGACGCCTTAGTCCACTCGGCCATCTCTCCAACTAATTTTAACCACGCCTATTCCTTTTCTTTTTAAAAAACTCCTTCATAAGCAAGACTGCATCGTTTCCCAGGACACCTTCCACGACCTCTATCTGATGGTTCAATTTCTTTTCATTGACAATATTAAATACCGAACCACATCCACCAAACTTTTCATCCCTTGCACCAAAGACGATTTTTTTTACCCTTGCAAGAACCAGGGCACCTGCACACATTATACAGGGCTCTATGGTTGTATATATTTCTACATCTGTCAAACGCCAGGTATTGAGTGCATTTGCCGCCGCAGTGATAGCGAGTATCTCAGCGTGGGCAGTGGGATCCTGAAGTGCCTCGGTCCTATTATGTCCCCGCCCGATGATCTGATTTTTGTATACTGCAACAGCACCGATCGGAACTTCATCTTCCGCGAATGCCTTTTCTGCCTCTTTTAGTGCCTCGGTCATAAAGAACCTGGTTTTGTCAGTAATGTGCATAGATTTCCTTTCGCAACTTCGTCGCATCTCCCAAATAAAATGGGTAGCAACGATTTGAACAGAATTGGGACGCGCCCGACGTGACTTGAACACGTAGCCTGCGGATTCGTAGTCCGCCGCTCTATCCAGTTGAGCTACGGGCGCAGACATCTGATTATATTTAATTTATGAATTTCGTCAATGTTGAATTATTCTTTTTGCTTCAATGCCTCAATCAGGTTGATTAAGTCATTTCTCAGTGATTCAGAAAATTTTATATCATCAGTCACTGTATTTGAAACATTTTTTATTTCCTGCATTGAACTAACGTCAATAAGTCTCAATGTATAATCAATCTTATTTCCAATCTTGCTCACGGAACCCTTTACAATATAATTGCAAAGAGTTGCTTTGGCGATCTGGATTATTTGATTTTCATCTGTCATATTATAATTCCATTGCCGCTTATTGAGTTCACCAATTATCTGTCCTTTACTAACGATGTTGAATGTCTGGGCGTAACTGTTCAAAACATTGTATAATTCATTCTGACATGTTAATCCCAGTTTTTCAGCCATCGCCTCACTATTTTCTTCTTTCAGGGGGAAGATTCCAATGTATTTTTTTACTGCACCAGGGGTGGTTGCTGCTACGCCATACTCTCTGTTTAGTTCGTTGATAACTAATTCAGTGATGTTCAATTCAGGCGATGCATAAAATATTCCTTCTGATAAATCAAGGATCATTGAAAATCCTTCCTGCTGGGCAACCTTGGCAATTGCATCATTTATCTTTTTCATTAAAGGCGCCATCAACTCATCATTCTTCTGCTCAATCTTTCCACCAGGACCAAAAACATCCTGGAGATATTGATTGTATATCTGATTATACTTTTCAATCTCCTCAAGTTTTTTTAAGCGTGCATCTTCGCTGAGCATCAGTTTCTGGGCTTCAAATTCATTCTTTAAATTCTGAATATTTTGTTGCAATTTTGCAGCAGAATCCCGACATGCATTCACGTAGTCATTAAATTCCTGAGTAGCAGAAGATGTCGCCTGATACTGCGCAAAGATTTTTGATGATTCTACAAATCCTATCTTCTGTTCCTTTGCAAGGCTGATAAAAGGGGAAAATATTATAAAAAAAATTAATCTTCTCCTTATCATTATTCCTCCATTTAATTATATTAAAACATCCCAAAGGGATTTATCTGGAAATGGGGCTCAAATCCAGGTTGGGCACGGTCAAATCCATAACCAAGGTCAAAGCCGAGGACCCCCATCATCGGAATCTCTACCCTTATTCCTACGCCCGCTCCTCTTTTAAGGTCGTGGAGGTTGAATTCTTTATAATTGGTAAAGGCATTCCCCATATCATAAAAGGCAAGTATTGCGAAATTCTGTGATAATTTCAATTTCAACTCCAGATTATTTATAAATAGTGCATTACCACCAATTCTTTTTCCATCTTCCACAGGTGACAAGGAGCGGTCTGGATAGCCTCTGACTCCATCCTCGCCGGTTCCACCAGCATAGAATCTCTTGTAGTATGGAACTTCATCTTTGCTGGTGACAATTCCCATCCTTAGTCTTGCCATTAAGACAAATTTCCAGTAAATGGGGAAATATGAACGCGTTTCAAAGGTGAACAAATTATAATCTATATTGGCAAATATCCAGGGCTTGGCAATCTCACTCTGCAAAGAGATATATGAGCCACTTGAAGGATTGAAAATGAAATCCCTTGTATCCCTTGTAAATCCATAGTTATTTGCCAGTGTCCATTTGGGTATTGTGTCTTTTCTCAAATCATATCCGGATGTTGGTTGATACTCTTTTGCAATATCCAGAATCTGGGTCCGTTCTACCCTGAATGTATAATTGAATCTTGTATAATCAAGAAAGAATGGAAATGAGAAATTTGTCGCACCGCCAATATCCCTCTTCTTATAAAAATCCCACTGGCGATTTGTATAATAAAGGTCTAACCCTGCAGTAGTTCTTGTATCAAACAACCAGGGTTCGGTAAAGCCAAATTGAATATTAGTAAGTCTCCCGCCGATTTCTAACTTTGTATAAATCCTTTGTCCACGGCCGAAAATATTGGGATGGCTCAACTCAATATAGCCGGTCAATTTATCTTGGGCTGAATATGCCATTCCAGCACCGATTGACCCGACGCCTTCTTTTTCTTTCACCTTGTATATCAAATCAATATTTCCACTGTCATCAGGAGTACCGGTCTCCGGAGTTATATCCTCAAAAAAACCAAGGTTGAATATTTCTCTCATGCTCCGAATAACTTGTGAACGGCGGAATCGTGTTCCGGGAAGGGTTACAATCTCACGTCTGATAACCTTTTCCCTTGTCCGGTAATTTCCGGCAATTATCACGCGATTTATATTTGCTGGTCTTGATTCATTTATTTGATATTCAATATCAACAAAACTATCCCTTATTGTCTCTACAGGAACGATTGAACAATATATATACCCTTCATCAGCATAAGCTTCATAGAACTTCTGCAGACTGTTCTGTGCTTTTGTAATATTGAATATCTCATTAGAACGTATGTTTAATAACTTTCTCAACTTTTCTTCACTAAATAGATTGTTGCCTCTAAATTTTATATCACCAACATAATATCGCTGATTTTCATTGATTCTTATGATTATCATCAATTGATTTTTAGAAACCTTGATTTCAGGCTCTTGAATGACTACATCAAGAAATCCATTCTCGCGATAAAAAGTTTTTATCCTTTCCACATCTTCTTTTAATTTTGCTTGATCCAGTTTTCCACTGCGCAGGAGTCCTTTTTCCCGATTTTGCATCTTTCTCTTTATTGCTCCATCAGATAAGGCATAATTGCCTTCAATCTCAATTCTGCTAATTTTTAAAATTGAACCTTCTTCTATTATAAAAAAGAGTTTTACACAGTTCAAAGTATCAGGGACAACACTATCTTTTACTACTGTATTATAGAAGTTTTTTTCATTGTATAGTTCCTTAATTTTGACACATGCATCAAAGATTGCTTTTTTTGTCAAAATCTGGCCAGTTTTTAAATCAATCTTTTTTAATAATTCAGTTTTTTTAATCTTTTTATTGCCGATGAACTGGGGCTCTGAACTGAGGAATGGTGCCTCTTCAACGTGAATTTTAATATAGATACCATCAGCCACGATACTTGTATCAATGGAGATGAAATCAAATAACCTCAGGCGATATAGGTTATTAATTGCCTGGGGAATCATTGATTCCTTGAACTCCCCTCCAATTTTAAACCCGCTGGTTTGAATTATGAGGTCTTTATCCGTATACCGAGAATCTACTGTAACATTGGCAATGGTGTAGGTGAAGAGGAGGAATAAAATCATTTAACTTTGAATTCCAGATGGTCACCAACCCGAACGAGTTTTATATGCTTACCTTCTTTTATATTGCCCTTAAGTATCTCTTCAGCAAGGGGGTCTTCAATCAATCGCCTTATTGCCCTACGAATTGGTCGGGCACCATATTGTGGGTCAAAGCCTTTCTCCACAAGCAATTCTCTACCTGAGTCATCAATTTCCAGCACCATCTTCTTATCATCAAGCCTTTCTTCAAGCTCTGCAATGAGTATGTCAATTATCTTTTTCATATCTTCCTTTGTCAGTGGTCTGAATACGACAATTTCATCCACACGATTTAAAAATTCAGGATTGAAAAGTTTTTTAACTTCCTCTAACAGTCTCTCCTTCATCTTTTCATAGGAAATATTGGGGTCAATCTTGGTAAACCCTATTCCATCACTCCGCTTTATCTCAGCGGTGCCGATATTGGAAGTCATTATTATTACGGTATTTTTAAAGTCAACTTTTCTCCCAAAGGAATCGGTGAGTTGGCCATCTTCAAGAATCTGGAGTAAAATATTGAAGACATCGGGGTGGGCTTTTTCTATTTCATCAAAAAGAACCACGGAATAAGGCTTCCTCCGCACCTTTTCTGTCAACTGGCCTCCTTCTTCATATCCCACGTACCCTGGTGGTGCACCGATCAACCGGGAGACGTTGAACTTCTCCATATACTCAGACATATCAAGTGTTATTAAAGAATTGATATCTCCAAAAAGGAACTCAGCGAGTCTCCGTGCGAGTTCAGTCTTCCCAACCCCGGTTGGTCCAAGAAAGATAAAGGAGCCGATTGGACGACGGGGATCCTTTACACCAGCCCGGCTCCGTCTAATTGCCCGTGATATAACCTCTATTGCCTCATCCTGACCTACAATCTTCTTCCGCAATTCTTCTTCCATCTTCAGGAGGCGTTTTGATTCTTTCTCTTCTATCTTTGAAACCGGGATGCCAGTCCACCTTGAGACGACAAAGGCAATATCTTCTCTACTTACGATTGGTTTTGAACTCTCACCCTGTGATTCCTTCCTTTTCTTTATCTGTTCTTGAATTTTTAATTCTTCTTTATGGAGTTCCGCAGCCTCTTCGTAACGCTGTTCAGCAACCATCCTATCTTTTGATTTTCTAATTTCAAACAATTTGTTTTCAAGTTCCACGATCTTGGGGTCTTTTGCAATTTTAGATAGTTTTACTTTTGCACCTGCCTCATCGATCACATCTATTGCCTTGTCGGGCAAAAATCTGTCAGTTATATAGCGGTCTGATAAATAGGCAGCAGCTTCAAGAGCCTCATCAGAATATATAACCTGATGATGTTTTTCATAATTTTCCTTTAATCCCTTCAAGATTCCGATTGTTTCTTCAACTGAAGGAGGATTAACAATGATAGGCTGGAATCTCCTTTCCAGTGCTCCATTCTTTTCAATATAACGACGATAATCCTCAAGCGTCGTTGCTCCAATACACTGGAGTTCACCACGAGCGAGTGCGGGTTTGAGCATATTTGAGGCATCAATTGCGCCCTCTGCTGCCCCGGCACCCACTATTGTATGGAGTTCATCTATGAATAGTATAATATCCTTGTTGTTTGTCACCTCATTGATTACAGCCTTCAGCCTTTCTTCAAACTGGCCACGATATTTTGTTCCGGCAACAATGGAAGCCATATCAAGGGCAAGGACCCTTTTATTCTTTAGCGAATCAGGGACATTACCAGCAACAATATCCTGGGCAAGCCCTTCTACTATTGCAGTCTTCCCTACACCAGCTTCACCAATGAGCACAGGGTTATTCTTTTTTCTACGGGATAGTATCTGTATCACCCGTTCAATCTCTTTTTCCCTGCCAATAATGGGGTCGAGTTTGCCTTCACGGGCAAGTTGGGTGAGATCCCTGGAGAACAATTCCAGTGCAGAACCCCTCTGTTTACCCTTTGATTTTCCTGTAGCAACACCCTCGGGTTTTAATAACTGGATTATCTCGTTCTTTGCGATTTCATAGTCAATGCCCATTGATGCAAGGATCTGGGCGCCGATACTACCTTCAGTTCTAATGATTCCCAAAAGGAGATGTTCAGTTCCCACATAGGTATGGCCCAGGTTTTTAGCCTCCTCCATAGCATAATTAAGGCAGGCCCTTGCCTCATTGCCCAGTGTCACATCAATCTTTCCACCAGGCCCGATGGTCATAGAATTTTCAATTGCCTTGAGAAGTTCCCCAAGTTCCACACCAAGATTCATCAAGACCATAGCACCCACACCCTCTCCTTCTTTTATCATCGCAAGGAGGAGGTGCTCAGTGCCGATGTAATTATGTTTAAATCTTAATGCCTCATCCCGGGCAATATGCAAAATTTTTCTGACTCTTTCAGTAAATCGCTCCTGCAAATTAGACCCCCTTTAGACTAAACCTATCTTAACCATTTTATTTAAAAATATTTGTCTGTCAAGAGTTAGACAATTTAAGGAATAAAAGGTTTATATCCCTTTATGTGCGGAAACGGGCAAAGAAATTAAAGAAAGATTTTGGCCTGTTGATTGGTTTCAGGCTGAATAAAGGTTTATTTTTATATACCCTTCCTATTGCCTCTCCAGAAAACCTCAGGTGTGAGGTAGTGTATACCCTTCTTGGAATTGCCAGCCTTAGTTCATTTCCAAATACTCCGCCCCTAATGCCGGTCTCGAGATATATATGCGCTCCAAGGGTAAAAGCCGCATAAGGCATATTCCACAGGGGTATTATCACAACGCCGTGGCCCCCAACTGGCTCAAAGATTTTCACACCATTTTCTTTTAATACATCTCCCAGTAGATTGACTTGTTCATTATGAGATTTAAGAAAATCTTCATCAATAGATTCCTTCAAACTTTCAGCCATTGCAGCAAGGTCTCTTGAAGCAAGGCCACCCGAACTTGGATAGGATTCCTGCTCAATGATCTTCTCCCTGAGCAACTCATATAATCTTTTATCCCTTACACCGATGAATCCACCTATATTGACCAGGCCATCCTTTTTACTGCTTAAGTATAGAATATCAGAATACTTGAACATCTGATGGCATATCTTTAATATAGAGTCTCTTGTCTTTATATATTTTTTAATCAGATACGCATTCGTGGCAAACCTGCTTGCATCAAATATTAAAAGAATCTCCCTTTTTTTAACCAGTTCGTATACCTTTTTGATATTTTCAAGCGAGACGGGTTGGCCACCTTTTATATTATTGGTAAGTGTCATCAATACTGCTTTTATATTCCTTTCTTTCTTCAAGATTGATTCAAGTTTTTCTAAAGCAATATTCCCACAGAAAGGAGGGGTGAGATCAGGGATATCCACTGGTATACAACCAATCTTTTCAAGATTGGCACGGGTCGTTTCAAAATGGGTATTGGAGATGATCTTATCACCCTTTTTAAAGAGGATATTAAACAGAATGTTTTCAGCAACCCTTCCCTGGTGAACAGGTTGGATATAGGTGAACTGTGTAATTTTTTTTGCTATAGTTACGAACTCCTCACTCGCCCTTTGTCCTGAGAAATCTTCTTCGGCCTCCATCATCCTTGCCCAGGCGTGAGAACTCATTGCCCCGGTTCCCGAATCGGAGATGAAGTCAATATAGACGTAGCGTGCAGGTATATTGAAAAGATTGTATCCAACCTGTTTTAAAATTTTGTTCCTCAAACTTCTTGATGTATATCTTAATGGTTCAATAACCTTTATCCGATAAGGTTCCATCATTCTCCTTTCAAATTTAATAATTTATTCTTCACCCTTTTATTTTCAGGCTCTATAGTGAGGATCTTCTTATACACTTCAATTGCCCTTTCAATATCATTTAACTTAATATATACATCACCAAGATGTTCAAGGATTATTGCATCTTCAACGAGTTCGCTTGCCCTCTTTAAATCGTTCAGCGCAGATTCGTAATCACCTTTTTGATAATATACCCAACCACGGGAATCAATTATATAACCATTATTAGGTTCGATTGATAATGCCTTTTCAATTAATTTCAAGGCAGAATCAAGTTTTTCGCCCTTTTCTGCATATGTATATCCCACATAATTCAATGCTGTGGCATCAGTGGAATCAAGCAAGATAATCTTTTCAAATGTATGTAAGGCTTCTTCTTTCTTACCGATACGGTCACATAAATTCGCAAATGCTGATAAGCCTGGCAGTGATTTTGGATTGAGTTCAATTGATTTTTTATAATTAAAATACGCTTCTTTATAATTGCTATCCAATTCAAACGTAACGCCAAGGAGATAATAAATCTGTGCCATATCCGCATTCCGATGCGCAGCTTCAGTGAAATAATATCGGGCATTCTCATAATCTTTTTGATCCAGTGCAATAAACCCCGCATATACCCAGAGTTCAATAAAATCAGGATTGATCTTTATTGCCTCTTCAATCGCCTTTTTAGCCTCATCATACCTTTTTCGCTCAAGATTTATGCGTGCAATATAAAAACGGGAATAATCATCCCTCGGGTTGAGGCCGGCGCTTATTAGAAATTCACTCAACGATTCATCAAAATGCCCCATCTTATACAGGGCAAAACCGAGACTCCGACGGACAAATGCATCATAATATTCAGTATCAAGGATCTCCCTTGCGATTGTAATTAGTTTCTCATATTGTTCTGTATCACCATAAAGGTCAATGAGTCGCCTCTTTAAGTCAATTGAATTGCTATATCTTGATGCAATCTCGTAATAATATATGGCTGAATCTTTCTTCTCCATAATATCAAAACCGGTTCCGATGCCGAGAAGGGCAGTTACATTTAAGGTATCAAATTTTAGTGCCTTCTTATAATAATCAATAGCCTCAGTATGATTACGACTTTTCCCTGCGAGTGTTCCCAGTCGGTTATATATGTCCGCGGTTCTTAAACTTTCAGGAATTGTCAGGAGGGTATTTTTTGCAGAATCCAGATTACCAAGTCCTTCATAAAGGAGGGCAATGGCCTGGATTATATTTATGTCTCCAGGCTTCAGGGCTCTTATCTTTTCATAAATTTTTATCGCAGCACCAAAATCTCCTTTTCCTATATAACCAGCAGCGATCAGTCCATAAACCTCAGAACTGTCCTTTACAAAGGAAAGCCCTTTAAAGGCATAAGCTATTCCTTTGTCAAATTCCCTTATTTTGTAATAAGCATTGGTTATGGAAAGATAAATCTCTTTTGCAGTTGTATCCTTCTTTAAGGCTTTGAGATAATAATCAATTGCCTCATAGATTTTGCCTTCAAGTTCAAGCTGGCACCCGATGCTATATAATTCATAAGGGTTGCTTGTGTTATTAAAGGCAAAAAGATTAATTATTAAAATTCCACAAATGCTGAAAGTAACCATAAGCCTCCTGGGTTTTTTATCGGGTCATTATTATAGATATTATATTTTAACTCAATACCGATGCTACGGTTAAAATTTTTGTAGTATGTTGCAAGGCGGAAAAAGTCCTGATGATAAAATGTTGTATCACTTTTACACATGAGAAGGTTTATATCCAATAATGCACCAAAGTTTTTCTGATTAATAAATTTATAAATTCCATCAAAATTAAAATCATACTGGTAGTCGGCACCGGCATTTATGTCCCAGCCATAATATCGCCAGTGGGGATAGAACCTGAGGTTAAATGCCCAGAGAAATTTCTGCTTGGTGAGAATCTGGTTTGATGGATGGTAATTTTTATTTGCGAGTGATAGCATTATACGGTTAAATACGGGTGTCCCTTCAACCTCGTAATCTATGTCATGGACACAGTCATGTATGAAGACGATCTGGGTATAGAGTTTGTTCAGGTCATATTCAAACCCACCGGTGACAAAATAATGCGAATAGCGAGGGTCAAGGGAGACCCCTCCTTTCTGTTCAGCCATATCAAGATCATCGCGATATTCCATAAAGAAGGATAGGAACTTGTATTCCACCATCTTACATCTTAGTTGGGCTGATGCATCCATATTGAATCTTGTAGTATCAGAATTAAGATACTTTCCTAAGAATACCTTGCCGTTGAATTCAAGCGGGAATTCAACGGCATAGATAAATGCAGGAAGGAATGTAAATATAAATTTAATATGCATAGAGATCAACACCTTCAAATTTAGCGATCTTAAGACGGCAGAATTTCCCGATCTCAACATCATTTCTTTTTACAATTACCTGTCCATCAATTTCAGGGGCAGAAAATTCAGCATGGCCAATGAAGTCTCTATTCTTTTTATGTATCAAGATTTTATAAAATTTATTAATCCTCAATTTATTTCTTTCTTTTATCAATCTTTGCTGGAGTTCCACAATCATTTTAAACCTTCTCTCTACCACTGTGCGCGGAAGGCATTCCAATTGGGCAGCAGGAGTTTCCTCTTCACGATAGTATTTGAAGACACCAAACCAGTCAAAATATCCAGAACCCAAAAAATCATATAATTCTTTAAACTCTTCTTCAGTCTCGGTGGGGAAGCCCGCGATTACTGTTGTGCGCAGGGTTATACCCTTAAGTTCTTTTATCTTCTGAATGATCTCTTTTTTCATAATGCCCCGATTCATCAATTTGAGGATACGGTCATTGATATGCTGGATTGGTATCTCAAGATATTTGCATACCTTTGGATTACCTTTTATCTCAGCAATGAGATTTTCATCCAACGAACGGGGATGGACATACAGCAATCTTATCCATTCAATATTTTTGATTTTTGAAATTTCTCGGATCAAGGGCACGAGCATTTTTTTACCATAGAGGTCAAAACCGTAATTTGCAGTATCCTGGGCAATGAGGATGATTTCTTTTATTCCCAGTTCAGCCAGCCCCCTTGATTCTTCAACTAAATCTTCAAATTTATGGCTCCTAAATTCCCCTTTTATATATGGGATGGTGCAATAAGCACAATGGTTTGAACAGCCATCTGCAATCTTTAAATAGGCATAACCATATGTAGTAAGAAGCCTTGCGCCTCTTTTTATCTTTCTTTTGTTCAGGATATCCTCCAATAATTTATTTTTTTCCGATATTGGATACCAGTGATTTATTTCGGGAAATTTTTTTGCCAGTTCTTTATAGGCACGGTTAACAGCACATCCATAGACAAAGATTTTTTTATTATGTTTTAGTATCTTTTGTATTTCGGCTTCGGTTTCTTTTAATGCTGGTTTTATAAAGCCACAGGTATTAATAACCACCGCATCACAATCTTCTAATTCATCACATATCGAGATGCCATTTTGGACCATACTACCCATAATCTTTTCAGTATCAACCAGATTCTTGGGGCATCCCAAGGAAATAAAATATACCTTAATCAACTTTTATCAGTTTAACTTCGGCACATGCAACCAGGTTATTATCTATGTCTTTGATCTCAGCCTGTGCGAGAACGAGTTTGTGTTTCACATTCAATACCTTGCCGGAGGCGATATACTCATTATCCGCAAGCATCGGTTTCTTTATTCGCACATTCATTTCTGCTGTAACTGCTTTATGCCCCTTCTTGAATGATGCCCAAACCGCCATTTCGTCAAGAATCGTTGAAACAATTCCGCCATGGATGACCTGCTGATAACCCTGAAATAAGTTATTCAACCTAATGGGTGCATATACACCATTCTCATCTTCTTTTATTGAAAGGTGCATACCTATGGGATTTTCAGTGCCACAGGCAAAACATTTATTGTCCATCAGAAACTTACTGTTCAATTATCTCAGTCCCCTTTGGTGGTTTGAATTCAAATATTTTTTTTGAAATTTTTTTATTCAGTTGAATATTCTTGAAGATGAATTTATTTTCCGAATCGGTTTCATCAATTATTGTAATACCGTTTATCTCATATCTCTCTGGATGAACCATTACGATAATCTTTTTATAAATCTCAGTCTCTTCCTTTGGTGTGAAGATGATTTCATAGTATTTATTAATTTTCAACTCGGCGTTAAACCTTTTGTTATAATCCTTGAGGAATATATCAGGATTGAGTGCGAATGGAATCTGGGAACCAAGATGTTGTCTTATTGCCCGTTTTTTATTAGGAAGATATATCCACAATGATACACTATCACCGACATAAATCTGTTTTGGATTTTCAATCTCCATTCTGAAGTAATTGGGCTTGAGAAATTGCACTATTCCACTAAAACTCTGACACATACCTGAAGTCTTTTCACAGAATTGTTGAGAGAATTCAATATACAAACTGTTAAGGTTCTGGTATCGGGTTATTGTGCGATTGATGATGGTATCTAAATCCTGGGCAAAAGTAAGATTAATTGATAGCAAGGCAGTTATGAAGATTGAATAAAAAATATTTTTCATTTTCCATCCTTTCATATCACAATTTTACATACAAAAATTCCAATGTCAATCACCAACCTTTTCACAGAATTTTCTCCCTTTTTCAAAACCATGAAGATTCAAGTCAAGGTATTTTTGTTTTACATTCTCTTTTATCGCAGTATACCAGACTTCAAGAGGAAAATTAAGATATCTTGCAAGGCTACCGAGGAGCACAACATTTGCAATTCGGACATTTCCAAGATTCAAGGCGATTTCTTGGGCTGGGATCACATCTACGGTTCCAATTTTGCTGAGTATTCCGGTTATATTTTCCGGGTATTCCCTCTCACCGGTCAGCACACTCATTGGTGGTAACTGGAGGTCATTCACAATGAATATACCATTTTTCTTTAAAAAATAGGCATATCTCAGTGCTTCAAGTTTTTCAAATGCAAGGATGAAGTCCGCTTTACCCTCTTCTATCAGGGGTGAATAGACCTTTTTGCCAAATCGCACATGGCTTATTACACTCCCGCCACGTTGTGCCATTCCGTGGATTTCGCTCTTTTTAACATCATATCCTGCGCAGAATGCAGCAGAGCATAGAATGTCTGATGAAAGTAATATCCCTTGCCCCCCAACACCACAGATGATAATGTTGGTTATCCCATCATCCTTTTTCATTCTAACTCCTCCTGTGAACTCTGTTTCAAAATTGCTCCATGAAGACACAACTGGATACATAATCCACAACCATTACATAAGGTAGGTTCAATATAGGCAGCAGGTTTTTCCCTTGATTCAATCCTCTTCACCGTTATTGCTGGACATCCGAGGCGCAGGCATAACTTGCACCCATTACACTTTTCTATATCAACAATCAAATATGGTTCGGGCTTTTTCAGAAATATACAGGGGCTCCTAAATACCAGAACAGCAACCCCTTCAAAATTTAAGGCCTCTTTTATTGATTGTTCTACCTCTCTAAGATTGAGCGGATCAACGATCTTAACAAATTCAACCCCACAGCCCCGGGCAACATCTTCAGGAAGTATCCTCTTACCCTCTTCACCATGTGCAAGTTTGCCGGTTCCGGGATGGGGTTGATGCCCGGTCATTGCTGTAGTCAGATTATCAAGGATGAGGAGGTTGAGATTGCCTTTGTTATAAACAGCATTTATAAGTCCCGGAATACCCATATGGAAAAATGTTGAATCTCCGATGACAGCCACCAGTTTTTTACTAAGATCCTCACCTCCAGCCCTATCCATACCATAAGCATTAGTCACCGAAGCGCCCATACAAATACAGGTATCCATTGCATTTAATGGAGGAAGGGCACCGAGTGTGTAACAGCCAATATCGCCTGTGGCGACGAGTTTCAGTTTGTTTATTACATAAAATACACCCCTTTCTGGACAACCCGGACAGAGCACGGGTGGCCTTTCAGGGATATTCTCTACCATTATCTTTGGCCGTTGTATCCTTTTATTGAAACTCTTTTTTATTATAGTAGGATCAAGTTCACCGCAGAGGGGAATTCTTTCTTTGCCCACAACTTCAATCCCCATTGCTTTTATTTCCTGTTCAAGGATTGGGTCCCCTTCTTCAATAACGAGTAATTTTTTTACTCCCCGGGCAAAACGTTTTATAAGATTTTTAGGCAAAGGATGGGTAAGGGAGAGTTTCAAAAAACTTGCCTCAGGAAATACCTCCTTTGCATACATATAGGCAATCCCTGAGCTGATTATTCCAAGACCCCTATCACCCCATTCAATCCGATTATAAGAAAAAGATTCTGAATATTCAGCAATCTTTTTCATTCTCTCTTCAACAATCCTGTGTAGAACCCTTGCATGAGCAGGGAGCACAAGTCTCTTTTTTATATCCTTTATATAACCTTTTACTGGAATCTCTTTTCTCGGTCCGATTTCAACAATCCCAGAGGAATGTGAGATTCTGGTCGTGAGCCTGAGCAGGAATACGGTGTCAAACTCTTCTGAGATGTCAAATGCCATTTTTGTAAATATCTTTGCCTCATTTGAATCCGAAGGTTCAAGCATAGGAATCTTCGCATGGCGGGCATAGTGCCGGTTGTCCTGTTCATTCTGTGAAGACCACATTCCCGGATCATCACAGGTGACAATCACAAGGCCACCAGTCACACCCGTGTAACCGAGTGTGAACATTGGGTCCGCAGCAACATTTAAACCAACATGCTTCATCGCAGTTATAGCCCTTGCACCAACGAAAGATGCACCCGCACAGACCTCAAGTGCAACCTTTTCATTGACCGACCACTCAGCATAAATCTCCGGATACTTTATTATGTTTTCCAATATTTCGGTGGAAGGCGTTCCTGGATAGGCAGCAGCAAAATGGCACCCACCTTCCCAGGCACCCCTTGCAACCGCCTCATTTCCGGACATTATTTTTTTCTCAATATTATCCATAGGTAATTATAACTGAATTTTTAATGCGGTCAATGGTCTCTGATCTGACCACAACCCCACTTTATTAGATATCTTTTGGACATACTTTTTTGAAGTTGAATAGATAAAGAAATTAAAAAATACAACTAAAAACAGGTGATATTTATAACTCGTTATTCATACTATTTTTGGTAAATTTCGTTCAAATGGAATCCTAAAGCGGACTTTGGGCCATTTTGCAAGCACAAAATTTTTTGACACCATTTTTTTCTTTTGCCCCCTCACCTTATCCGCAAAGAAGTATGGCGGACTCTCACTGCCAATCTTTGTGGCGGAGAGAGGGAAGGGGAGGGAAAAGTGGGGAATGGTTAGGTGTCTGATTTGTTGACAATCCACTTTTTTTGTGTATAATGATTTTAATGGATAACAAAGAGATCAAAGATTTGAAGGCAAGATTTATAAAAGAAGGCGTAAGATTCATTGATTTAAAATACTGCACACTCATTGGAACACTCAATCATATAACCATCCCCATTGAAAGGTTTGAAGATGTGATAAGAGAAGGGGTGGGAGTTGATGGTTCAAGCCTTCCTGGATACAAAGGTGTGCAAAAGGGTGATATGCTCCTATTCCCTGACTTGGATACAGGTTTTATTGATCCATTTTTTGAAGATAAGACAATCTCCTTTATCTGCAGTGTTTATCTTCCTGATAAGTTGATTCCTTATGAAAGGGATTCAAGAAATATTGCCCGTAAGGCAGAATTATATCTAAAAAAGAAATTAAATACCCAGGTATTCTTCCAGGCAGAACTTGAATTCTATATTTTTGATAGGTGTATATTTGAAGAAGGACCGAGCTATAGTTTTTATAAGATTGAACAGTCATCGGAAGTCTGCGTGAATTATCCAATAAGGTATAAGGGAGGATATCACATCGGGCCACCCGAAGATCGCTATACGGATTTGCGAAATGAAATGGTTAAGATATTATCCCAGTGTGGAATAAGGGCAAAATACCACCACCATGAGGTGGGGTCAAAAGGGCAGATGGAGATAGAACTCTTAATGGAACCCCTCCTTAAGTCTGCAGATAATCTCTTTTTATCAAAATACCTGCTTAAATCAGTCGCCTATAAACACAATAAATATCTCACATTTATGCCCAAGCCATTCATCGGAGAGCCAGGCAATGGTTTGCACCTACATCAGTTCCTTGGAAGGAAAGGTTCGTCCCTCTTCTTTGATCCAAAAGCCGAGAATTATCTAAGTGAGTTATGCTTAAGATATATTGGTGGAATACTCCATCATTCCCGTGCTCTCTGTGCATTTACAAATCCAAGCACAAACTCATATAAGAGATTGATCCCTGGATTTGAAGCACCCACCTATACGGATTTTGCACTCGGTAGTAGAACCTCGGCAATACGTGTGCCTGCCTACATCCGGAATAAAAAAGAACTTGATATTGAATATCGGATTCCTGATGCCACGAGTAATCCATATCTGGCAATGAGCGCCATTCTTCTTGCTGGATTGGATGGTATTGAGAATAATCTAAAACCAGATAAGAAAGAGAAATTGCCGACAAATTCCTATGAGGCGATAAATGCGTTGAAACAGGATTATGAGTTCCTGCTTAAGGGGGATGTCTTTAATCAGGACCTTATTGAAAGATGGATTGAGGTGAAGACAAAAGAGTTTGAAGAGATCCACCTAAGACCCCATCCATATGAATTCAACCTTTATTTAGGGGTATGAAGGACAGGATTAATATTGGCATCGTTGGGTGTGGAACCCATGCCCAGATTGCTTATATCCCTATTTTAAAAAAGAATAATGATTGTAATCTGATCGCCCTTTGTGATACAGATATTCAAAAGGTTGAATACCTCGCTAATAAATATAGCATTCCCAAGAAATACCAGGATTATCAGGAGATGATTGAGGATCAGGAAATAGATGCAATTGTGGTTGCCACACCCAATTACTTACATACACCCATGGCGATTGCCGGTTTAAAATTTGGGAAGGATATATTATGTGAAAATCCGATGGCAATAAACCTTAAAGAAGCCCAGGAACTGGTAAAGGTAGTAAATCAAACAAAGAGGAAATTTGCTTTAGCATTAACTGGAAGGTTCAGACCTGATGTCCAGACATTGAAGAAGTTTGTAAAAAGAGGAGAACTCGGTGACATATATTATTTAAAAGCAGGCTGGCTCCTTGGAACCAAAGAGTGGACATTATCAGATTGGCGAATGGATGTTTTAAAGAGTGGAGGTGGGGCATTTCTTACTATGGGAACCCAGGTCCTTGCGATTGCTACTTATTTTCTTGAAGAGAAGGAACCAGACACGATCTTTGCCTCAATTCATAAGAAAGAAAGTGATACGGAGGTTGAAGATACTGGGATGTGTATAATAAATTATAAAGATGGAACATTGCTCACAATTGAAGTAGGCTGGTCATTGATTTTTGAAAAAGATTTTTTATATTGTAATATCTTCGGCAAAAAAGGAGGGGCATTGCTCAATCCTTTAAAAGTGCATAAGGAATTACATAATGAACTGATAAATATTACACCCCAAATTCCAGTGAGAAATGTTTACAGAGTTGCATGGGAATTACAGGCACAGTTCTTCATTGATGCAATCAGGAAGAATACCAGCCCGCCATTTACTGCACAGGATGGATTATTGATTGCGAAGATAACCGAGGCATTTTATGAATCAGCGAAGAAAAATAAGATGGTAAAGATTTAAAATGCATGATGAAAAAATTTTTATTGATATTTCTCTCGGCAGTTTTATTATCCCTTTCTTTCCATCCCTTACATTTGTATTTCCTTGCCTGGTTTGGACTCATTCCACTCCTTTTTGCGGTCAGTGAGACCAAACCAACACATACGTTTTTAATCGGCACATCCTTTGGCTTCCTTCTGGCGTTTTTTTCGCTTTTCTGGATTGCATTCCTCCAGATTGAAATAAGGGTAAAGGTATTGATGTTCTTCGGTTTGGTTGTGATGTTTTTATATCTCGGTTTATATTATGGAACTGGTTTATTAATCGCAAGAATCACTGGTTTCTGGTTTCTTCCTTTTATCATTGCGGGTCTTGAATATCTGAAAGGCCTGGGTGAACTTGGCTTTCCCTGGCTTTCACTTGGATATTCCCAGGCAGATTACCCGGTGATAATCCAACAGGCATCTATTTACGGGGTATACGGGATCTCTTTCTGGCTCGTGTTGATAAATGTTGCCCTCTTTTATTTTATAAAAAAGAAAAGTATGAAAAATCTGATTCTCACCATCCTCTTCTTTTTTCTCCCTATTATTTATGGATTAATCAGACTCCACCTAATTCCAGAATATAAAAAGGAGATTGCCATTGGCATTGTTCAACCCAATATAGACCCAAACTTAAAATTCACCCCTCGGATGAGGGATGAAACATTTAATCGGCTTATAAGATTATCAATAGGGTGTGTGGAAAAGACATCCGATAAACTTTCTTTGATTGTCTGGCCTGAAACTGCGACACCAATAAACATAAAGGCTAAAAATATCTACCAGAGCACAGTCGTAGAACTGGTGAACAGGCTTGATGTTCCTATATTTACTGGCACACCGATATATGAAAGTGAAAAAAATGAGATTTATAATGGAGCAGTTTTGATAAGACCGGGTTATGGAATCACACAGGAATATAAGAAGATCCACCTTGTGCCGTTTGGTGAGCATATCCCTTTTGATAAGTATATACCGATTCTCAGAAAGATTGATTTTGGTGAAGGCGATTATTCAGCAGGTAATGAATACACTGTATTTACTACAGATGGGATTGAATTTTCCTGCTTGATCTGCTTTGAATCAATATTCCCTGAGATATCAAGGGAATTCGTTAGACGGGGTGCAAAACTCCTTGTCAATATAACAAATGATGGCTGGTTTGGAAAGCTCTCTGGACCCCAGCAACACAATGATATGGCAATTCTACGGACTGTTGAATGTGGGGTTCCCCTTGTGCGGAGCGCCAATACCGGTATCTCAATGGTCGTAGATCAGTATGGAAGGGTCCTTAGAAAGACAGGACTCTTTGAAGAGGATATAATCACATACTCAATTCCTTACTACAGCATAAGAACATTTTACCTCATAATTGGCAATTTATTCTGGATGCTATCTCTCTTATTCATTCCTATAATTCTGCTTTATAAATGCATCAAATTCTGATGGCTACCCTTGACTTTTTAATAAATTTGTTTAATATTAAGTTATGAAATTGCCCAAAGGCAGGCCGATACTTGAGAATACTCGTCTGGAATTTATCAATCTTGATAATGTCCTTACCGCATCAAAGAGAGAAAGGGCACATCGTATTTCAGGATACATTTCTATCATATATCCAGATGCTGAAGAAATCATCTTTTTAAATCAGGGTGAACCTTACAATGCAGCACGCCTGAGTATGAAAGAAAGGGCTATCATTCCCATTGCTGAAGTCATTGAGAAAGCGAAAAAAGCAACATCGGGCATCCTCTCTGAATATGCAACTGACGAAATATTGCTCAATATGATTATCACTTCAATTACGAATCAACCAATAAAGACCGGTCTGGATCTCAATCGACTCCAGCCCAAGATTTTGATTGATAAATTAAAATCAACTAAGTTTGATGGTTTCATATGGATAAAAGCGGGTATAGAAGAGTCCTTTATTGCATTCAAACAGGGTGAATTGGTCGGGTTATATGCCGCGGGCAGTGCAGAGAAGATTCAAGAGGAGAATGCGATTGTTAACTTTTTAACGAGACCGAATGCAACGATATCAATCTTTGATCGGATTGAGACTGGAATACCAGTCCAAGCAACACCAGCCCAGGTTGAAATGTTTTGTAAGATTATTTCTGCTTTGATGAAAAACTATGCCAGGCCTCTGGGAAATGCGCTTGTTTTAAGGACTGTGATGATAGCGAAGTCAACTGCCCAGAAAGAGTACCCATTTATCAGTGAGTTTCAGATTGATGCAGATTTTAATCTGAGTGCAAAACTCGTGATTGAACCGAAACTATTAGCACGGGGTATTGCTCGATGGCTGGATTTGATATTTGAATCATTTTCTACACTTTTGGGCAAGGAGAGCGACAATATCGCAAAGAAGGTCCTTAACGACTATAGATTTGCTCTGATGTCTTTGAATTTTTTTGATTATACAAAAATAAAAATTTAATGCCCCTTTACATTGTTGCCACTCCAATTGGTAACCTTGAAGATATAACAATTCGGGCAATAAAGACACTTCAGGATGTGGACCTCATCGCTTGCGAGGATACCCGTAGGGCAAGGATATTGCTTGAAAAGTATAATATCAAAAAACCTTTGATTTCTTACTATGACCGCATTGAAAGAAAGAGGACTCCGGAGTTGATCAAACTTTTAAAAGAAGCAAAGAAGATTGCCCTTATCTGCAATGCTGGAACACCACTAATTTCAGACCCTGGATATATTTTGATAAAGGAGGCAATAAACGAAAATATTCCTGTTTATTCTATCCCCGGACCTTCGGTGGTAATAACAGCACTTGTAGTATCAGGAATTCCGATAAATAGATTTATTTTTGAGGGATTCTTACCCAAAAAGCAGGGTCCAAGGAGAAAGATCCTTGAGGCATTACGGGATGAGACCCGACCTGCAGTAATTTTAGAGTCGCCCAAAAGGATCATTAAGACACTGAATGAAATGAAAGAAGTTTTTGGTAACAGGAAGATCGTCCTTGCCCGGGAATTGACCAAATATTACGAAGAAATTCTGCGGGGTAGTATTGATGAGGTATTGAAAAATCTTAAAACTGACCGGGGAGAATTTACCATTATTCTTGCAGGAAAGGATGAATAAGTTAAAGGCTCTGGGAAAGAGAGTATTTATTGTACCCCTTGTTAATCTTTTAATCACACTTAATATCCCACCCAATCTCATTACAATCCTGAGTCTCTTCATTGCAATATTCGCATTTTTTGCTTATAAGAATGGAAAATTCTGGCTTGGGGGCATTATTCTGTTTTTTAGCAGTATCCTGGATACATTTGATGGTGAGATTGCACGGAAGACGAATAAGGTTACGAAATTTGGAGGATTTCTGGATTCAACGATTGACCGGGTGAATGAATTTTTAGTTTTTCTTGGTCTGTTTGCATATTATTACCATCGTTTTGATTATGCACTTTATTGGGTGGTGTTTGCACTTTTTGGTTCATTGATGGTGAGTTATACAAGGGCAAGGGGAGAGGGACTTGGAATTTCTCCACAGGTTGGGGTATTTGAACGGTTTGTGCGTGTCCTGTTTTTAATTATCGGTTCTCTTTCAGGACCGAAGTTTATGATCTATGTGCTAATGATAATAACCATAGGAACATTCATAACTTCAATCCAACGCATATTTTATCTCTTTAAAAATTCTAAATCTGTGAATTGAATAATATGGAAAGAAAAGAACGCGTATTTTTGGTGGGTGTGAGTGATGGTAAAAGGGCGCGATGGGAAGTTATTCAATCACTTGAGGAACTTGCCAATCTTACCCGGACTGCAGGTGGTGAGGTGGTGGAGAGTTTCATCCAGGTAAGGGAACGATATGACCCGGGGATGTTAATTGGAAAAGGCAAGGCACAGGAATTGGGAAAACTGGCAAAGAATTTTAATATTGATCTCTTGATATTTGATACAGAGTTATCCGGGGTTCAGATAAGAAATATTGAAGCAAAGACCGGTGTCAGGGTAATTGACCGAACGACCCTTATCCTTGATATATTTGCCAAACATGCCCGAACTAAGGAGGCAAAACTTCAGGTGGAGATGGCACAACTTGAATACCGATTGTCCAGACTTGTTGGAAAAGGACTGGAACTTTCAAGGCTTGGTGGTGGAATTGGCACACGGGGTCCGGGTGAAAAGAAATTGGAAGTCGATCGCAGGAGGATAAAGGAGCGTATCGCAGTGGTAAAAAAAGAATTGAAAAAGATTGAGACCTCCAAACAGGTTCAGAGGAAGCAGCGTCGTGATTTTTATAAGGTCTGCACAGTTGGATATACAAATGCGGGTAAGTCATCGCTGGTGAATGCCTTAACCAGGGCAGAACTCCTTACTGCAGACTATTTATTTTCCACACTTGATTCAAATACCTCAATTCTGTTCTTGCCTCCAAATCACCGTATACTGATAAGTGATACGGTTGGATTCTTAAAGAGGTTGCCACATAGTTTGATCGCATCTTTCCGTGCTACCCTTGCAGAGGTCCTTGAAGCGGATCTTTTGATTCATGTGATTGATGCGACAGAAGAGGATATTGAGTCAAAGGTGAATACAGTTGAGGGGGTCCTGAAGGAGATCGGGGCTGAGATGAAACCAAGGATTTTAGTCTTTAATAAAATTGATAGACTTTTCAACGAACAGAAAATAAGGCTTGCAGAGAGGTATCCTCAAGCACTGCTTGTCTCTGCAAAAGAGGGAACAGGGATAAAAGAATTGAAGGAATATTTGAAGAATTATTTTTTTGGTAAGGATTGAAGTTTAGAATCACTCAAAGTTCTTCACAAACATCATTCCCGGAAGTTGCTTAACATACCCTTTTATCTCAAGTCCAAGCAGGATCTTCAAAATTTCTGCAGTGGGCATATCAAGTTTCTCCTTTAATTCATCAATGTATACTGGTTCAAGACTCAAACCTTCCCATATTCTTTTTTCGCTCTCGTTGAGTATGATTTCTTTTAATCTGCGTTCTTTTTTGATAAATTTTACTCCCAGGTAATCAAGGACTTCTTCTGCTGAGGTCACCGGTATTGCGCCTTCTTTTATCAATCTATTTGTTCCTGCTGATGTTTTGGAAAGTATATTTCCAGGGATTGCAAAGATTTCTTTACCCTGCTGAACTGCCCATTGAACAGTATTCATAACACCAGACTTCTCCTTTGCCTCAATTGCAACAATGGCCCTGGAAAGTCCAGCAATAATCCTGTTTCTTTTAGGAAAATTCTGGGCAAGGGGCGGAGTCTGGATATTGAATTCTGATACTACCGCACCATTTTTTACAATCTCATTAAGGAGGCTACGGTTTTCCGGAGGATATACAATATCTACTCCGCATCCAAGCACCGCTATTGTTCTACCATTGTTCTTCAGGGCACCGAGGTGGGCGCAGGTATCAATCCCTCTTGCCATACCACTAACCACACATACACCGGCACGAGCAAATTCGCCCGCAAAATCTTCGGCGATTGTCTTTCCGTAGACCGTTGCCCCCCTTGTCCCTATGACTCCGATTGCGATTTCATCTTCGGGTAAGATCTTACCACGAACAAAGAGCACAGGAGGAAAATGCTCCATATTTTTTAACCAGTGAGGATATTCCTCAGAATAATATGGTATGACACTTATATCATATTTTTCCATCAGTTCCCATTTTCTTTTTATGGAATCATCAACATTTAATTCGGTTATTCTCTTTGCGGTTTCTTCATCCACACATTTTGTTAGTTCTTTGAATGGTGCATTCAATATTGCGCCAGGCGTTTGGAATTTTTCAAGAAGCGCAAAGAGTCTCGTTTCGGTAAGCCGTTCAACAGAAAGGAGCAATACAAAATCCTTACCCTGTTCTTTATATGAATTATGTTCCATTTTTTCTGACCTGTGAGAAGATTTCTATAAATTTTTCTGCCAATTCTGGAATGGCATCTGAAAGTATTGAGTAGAAATCACAGGTGGGATTCATTCTATCTATATTTTCCCTGAGTTTTTGGAGGAATGCATTCTTATTTATTTCCGCCAGTTTTTTAATTGCCCCTTTAGCCTCTTTTACCACTGTAGGATTTGTATCATTGAATAAAAGATTTAATATTGCATCCATTCCCTCAAGGTCTCCAATTTCTCCAAGGGTCCGACAAGCGGCAGCGCGTGTGTACCAGAATCCTTTACTACACAATTTTTTTAGTCTCGGCACCAGTTTATTACCATACTTTGCCAGTTCACATGTTGCTTGTTCTCGTAAATACCATGAATTATCTTCAAGAATTTTCAAGAGTATCTTTATCCGATCGGATTCAGACAATTCACCGAGTTTATTAAAAATCTTTAACTTTTTGTTAAAATCTCCTTCTTTTAACAATTTTAATAATGTTTCCTTATCAGTTTTTAAGGAAATCTTCATTCTTTAGATAGTTGGTGAGTTCATCAATGCCTATTTTCTTAAGGGCAGAAATATAGAATATTTTCTCTTCCAATTTAAATTCAGGTATTTTCTCAAGAAGGTCAATTTTGTTGAAGACCACAATTCTCGGTTTTTCCAAAAGCGCCGGGCTATATCTTTTAAACTCGTTGAGCAATGCTTTATACTGTTTCAATGGCGCATCAACAGATAGATCAATCAGGAGGACGAGTAACCGCGTCCTTTCAATATGACGCAGAAATCTTATGCCCAATCCTTTTCCTTTGTGCGCACCTTCAATAATTCCAGGCATATCAGCGATTACAATATTTTTGAAATTATCCTTGAGCACGCCCAAATTAGGTGTCAGGGTGGTAAAAGGATAATCAGCAATTTCAGGATGGGCATTGGTCATAGCCGCTAAGAGTGTAGATTTACCAGCATTGGGAAAACCAACAATCCCCACCTGGGAGATCAATTTCAATATGATCTTCAATTTACACTTCTCACCCGGTTTCCCTTCTTCCGCTATCCGGGGTGCCTGGTTTGTGGAAGTGACAAAGTGGCGATTACCCCTTCCACCTTTTCCACCTTTTGCCACAAGGAGTGTCTGTTTATGCTCAAGGATTTCACCAATGAATTTGTCGTTTTTGTAAACCTCAACACCGAGCGGGACTGGAATATATCTATCCTTACCGGACCTCCCATTCATCCCTTTCCCTTTTCCATGCATACCCCTGCCTGCTTTATAATGGGGTTTCAGTTTCAAATCATAAAGAGTCTGGAGGTTCTTCTCACCTATGAGATAGACCGAACCACCATCCCCGCCATCCCCACCATCAGGCCCACCCTTAGGAACAAACTTTTCTCTTCGGAATGATATGCACCCATTTCCGCCAGGGCCTGCTTCAACATATATGACTGCTTCGTCAATAAACTTCACATTTCCATTATAGCAATCCTTTTTATTGTGTCAAGGAGTAAAAAGAATTATGGGATAAAACAAGTGGGAAACCTACTTGAATAATGACCCATGGTCAAGCTTTATATTAAGGTGTTCATAAGCAAGTTTGGTTGCCTCTCTACCCCTTGGCGTCCTTCTTATAAAGCCCTCCATTATCAAAAATGGCTCAAAAACTTCTTCAATGGTCTGGGCATCTTCACCAACAGCAACAGCAAGGCTGTTTATTCCTACTGGACCACCCTGAAACTTTTCAATAATGGTGCGAATTATCTTCTTATCCATCTCATCCAGGCCGCGTTTATCAACATCAAGTTTTTTTAAGGCATATTCACATATCTCAAGGTCTATTACATCCTTACCTTGAACCTGGGCAAAATCACGCACCCTTCTCAAGAGTCTATTTGCAACCCGTGGAGTTCCCCTTGATCTTCGTGCAATCTCCATACTTGCCTCTTTTGTCAGTCTTATCTTTAAAATCTTTGCTGAGCGTTTTATTATCAGATCCAAATCCTCGGGTGGATAATAATCAAGCCTGAAGTTTATACCAAATCGGGAACGTAATGGTGATGTAAGGAGCCCGGAGCGGGTGGTCGCACCGATAAGGGTAAATTTTTCAAGTTTCAATCTTAAAGTTCGGGCACCCATCCCTTTATCTTGGATTATATCAAGGTGAAAATCTTCAAGGGCAGGGTACAGATACTCCTCTACAACCTTATTGATCCTGTGAACCTCATCAATAAAGATTATATCTCCATATTTTAAGTTGCTCAATATTCCCGCAAGGTCAAATGGCCTTTCAAGTATAGGCCCGGAGGTAGGGTAGATATTGACATCCATCTCCCGAGCAATGATATGGGCGAGTGTGGTCTTTCCGAGTCCTGGAGGACCGAATAACAATATGTGTTCAAGTGGCTCATTCCTCTTTTTTGCAGCCTGGATAAAAACCTTTAAATTTTCAACTACATGCCTTTGTCCAACAAATTCATCAAGACTTTTTGGTCTCAGAGTTAGTTCATATATCTCTTCGCCTTCAAGTTTTATTCCAGAAAGTGGTCGCTCTATCATTTATTCTTCAATGCCAGTTTTACCATCTCTTCAATAGAAAGGTCATTGGGCACACCCTTTAACCTTGCTATTGCTTCGTTCCTGGTGAGCCCCAATGCGCAAAGTGCATTCAGTGCCTGGTTGAATGCCCCGGTCTCCTTAACAAAATCCAATTTTCCTTTCATCTCAAGGATTATCTTACTTGCAAGTTTCTTTCCAATACGTGGAACTGAAGAGAGGAGTTCAAGATTTTCTTCCTCAATTGCATTTGTGAGTTCCTGAGGAGTAAAATTTGATAATAAGGTGAGGGCTGATTTGGGCCCTAAACCTGGAACTGAAATCAATGATTCAAATATTTCAAGTTCTGATTTTTCTAAAAAACCAAAGAATAGTATCTCTTCTTCTTTTACAAGGCACTTTGTATACAATACCAAATGCTGACCAGAATCTAAATTTTCAAATGCCTTTAGCGGCATCTGTATTAAAAAACCTATCCCTGAGACATCAAGAATTAAGAATGGTGGGTTCTTTTCAATGACCTTACCCTGGAGCCTGCCAATCATGTTAATTTCCTCAATCCGGTATATGCTATTGCCAGGGCATCTATTGCATGATTTGATATGCGTGCTTTATTCTTTAATACTATCCTCTCTATTATAAACCTCACCTGAGACTTTGAAGCCTGCCCATTACCAGTTGTAGCGAGTTTTATCTGGGTAGGTGTAAATTCAATAAAATCTATCTTCTTCTGGAGTAACAAAAAAATGATTGCACCCCTCAATTCAGAGATTTTTATTAAACTTGAGACGTTCTTTTGGTAGAATGCCCGTTCAAGAGAGACTGTATCGGGTTTATAGCGTTCAATAATGGCTTTTATCCTATCACAGATATAAATTATCTTCTTGTAATAGTCCTTCTCCTTGGGCCTGATCGTTCCAAAAATTGTCTTTTTGCCATCTATTATGCCATATCCAGTTGCTGATATCCCGGGGTCAAGGCCCATTACTTTCATCTAAGGAACCCTTTAACTTTCAGGCGAGAACTCTTTCGCAATTAATTGCCCTGGTTTGAAATTTTTTCCATTATCTCGTCAGGGATATCAAAATTGCTGTAAACATGCTGGACATCATCTAATTCATCAAGCGCCTCAAAGAGTTTTAAAACTTTTTCCGCATCCTTTTCGTTTAAGGGTATTGTATTCTGAGGAATTTTGGTTATTTCACTGCTCAATATCTCAATATTATTATTCTTAAAGATTTCTTTTACTTTATGGAATACCTCGGGTGTTGTTATCACCTGATAGGTATTATCCTCGGTTTTGACATCAAGTGCACCTCCTTCAAGGGCTAAACTCAGCACTGTATCTTCATCATATTTTTTAGCATCAATCGTTATTATCCCCCTTGTCTGAAACTGCCAGGCAACAGAACCCTGGGTTCCAAGGCTACCATTATGCCGGGAAAGGATATGCTTTATTTCACTCGTCGTGCGATTCCGATTATCCGTCACCGCCTCAATCAGGAGTGCAACCCCATTGGGCCCGTATCCTTCATAAACGACCTCTTCAAGCGCCTGGCCGCCATCCAGTTGTCCTGTTCCTCTCTTTATTGCCCTCTCAATATTCTCATTGGGCATATTTGCAGCCCTCGCTTCTTCAATCGCTGTGCGCAGTCTCGGGTTGGAGTTAGGATCTCCACCACCCTGACGAGCTGCAATAGTGATTTCCCTTATTAATTTTGTAAATAATCGGCCCCGGGCCGCATCAGTAGTGGCTTTTTTTCTTTTGATCTTTGCCCATTTAGAATGTCCTGACATAATCACGCTCCTTTTTGGTTAGTTATTCAGATTAATCCTTTTTAAATATTTTAATCAAAAATTTTGAGAAGTCAAGATGTGAGTGCAAACGTTAATGGCTGCAAGAACGTTTAACGATAAACAACATTTAACGCAAGACAAGTTTAACTACCGTTCAAAACATATTCCATAATTTCATTGACAATTTGTTATTCTTATATAGAATATAGAAAAAGGGGGTATTATGAGAAGAGTTTATGTGCTTCTTTGTATTGGTATCCAGGTTGTAATCGGTCAGGGATTTTTGAACATCAGGGTAAATACTGATAATACTACACAGATTCAAAATGAACAGCAGATTGTGATAAATCCTATTGATACACTCAATTTTGTTGCAGACTGGCGCGATTTCCGTGTTGGATATAGACAGGTGGGGCATGCAGCATCAATGGATGGCGGCAGGACTTGGATAGCTGAGACATTATTCGTTGAACCAACCTATAACTGGGATTCTGACCCGGGAATGACCGTTGATGCCCAGGGAAATTTCTATGCAATCGTCCTTTCTTTCAATTCAACCTCCCAGCCCAATGGCTTATTTCTCTTCCAATCCACGGATAAGGGTATAACCTGGAGTGCACCGAGGACGGTCGTCAATGGTGTCCAAAATGTATTTGAGGATAAGGAGTTGATTGCTTGTGATAGAACAAATAGTCCATATCGTAATAATCTCTATGTAGCTTGGGCAAGGTTTCTAAACTATAGCACACCCGCGATATATTTTACCAGGTCAACGAATCAGGGATTCAACTGGTCAACTCCGATACAGATAAGTGATACACAGGGAGATGTTCAATGGCCAGTGCCGGCAGTTGGTGCAAATGGTGAGGTCTATGTGGCCTGGTGTGGTTCATCATCAATAAGATTTGACCGCTCAACCGATGGTGGAATCACATTCGGAACTGACCGAACTGTCCAGAGTTATGCATCAATGAACAGATATGTAAAAGGGACGATCCTTACCTTTTCTTATCCAGCTATGGATGTTGATATAACAAATGGCCCATATCGTGGTAATATCTATATTGCCTATATGGATAATGGTTCAGATGGTTATCCTGATATTTTCTTTACCCGTTCCACTGATGGTGGTAATACCTGGAGTCCAAAGGTGCGGATAAATGATGACCCGGTTGGTAATCATATTGACCAGTTCCATCCCTGGCTTACTGTGGACAGGACAGGATGCATCTCAGTGATATTCTATGATTCCCGAAATGACCCGAATAATATCCTCTGCGATGTCTATCTTACTCAGTCTACTAATGGTGGAATTACCTGGCTACCCAATGTTCGGGTTACGAATGTATCATTTGATTTGAGAACAGGCACGGATTTTGAATTTGTTCCTTATGACCCGAATAGGCCACTCGCTGACCAGAGGGCAGGGCTCATCGGTGAGTATAATGGTATTGCTGCTGCATCAAAAGGTAATCCTGTGCCCATCTGGACTGATACACGGAGTGGAAATCAGGATACCTATGTTGGTGTTGCCCAGAGTGTTAGTTTAGAGGAATATTATTCAATGCTGTTAAGAAAACCTATATTGATAAAGCCAAACCCAGTAAGGGAATATGCAGTTTTGGAATTTGAATTGGAGAGAACAAAAGATTTGACAATAAATATTTACAACACAATGGGTAATCCGGTAAAGAAAATATATTCAGGAATGCTCAGTAAGGGATTACACAGATTAAATATAGAAACAAATTCCCTACCTGGAGGTGTATACTTTCTCATTGGTGGAGGGCAGATGGCCAAGTTTGTTGTGCTCAAGTGATGTGAAGGAATAGCAAGAACACTGGTTATATCTTTTCGCTTTTTTCTGCTGGGTTGCACGAACAAAAAAAAGGAATGCGGTTTTATCATGATTATGGAGCAATCTGGCCTCCTGATTACCGTTATCTTGCCTTAGGGTAATCCGTCCCCGGGATGGAGATTTATTGCCTTTCTATTTCCATGGATCTCAATTTTCACCTGATGTTTCAGAGATTATATATTATTCATTAAATTTGCGCAAAGAAATAGGTTGTTATCATATTCATCTTTGTGATACACTTGGTGAAAAAAGGATAATTTTGATAGATGGTTTGTTCCCATCTTGGCCCTCCGAATGGTAGAGAAATTGTTTTTACGGGGTTTGATTATGGCGAAGACTCATATTCAGTCTGGATATTGAGTCTTACCATAAGGATAATAGATTAGAAAGTGTTTAAGAAAGATATCATTTTGATGGCTTATTAATTATTTAGAATAATTTAAATCAACCCTCTTTGCAATTTCAAGGGCTAATTTTAATCCTTCTTCTTTTGTTTTAATCCTTCCTTCCAGTTGCATATCAAATAGTTCCTGGAGAATTATTTTGAAAATCGGTCCAGGTTTTAAGCCAAGGGCGATCAGGTCATATCCATTTACAAGTCTTTCAACCTTTGGTTTTGCATCATCAGCCCTTTTCAATTCAATCATTCTTGTAAACTTCTCTTCCAGATGTCGGGTTCTGCCACCGGTTGCATAACCGTCTGCCCAGGCAAGCATCATCGCTCCAAAATAGTCATCACCAAGGTCACGGAAGAATCTTCTTATTGCCCGGTCAGTTAACTCATCATTTGTGGCAAGGAGATGGGGTCGCATATGCTCTTTTACCAATTTCTTTATCATCTGGACATCACTTCGTGAGAGTTTAAGCCTTTTGTATCCAATTATTTCAACAATCCTCGCCCCTTTTGTATCATGCCCGTAGAAATGAACATCACCATTATTTATCAAGAATGTATCGGGTTTGGCTACATCGTGGAATAAGCCAGCAATCTTGAGGAGAGGTTTCCTCCTCGGTATTGAAAAATACTGGTTAAATTCGGGTTCAAATTTTTCCTTAAAGAACCCTTTTTCCATTAAGATTTCAAGTGCATAATAGGTATTTAATGAGTGACCCCATAAGAAGCCATCTTCAATAATCTTTTTTGCTTCAGGGAAGATCTGTAAAAAAATGCCGAGTTCATTCATCTTCAGTATAAATTTATATGAATCTGGTGCAGAAACAATTCTCATAAACTCATAACCAATCCTCTCCCCGGCAATGTTTTCTAAACTTACCGATTTTGCCAATTTATAAAATTTTTTATCAATACCAAATCCTAATTCAAGGGCAAATCTGAATCCTCTCAATACCCTCAGGGGATCATCAAATAGGGAGTTTTCTGAAACCGGACGTATATTCCTCCTTTTTATGTCCTCTAATCCATTATGCGGGTCAAGTAGTCCAAACGTATCAAGGTCAATGGCGATTGCATTTATTGTAAAATCACGCCTATTTAAATCTTCTCTTATATCACCTTTAAATCCAATAAAATCGTAGATTACATTATCTTTAACCACACGTGCCTCATCGTCTTCCTCACTCAAAAGGACAAATGCACCATTCATTACTCTTGCGACCCTGCGGGCAAAGGAAATACCTGAACTACTTACTGAAAAATCGTAGTCGTTAGGCTTTATCCCCAGTAAAAAATCACGGATTGCGCCGCCAACAAGATAAATTTTTTGTTTTTGCTTAATTTGTGTAATCTCTCTGATATGCTCGTCTTTTTTTATCGTTTCAATAATCTCTTCCATCATTTTATTTTATCTATCCTTTTTTATGTGTCAACGGGATTGGGCAGTTAACGCGGTTAGATTTCTAACCCTGCATTAATGATTTCACAAAATCAGCAAGGGCATCCTGCCAGGGGCGCATCCTTTTACCGAACAAAAATTCATAATTTTTTGAACCAAGCGGTGCAAATCTTGGTCTTGGCGCAGGAAGTTTTAGTTCTTCAGTCTTTACCGGTATCAATTCGGTATTGAACCTCATCAACTCCTTTGCTTTCAATAAAAAATCAAGCCAGGTCCCATAACCGGAATTGGTGATATGATAGGTGCCATAATTTTCAGTCTTTATCAGATTCAAAATTGCCTCGGCAAGGTCAATATTGTAGGTAAATGAACCAATCTGATCACATATTACACTTATTGATTTATTTTTTTCTTTTTGCTGTAAAAATCTTGAAGCAAAGGTTTTTGAATTTTTCCCAAAGAGCCAGGCTGTTCGGATGATAAAGTAATTATCACAAATATCTTTTATATACTTCTCTCCCAGATATTTTGTTTTTCCATATTCACTTATTGGATTTGGTGTATCATATTCAAAATATGGTTTTTCTGTATTCCCATCAAAGATGAAGTTGGTGCTTGTATAAACTAACTTTGCCTTGATCTTACGGGCAACCAGGGCAATACCTAATGTTGCGAGGGTATTGATCCTGAATGCCAATTCTGGTTCTTTTTCACAGGCATCCACATCACTTATCGCTGCAAAATGCAGAATTACATCTGGACGGTAATTCAATACCACTTCATTCAATCTTTTGAAATCGGATATATCAATCTGCTGGATATCAACGCCCAGGTAGTTTATACCCTCTCTCCTTAAAAGATTTTGCATGGTGCTGCCCAAACATCCCTGAGAGCCGGTGATAAATACCTTCATCGGTTCTGATTATAATTGATTTTTTTTTATAGTCAAGAATATACTCCACTGACCACTCCCCAATTTTTCCACCCCCTACCCGGCACAAAGATTGGCGGGGTGAGCCCGCCAAAGGCGGGCAAAGCAATCCCAAAAAGAAGAAGGCAGAGGGCGGTTTCTAACCGCGATAAAAAATTGAAGTCTTGGCATAAATACATAGGCAGGATCGTCCGCATAACTCTTGGCCCAAATCCGCTCCAAGATTGCATTTAAACGAAATTTACCAAAATTAGTATGAAAAACGGGCTACAAATATCATCTGAAAAGGCCAAGCGATTTCTTAGTTGTATCTTTGAATTTCTTTACCTATTCAACTCCAAAGTATGTCCAAAAGATATATAGTAAAGTGGGGTGTGGTAATTATACTCCATTATTGACTTTTAAAATAATTTGGTTAAATTATTTTATGCACATATTTATCAGCGATGCCCATATTCGAAAGGACGATAGTTATCGGGCGAGATTGTTAATAAAATTTTTGAAAGAGATAAAGCCGGATCTGGAAAACCTCTTTATCATTGGTGATATGTTTGAATTCTGGTTTGAATATGATATTGCAATACCCAAGGATTATTTTAAGGTCCTTGCTGAATTCTATACACTCCATCAGAACGGTATAAAAATATATTACATTCTTGGGAACCACGAGGTTATGATTGGAGATTTTTTAAGGAAGTTGGGATTTATCATCTACCCCGATTCAGTAAGTATTGAACTTGATGGTAAAAAGATTTATATTGCCCATGGCAACAAGATTGACTGCAGACCATGGACGGTCTTCTGGGAGAGAATATTGACTTCTAAATTGAATCATCAATTATATAAACTGCTCCACCCTGATATTGGTGTATTCCTTGCACAGGGAATAGCACATTTATCACGAGAACAGCCCAGGAGTTTACGTCTTAATACCTTATTTGAGAATTTTGCCCTGCACAAATTAAAAGATTACGACATCGTCATACTTGCCCATTCCCATATACCGGTATTTAAATGCTATCCTGGTGGTAAATATTACATAAATACCGGCGATTGGGTTGACAATTTTTCTTACGCAAAACTTGAGAAAGGCATTATTTCTCTAAACTACTATAAGTAATTAGCCGAGGCTACCGACTTCCTTTTCTACTTCCTCAAGTATCTCACAGGATTTAACCAGTTCTTTCATTTTATTGTGGTCAGGATAAAGGGGTCTATCTTCATCAAGATGTGAGACATATTTTCTTATTACCCTTCTTGCTGTATTTACACCCCTTCCGGGTGTGAACTCGCGAAAATCCAGTGCTTGGGCTGCTGCCATAAATTCAATGCCGAGTATTCCATAAGCATTATCAAGAATCTGTTCATTCTTCAAAGCAGTATTCATGCCCATTGAGACAAAATCCTCCTGATCAGCAGCCGCAGGAATTGACTGGATTGAAGCAGGCATAGAAAGTATCCTTTGTTCAACAATCAACATATCCGCAGTATACTGGCTGAGCATAAAACCAGAAAAGAACCCAGGGTCTTTAGTCAGGAATGCAGGGAGCCCGACACTGAGATTGGGATTGGTCAATCTGTTTAATCTCCTTTCAGAAAGAACGCATACCATCGTCACCGCTGTGCCGACCATATCCATTGGCAGGGAGATTGGAGAACCCTGAAAATTAGCGCCGGTCAATGTGAGATTATATTCAGATAAAAATATTGGATTATCACCAACTCCATTCAATTCAATTTCAACCTGTTCCCTTGCCCAGCGCACTGCATCGTGTGCTGACCCAATGACCTGTGGTGAGGAACGCATTGAATATGCATCCTGCACCTTTGTTTTATACTTGCCGGTGAGGAGGTCACTCCCTTCAATGCACTTCATTATTGCCTTTGCAGAACGGATTGCACCAGGGAAACCCCTTGCCTCATGGAGGCGGACATCATAGGGTTTGAGATTTGCAATCAGTGCCTCAAGGGTCATTGCGCAGGCGATCTCTGCCTGTTTTAACCAGCGATTTATGTCGTATAACTGGAGCGCGCTTATTCCCGTTATAAAATTTGAGCCATTTATTATTGCCAGGCCATCCCTTGCCTTTAATCCTGGTATAGGAATTCCAGCCTTTTCCATTGCTACACGACCCGGTAACCTCTCTCCCTGATAAAATGCCTCACCCTCACCCATCATTAATAATGCAATCTGGGACATCGGTGCAAGGTCTCCACAGGCACCGACCGAACCCTTTTTACACACGACTGGAGTTACACCTTTATTTAGCATTTCAACGAGGGTTAGGGTTATCTCTGGTCTGCAGGCTGACCTCCCCTTTGCATGGACATTAATCCTGCTTGCCATTGCAGCCCGGACATACTCAATAGGCATCGGTTCACCAATACCGGCAGCATGGTTATAAATCAAATATCTCTGGAATTGCTCAACCTGCTCATCTGAAAGCACCACTTCAGATAATTCACCAATTCCAGTATTGGTTCCATACATAATCTCCCTTGCCTTTAATTTCTTTTCAAGCATTGCCCGACATTTTTTTATCGCTTCAAGGGATTCTGGGGCAAGTTCAACCTTTTCATTATATCGGGCAATTGCAACGAGTTTTTCAATGGTCAAACTCTTTCCATCAAGAATGATTGCCATATATTTCTCCTTTCCACTTAAAAGGATTTAATTGATTTAAATATGGGAGGATTTCAATATTCATTTTTATTTATTTTAATCAAAAAAAAAACAAAGTCAATGATTAATACGAAAGAAAATTTATGTGTTCCAGAGAAAAATTGAAGAGAAAAATATTAATGGTTATTCTAATATACTTTTTATTTTAATAATTTTTGCTTTTCCAATTTCTCTGTTACCGCAAGAAAGAACCAGAAAATATACCCCCTGGGATAGTGCCTGAATCTCCCTCCCTTTTATTATAATTTGCTCATTACATTTATAGTTACCATAAAAAACTAACCCTCCCATCGTATTATAAACTTTAATATTCAAACCACCTCTTTTAGGACCAAAATATTTTATTTCTATCTTTTCATTAAAAAACAGTGGAACATAAAAAAGTTTTTTCTCATCAATCGGGTTATAAATTGGTGCATAAAGTAGGTAACCACTTCTGGGAGGAACAAGAATTACTTCTCCAGAATCTATATGAAGTCCATCGTGATTTAGATAATTTTTGTCTACAGTATAGGTATAAGAATTTAAAGTATCAAGATTAAGCAGAACTACTCCATTTGAGTATTTTCTTCTTAAAAATACTAACCCATTCGTTGTATCAGTATAAGCAATTAACTCAAAATTTTCAGCAGGCTGACCAATTGGTAAATAGTAATATGAGGGATATATCGTGCATCTATAGTGGCAATACTTTCCACCAGATGTATCATGCATAAGCACATAGACATTTTCACCATTTACCATATAAAAAGCAGAAGCTGTGTATAAAATTTGTTGTTCATTGACAACACCTGCAAGAAGAATATATTTCTTTTGCGGATTTTGATTTATTATCTTGATCCAATTATATGTTTCCCTCGGACTCACCCATTTCCCTGCCCCAAACTCACATGAAACAGTAAAAGAACAGCGCATAATGTAGTCAATATAATTACTATATATATTAAAGTAGCTTGAAGATAAACCGGCAAAGAATGGCAAATTTGGAAATCGTGCTTTTAAATTTTGTGTAAAATCAAGATGTTTTTGTTCTCTAATCTCTCTTGTTTCATAATCAGGAGAATGATTAGGAACATTATATATGGGATGTAGAAAATTATCAAAGTAGAATCCTTTTGGTTTATAAAATGTATATGCACTATCATAGAGCCATTTTAAATTTTTATAGAAAATATTACGACAAAATTCACCATCAATACCATATCGCACATAATCTTCCCGCGAAAAACTTGTATCATTGAATGGCCAAAGATGATAAACTACTCTTCCTAATGAATCCCTTATAAAACACCAGTTACAAGAATCCTTTATATAACAATGAGGATAAAAATCACCGCCACCGAGATAAGTTGGATACCAGATTGTATCATGTCCATTGTTTCTTACCACATAGCGAACATATGCTGCACTGGTCATAACATAATGGAAAAGTTCAGCCTCGGGTTTAACCTGACCCCAGCGAGATATACTTAATCTGTCGCCCCGGTTTATATCATGCCTTGCGATGACTGTCACCCAATCAGGAACAGTAGAAGCAAAGTTTACCAATTTAAAATTGGCTTTAGGTAGCACAGGTAAAGTTCTATATTCGCCAGAAGATGATTTTGCATACATCCTTAAATTATCTATCCATAGTTTTATTGAATTATTACCATTTTTGTTTACTATAACATCTACATATGGTCTTACATACCAAACTGTGTCAGAAATGAAGACACTGGTTCCAACAGTAAACCATTCTGCCTCTGAATTCCAAGTTTGAATTGTGTTATATGATGAATTTACTTGGACTCTAAGACGATAGCTAACATTTTGAACACTATCTGCTTTTATGTTAAGAAGTATTATCAGACTATCGCCGAAAGGGAAATTTGTTCCTAATCCGAAAGTAGAGTTAGTAGTGGTGTCAATATAAGCAAAGCTCATTGTCACAGTTCTATCTTTTGTGTCAGAAACAGTCCTTTGAATCTTTAAAAATTGTGAACCCAATCCAGATGCATAAATTTTTTTATCAATAAAAGAGATAATATAAGGCTTTATAGTATCATTAGCAGATATACTTATTCCAGCAGCCGTCAATATTCCTGGCCAGAGTGTATCTTTAGGAACGGGTTTGTGATTGAAATAATAATTATCATATAATTCCATCTCGCCGTACCCTGCGGTATAATTTAATGGTGTTGTATTAGCAATAAATGTGTTTAAACAGAAAAATATTATTTCCAAAATTAAACTTTGTTTAGGCATTCTATCCTCCTTAAATAGTTCATTTTGTTTATTATACAAATTTTTTAATTTATGTCAATATTTTGATTTAAAATATTCCTTGACAAAAAATCAAATAAGGATATACTAATCAGTGATACATAAATCAACAATTATTGGATTTGTCCTTTTTACGATATTGTTCTTTCTGTTTTATCCTGCCAATACAGGCATCGT
>Ga0078972_1004551_pt1 | contig 37574 bp, 35 predicted proteins | sample YelNatPaOPGAMG01_FD_67568 | JGI IMG/M metagenome (GOLD analysis project Ga0078972, IMG submission 67568) | Hot spring thermophilic microbial communities from Obsidian Pool, Yellowstone National Park, USA - OP-RAMG-01 (SPADES assembly) (version 2) | ecosystem: Environmental > Aquatic > Thermal...
CGAATCGTTGTACCAGTATGCAAGTCCTGGCGGGACAATGGAATCCCCCTTTGTGCCATATCCCTGGAGTAACTGTGAAACAATATAGTCCTTATCAATGCAGTGCGAAACCGCCTTCCTGAATGGCAGACCAGCATCGCTGCCTGCCTGTGGGTCGGGGTATATAACTGGTTCACTTTCATCGTCCCTTGGCTGATAGCCAGTTCCATTATCATAGCCCTCGAACGGCAGCATGAGATTGAATCCAAGGTAGTAGTAGCCGAGGTCCAGGTTTGAAAATATCTTCGTGCACGGTATCTGGGATACAATAGGTATCCAGCCGGGGTCAAGGTATGTCCAGATATAGTCAATTGTGCCTTGTTTTAGGGCAGTTATCAGTGCATCCAGGTTCTTGTATACTATGAACTGCACCGCATCCACAAATGGTGCCCTGTAACTGTTCCCGTCCTCCAGCGTCACATACATGAAATAATATTGGTTGCGTTCAATTCTTGCCTCAATGCCCTGCTTCCAGTACCTGAATTTATATGGCCCGCAACCAATCACATTTGCCTCGCCTGTTGTGGGGTTGTAGTTCATATCCCATACTGTTGCATCATGCCAGTGATCTCGCCATATGTGCTTTGGCAGTAATGGAACGCACAGTGTGTCGAGTGTGAATGTGGCGCAGGGGTGCACGAGGTTGAATTTAACGGTGTATGTGTCCACCTTCTGCACACCCACATAGTATGTCTCGTTCCTATCTGTAGCACCCTGAATTGGTGTCCAGTTAAGGCATTCGAGTGCACCAACATACCTTCCCACATCCTTCAGGAAGTTGTATGTGAATACAACATCATCCGCAGTGAGCGGTTCTCCGTCATGCCACACCACATTCTGCCTTATCTTTACTGTCCAGTTCAGGTGGTCTGGTGTATCCTCGCTCCAGTTCTCCGCAACCCAAGGAATTGGCTCCATTGTGTCCTTCGATGTTCTTGCGAGGGTGTCATACACAAGCCCAATTACATTCCATGACCACACATCGCTTGCCACGCATGGATTCAAGGACTTCAAGTCGCTCTGGAATCCAATCTTGAACACGCCGCCATCTGGCCATGCCTTCGGTGCAGGTGTGCTACGCTCTGCACCCCATGTCCTTTCCGCACTAACAAAAGAACTGGAAATAATCACGAGCACCATCAGAACAGCTAATGCTGTCCCTTTCACCAAACTTTCCTGCTTTTCCCTCATTTTTTTCCTCCTTTTTGCATGAATAATTTATATTAATCAAATTGTGCTATATATTCCTTCCTGTTATTCACGGATTGAAGTTAGAATTTGTATCCAGCACCACGCACATAGCGTATTCTCCACTTCCCAGCTTTATTCATTTGCATAGCCAGTTCTCACAAGCCGCACATAACACATCATTGCTCACGCTCATACCACATAACCGCAATTCCAAGACCGCACAGTGCACTCAGGGCGAGCGGGATGTACGCAATGCAACCCGCAAGTGCATACAGATATCCACCCATAACCGCACCCATAGCACTGCCCGTGGCAAGTGAGATGTGGTAGATGCTCATAGCACTACCCATGCGGTACTCATCCGCAAATTTCACAACCATTCTCACACTCCCGACCGAGATCCCAGCCCATGCAACGCCCATGAGGGCATTCAACACCATTGCCATTCCAAACACGAGCGAGGGAATCCCTGCGAGTGGAACCAGTATGAAAATCATGATGAGAATTGAACGCATCTCCACTGCACTTTTAACTGCATTTTCAGCACGCACTTTACGGGAAAGCAGGTACGCAACGGTGCATGCACACGCACTGCTCAGATGCACGAGAAATATCTGGTATGGAAGAACACCGTAGGTAAGGAGGTAGTATGGCAGTGTTGTGTAAAATGCACTGAATGCAAAGAGCATAAAACCAAAACCCAGACACATTCCGTATATCCTTCTATCGATGCTCGCACCGCTCAGGCCATGCCTGATTTTCGATGGGAGATAGTGCACCCGCTCAATCACACCCGTGTTTATCCTTATCAACTCAATTTTCGAGAGCTTTGGCATGTGCACTGCGTTCTCAGGGATAAACATCAGGCACAACTGGAGCCCTAAGAGCATGGCAGTAAATGGTAAAAGGAACACGATGCGGAGATTTGCATTTTCCTGGCACATGTAGAGGCACAGCACACCACCAGCAAGACCCAGAACCGTACCTCCAGAGACCAGTGCATTGTATATTCTCAACCGCTGGAAGTAAGTACCAGATTTGTCCTGGGCAACTAAAGTGCTTCCGAGCACACCGAAGATGCTGAAAAAGAACCCGATGAGCACAGATGCAATGCTTAACGCTGTGAAATCGGTTGAGAAGATTGTAATCAGCACTGCAATCGCAGTTCCAGCAAAGCCAATCACACCAAAAATACGCCTCCGTGTTGTGTGGTCTATCTTTCTTCCCCAGATGAGAAATCCAAGCATCGAGAAAACTGAGACGAGCATGTTCAGAATCCCGATGTGGAAGGCACTGAGACCGAATAGAAGTACTGCCATGATGGGCAGCATGTTAGCAAACACACCGTAGCCGAACTGTCCGAACAAAAAGGGAGAATATTTTTTCCACATGATAATGGCAGATTCCCTACTTCATTCTGTGTACCATGAAATCTGCAAACATGTTGAGAATTTCCCTTTCTCGATTTGCTGGCAGAACCTTCAGTTTCTCCTTTGCCCTGAGGGAATACTCAACCGCAACCTTCTCAGCGTACTTTATCGAGCCAGTGTCCTTAAGTATCTGGATGCACTGCTCTATCTGCTCTGGTGTGGCAAATCGGTTGCCCAGCACATCCACAATCTTCTTTCTCTGGCTCTCACCCGCATTTTCGAGGGCGTGCACGATAATCAGTGTGCGCTTTCCTTCCTTGATGTCGCCACCGCGTGGCTTGCCCGTCTCATCCGGGTTACTCAGCAAATCAATGAGGTCATCTGCAATCTGAAAACCGATACCAACCAGCCTGCCGAACTCAGTGCATGCTTCAATCTGCTTCTCTGTGCCACCTGCGATGATTGCACCGCCCATGCACGCAGTGCGGAACATCAGTGCGGTCTTTTTCTCAATCATTACCATGTACTCATCCTGCGTGATATTGTACCGCTGTGCAAAATCCATATCCATCTGCTGGCCCTCTGCAATGCCAAGCACCATCTTTGCTGTCTCTCTCAGCAACCTGCGCACCACCTCATCGCTCGCATCCGTGCTCTCAAGCACCTCAAATCCCTTTGCAAACAGTGCATCGCCCACATCAATTGCATATGCAAGGCGGTAATGCTCATCAGGATGAATCGTTTTATCTGCATGCAGACACTTGATTTTCCGCCTTGTCTCAGCCATATCCATTATATCATCATGCACGAGCGTGAAGTTGTGAATTAACTCAAGAGCAATACCAAAGGGAATGGTACGGTCGCCCTCTCCTGCAATACAGTCAGCGGTGAGCATCGCAAAAATCGGTCGCAGGCGTTTACCGCCAGCAAACGGATAACGCTGCATGCCCTTGAGCAATGGCTCATACTCACCCTTAGCCAGCACATCTCTCAGTTTTTTCTCAACCTTTTCCCTTCTTTCCCTGATCTCTGGTAATTCTGAAATATCCTCCATTTTCTATTCCTCCAGATACTCCTTTGTTCTTCCCACGATAATGCAGGGAATCTTCTTCAACTCCTCGATATTTTTCACGCCAAGCAAGAACATCACCGCTTTCAACTCCTCACGAATCACCTCGAGCTTTGCCTCCAATTTCTGCTGGCTTGTGAACGCTGGCTTCAGTACTGTCTTTGCAATACCAGCCACATCTGCACCGAGTGCAATTGCCCTGGCAATATCCAGCCCATTCCTTATACCTCCGCTTGCAATCATGGGCATGCCCTTGACCCTGCTCTTCAAAACGCACACTGGCGATGGAATACCCCATTCGCCAAGCGTTGTGCCTAGCACTGCATGGATATAGTCCTTCTGCTTTACTGCACGGTACTGCTCCACCTTCGCAAAACTTGTACCGCTCAATCCAGATATATCAATTGCCCGTACGCCAGCACCCTTCAGTTTCTGGGCAACCTTTGGTGAGATGCCAGCACCCGTTTCCTTGGCAATGACTGGCAGTTGCAGTGAGAATTCTTTTATTCTGGCAAGACAGCCCTTCGCATTCTTATCCCCTTCACGCTGGACAACTTCCTGCAGAAAATTGAGGTGGATTGCGAGAAAGTCAGCATTAATCATATCCATTGCATGCCTTGCATCCTCAATGCTCAACGCTTTTCCCTTTTTCTGCTGTACCAGTTGCGGGGCACCGATGTTTGCAATCTTTACTGGTATTTTGTGCTGTTTCACCACTTCATACGATGCGGTATCACCGCCATCAAAACATGGACGCTGGCTTCCCACGCCGAAACCAATTCCGAATTTCTCAGCAGCGATTGCAAGCCGTTCGTTTATTTTCTGCGCCTCGCTTATCCCGCCTGTAATCGCAGTAATGATTAACGGCATCTCCAGTTTCTTGCCCAGAAATGTTGTTTCAAGCGAGATTTCATCATAATCCACTTCTGGTAGTGCATTGTGCTCAAACAGTATGTCATCCCAGTAGTTATGCTGTGCATCCACATTTTCCTGGAGACATATCTCCAGATGCTCAATCTTTCTTTTTTGTGCAGTCATTTTATCACGACCTTTGTACCAATAAAGGGTTTTCCTATAAGTGCATTTCTCAGGTTCTGCATGTTCTTTCCTGAGAGAATCCATACCTCGGTTGCATTGCCTGCCTCCAAAAATTCGATGCACTTCTGCACCTTGCCGTAAATGCTTCCAGTCACATCTGCATGCCTTGCTGAGCCCAGATGCTGAATTGTTTCTGGCGAAATCTCTGGCAAAAGTTTTGCCCCACTTGCATTGGGCGGGCGGTCATACACGCCATCCACATCGCAGAGGAAGAGCACACGGTGTGCATTAAAACTGCGGGCAAGTTCAAGTGTCAGGTCGTCACCCGAGCATATGCTGAATCCAGTTTTCTCGTCAAACACCACATCTCCGAATGTTACTGGCACGAGACCGAGGGCAAGCGCCGTGCGAAAATGCTCCATGTTAATCCGCTTTATTTTTCCATTCTCATTGATTACCGCATTAAACGGTGGTATTGAGACAGCGGGCAGAGCAGATTCCCGCAGGACATTCATTATGCGTAAGTTCAGGTCACGCACATCTGAATGCACGAGGGAGAAGCCAATCTCCTGGTTCTCCACATCACTCCGCTTTCCCATGTGCAGTGCATATTCCCTTGCCTTTATGTGTCCGAAGGAACCGGCGCCGTGCACCAGTATAAATTGCCCGTCAATCCTGGAAATCTCGGCGACAATCTTTTTTGTTGCACTGCGGTTGAACTTTCTGTACTCCCGCTTGTCCGTGATTACTGAACCGCCCAATTTTATGACCTGCATGAAGCACGAATATATGCGTGGATTAATTATGTTTTTTGGTTATTTAACTTTCGATAACAAAATAATAATGTTTCTCTATGTTCAATTATCTGGCGGATATTGCTGGCTATTAAAATGCCAAAGAAACAAGTTGGGAGAAAAATATATATTTAACAATGTTATATGGAAAAATGGTAAAAATGAGGGGATTGACTGAAAAAGAGAAGCTTGCATTGTACGGATTTGTGTGCTATCCTGGTGCTACTGACCGGGAGATCGCACACACCCTGCATCTCAAGCACAGCACGGTAACTGCTATTCGTCGAAGGTTATGGGAAAGAAAGTATTTCAGATATGTATATATTCCCATGATGAACATGCTGGGCCATGAATTGCTGGGCATCTCATATGGTCTTTTTGACACAGGGACTCCGGACAAGGTGCTCAGTGCCTTTTTTGAAAATGCAAAGCAATACTGTCCCAAACTTTTTATGCAATGCAGGAATCACGAGGGCTGGCTAATGATGTACAATGCTGCAAACTACACTGAGGCAAAGAAATACATTGATTATGTTGAGGAATTCATTGGAAGGCATTCGGTTGGACCACTCTACAAAAACACACACATACTCTTTCCCTACGCTGTGAGCGAACTCATCAAATTCTTTGATTTCTCAGAGATTGTCAGCACAGGTAAGGTAATCAAAAATCAAAAAAATAGCATGGATATTGATAAAATGTTTCCGCAGTCCGCTCGGGAAGTGCTGAGCAAAAAGGAGCTTGCTGTGCTCTCCGGGCTTGTACGATTTCCTGAAGAGCCGTTAAGTAAAATTGCGGAGCATGTGGATGTATCCAGGCAGTGCGTTTCAAACACAGAAAAAGACCTCAAGAAGCGAAAGATTCTCAAAATCGTGAGCATTCCGAATTTGTATATGCTGAATTACAGGTACATCATGGCACTCCATCTCCAGTTCAAGCCACACACACAAATGAGTGACAGGGAACGCATTGCAAATATTATCCTGAACTCATTGCGGAGCATATTCTTTGTCAGTGGCACTTTTGAGGCAGTGGTGCTTGCGCCAATGGAAAGTTACGAAACATGTCACAACATAAGACGGACACTGGTTTCTCTCTGTGATTCACATGACATGCTTAGAGCAAATCCTAGCTTCCTTCTGTTTCCCACAGAAAAACTCGGTTGCCTGGAAAACCTTGATTTTTCCAAATGCATTGGCTCAGGAAAGTGAGCCCAGAACTGAACCACATATCCTGCATTTCTTGTTTGTTGAGGGATTGATTGAACCGCAAACCGGGCATTCTATTTCCTTTATCATTTCTCGTCTGTGTTCTGCGTATTCTCGTTCTGCTTCCTTTACTTTCTGGCGCTCTTCCTCAATTTTCTGCAATTCCTTTTCGTGCTCTTCAATTAACTCATCAATCATTCTGAGTTTTTTCACAATGTCAGGGTAAATATCCTTTTCTGGTAATTTCTTACCTATCTCACCCAGCATGCTCACAATTTCCCGCTCCTTTTGTAGCAATCTGTGTTCCTTCTGGTTGAGTTCTCTCTCCTTCTGAATAATCTCTGCATACTTCTTTGCAAGTTCAACTTCCCTTGCATTCAGCATTTCCTCATGTTTGTCAAGTTCATGCTCGCGTTCATAGAGCCGTGATAACCTTGCCTTGTATTCTCTCTCCTTTTCTTCAAGTGCCATCTCCCTCTGGGATAGAACTTCTTCGCGCTCTTCGATTTCCTTCATACGGCGCTCAATATCATCCTGGATGTTCTTTAAAATATCCCCAATTGTGATAACAAGTGCTTCCTCAAGATCTGTCCCGCAAACCGGGCAATACTTGCACATGGGGTCAACACGGGTGCCGCAATGCCTGCATATCACATCCTTAATCAGTATTTTCATTTGTTTTCCTCTTCTTCTACACGATTCCAGACCTCATCCGGTATCTGATAATATATAGCAGATGGGTCCTCCTCTGCATATTCATCCTTCTCATTTTTTGTGTTCAGAAGTTCGAGGACACGCTCCTTTCTGAAAATCCAGTAATGAATACGCCATTCCCTGCCATCGTACAGCGTTGTTTCCTCCCGCTCAGTTGTGAGAATGCCAACATCTTCAAGGGTGTAGAACACATCACGGTCTTCTGGCTCAAGCACATTGTCAATTATGCGTTCGCCGTAGCCAAAGAAATTCAGTATGTGATGCGCAATCCGCTTTGCATCTGCATCCGGTATTGCACGCTCCGGGACAGAGTGCTGGATTGCAACTGCAAGCTGTTCAACATCCACATTGTTTTTCATATAACCGCCACTCAGTGAACCTCGTTTATGCTCAATTATCTTTGGTTTTTCTGTGTATTTCTGTCTAAATGCCATCATATCACGGCTCCTTTCATCGTAAACATAAATGATATTGTATTCGCCATTATATATATGTTTCTGTGCAAACTGCCAGTATCTGCCAGCATGTGGTTCAGGCACGAGTTACACATGTTTTCCTGCCAGCAAAAATTCTGTACAGCACAAACAGAAAAACAGCTGGACCAATGAGACAAAGCGCAAGATAGAAAAACAGCAGTGGTATGACGGTGATGCGCAGGATAAAGCAAAATACAAGGGCACTGCAGAGCGCCATGGCACAGAAAATGCACACATCCAGTCGAGAATAGTGCTGTGTGCTGAGCGAAGTGACCTTCAACTCAGTTCCTGGTGTTATATAGAGCAGGAAGCCCGCAAGTGCATAGAGCAGTATGACTGAAAGGTATGGGCTGAGCGCTTTGGGTATTTTATCGGGGCGAATTATGAAAAATGAGAGCACATAGAGAACCAGGAGATACACGAATAGAAGCACAAACCACTTTTTAGCATAATTAAAACTCAACACATCCCGTATTCTGGCAAATCCGCTGAGCATGAGCACAACCACCAGTGTACCTCCGAGCGAGAACATTACATACCCCGGGTTTAATCCATTACCATTGGCAATAAAAGCGCCTGTGAGAACGCAGAAGAGTGCCAGAAGCAATGTGCGTTTTCTGGTCTTCACAAGCACCTTTTCATGGCTGGCAAGAGATTTACCAGAGAACACCTCATATACCAGCAATGGCACCATAAATGCGAGAAATGGGTGCCAGAAAAACACGAGAATGAGCGTTTCAGGCACTGCCATTCCAAATACATATCCAAAACCAGGGCCATTCTGGTCAAGGTAACCTGCCCAGAGCACCTTTGTTATCCATGACTCGTATAATCCGAATAAAACACCAAAGAGATACAACTGTTCGACCTTTATTCTCCCAGTATTCAGAGCAATCCAGAGGAAGAACAGTGCATGCCCGAGGTACAATGGAAATGCGAGAATCCATGCACCCACATCTAAAAACCACATTCTCGATGCGCCGGAAAATACCTCCGCAAAGAGCATTGAGAGCGTGCCCAGAAGTAGTGCAGCACCGAGTGCATGCACATACGCATTTCTACACACTGAAATGTTACATGCGAATTCCATATGTCCCGTTCTCATTATTCTCTCATTTTATTTACAGGTTTCTGTGTAAAAACCTCACAGCCCGATTGCGTTTTCGTAGTTCACCAGCAGTTCAGAGAGTACCGTCCAGACCGTAAGCATGTGCGGGCTAATTGAAATCACATCATCAGCACCTTTGTACACATCGCTCAAAAAATCGCCATCTGGGAAACCACCAATCACGCAAAGCAGTTCTACCTGCTCATCCACGCCTTTGAAGTACTCTCGCAGTTTCACATTCTTTCCAGTGGGAGAGAACACAACAATTTTTGAATGCGGGATGTATGAAACACACTTCTCGTATGTAAAACCGGACTGGAGCTTTAGCAGTGGCAGTTCCTTGCTGGGCACCACACCGTTGTTGAACAGCGACTCAATAAGTCCAACAAATCTGGGATAGTTGCGGGGCAATCGTGTCTGCGGGTCAATCAGAATGAGTTCGTTGTTTCTCGTGTGCACATACACACGCAGTTTAGCGTTTTGATTCAGCACAGAATCGAGTGCAAGCAGGAGAAAGAAGTGCACGAGGTCTGGCCTGCCCCTGCGTTCACCCATCTCCAGTTTCTCCATTGCTGCGTGATGTAAATTTGAATCCAGAAGAACCCTTGTAGCTTTTTTATTTCGCTTCTTTGCATTTATGCTCACTGAGGGATGTGATGCAATGCTCTCTGGCACAAGCTCTAACTCCGCATCAGCAAGAAGCACATGGAGCATGCGATAACCTCTCGACAACGCCTCTACCTGCGAGGATGCCCGTTGCGGCTGCACCTACAATGCCTCTCGAGAGCCCGACACCATCCCCACACGCAAAGAGATTAGGAATTGAGGTCTCAAGCTGGGCATTCACCTCGAGCATCATCGCATAAAATTTTATTTCAGGTGCATACAGCAGTGTGGAATCAGCGGCGACACCCGGGATAATCATATCAAGTTTTTCAAGTCCCTCAATGATGTCCAGAACAATTCTCGAGGGCATCGCCATTGAGATATCGCCTGGTGTGACATCTGCAAGTGTGCCGTGCACCGGGTTTTTTGACAATCTTGAGAATGTGGAACGCCTGCCCGCATTCAAATCACCCAGACGCTGGACGAGTGGCTTTCCACCACCAATTGTTGTTGCCAGTTCTGCAATCGAACGCCCGTATGCAGTTGTGTTCTCAACTGGTTCTGTGAGTTCAACCCGCACGAGAAATGCAAAGTTTGTATTTTCAGAAGTTCGTGTCTTCATCGAGTGCCCGTTGACCCCGATGAAATCTCCGTAGTTTTCTTTGACCACAAACCCACGGTGGTTCGTGCAAAAAGTTCTCACAAAGTCATCATATCGATTCGTGAATATGTGAAACTTCGGGTCACGATTTATGTTTATCACTGGCTCCATCACAATTGCAGGCACCTCCACACGCACACCGATGTCTATTGGCCCGTACTTTGCAGCGATTTTGTGCCTTTCAATCATTTCCTGCACCCATGCCATTCCTGCCCTGCCCGGTGCCATCACAACACATGCTGACTCTATCCTCTCACCGTTCTCGAGGACAACACCCGCACACCTGCCATTCTCTATCAGAACATCACGCACACGGGTCTGCGTACGCATCTTCAATCCTTCTGCCTTCAGCTCATTGCACATTCCTGCAATTACCTCTGGTGCATGGTCGCTCCCGATGTGCCTCTGCATTATGGGTATGAACTTTGCCCCGACGGATGCCGCACGCCTTGCGAGTTCGCGCCAGTTTTCCTCATCGGGTTTATAAAGTGTGGAGTGCGGTGCATGCTTTGCAAAGAATGCATCAACTTCATTTACCAGCTTCCATGCTTGCTCACTGCTCCTGCATAGCTTCTCAAGGTCTCCGCCAATATCTGGCCTGAGATTGAGTATTCCGTCTGAAAATGTACCTGCACCACCTACGCCAGACATTATGTTGCATGGCACACAGTGCATGCATTCTGAGCCGTTTTCCATCGGACACATCCTGTCCTGAACATCCCTGCCTTCATCAATAATCAGTACCTTTTTTTTAGCACTTAGAATTTCTCTGGCTGCAAATATTCCTGCAGGACCTGCGCCCACAATCACTGCATCAAACTTCATACTCTCACTTGATTATTCCGTATCCGATTAGACGCCAGGTGTTTCCCACCTTCCTGCTTACAGACACACGCTGCCCCGCTTCACAGCATACTGGTGCTTTCAGATTCGCCTCCACAATTTCATCTCGTGTACTGGTTACCAGTGCGGTAGTTCTTGCAGTGCCAATATTCAGCACGAGCGTTTCTGATGCACGCAGTTTTTCAACCTTTAACTCAGTTGTCGTGCCAACAACACGCTCCAGAAGATGCACTTCCATTGTCAATTTATTATGCATGGGTGGCAGTGTACCTGGCTTTCCTGCAACCTTCCCTGCCAGCGAATCTGATTTTGTGAGACGGGGGTCGAGGTATGTGCCTATCGCAATCAATCCGCCTGGCTTTGCTTCTGTAAGCGGCAGGTTACCTGCATACAAACTGGAGATTTTGGATGTGATGCTTTTATAAACCTTTTGATTTTCCACGATTTCAAGATTTCCTGGTGCAATCTCAATTTCATCATCAATTTTCAGTTTACCCTGCGAAATTGTGCCTCCAATCACACCACCTACGAGCTTTTCAGGGAGTGTGCCGGGCATATTCACATCAAATGAGCGTGCAATGTGCATCCTTGCGGGTTTTGAACTATCAAATGCAGGTGACGGGATATACTTCTGAATTGCATATAGCAATGCATCAATGTTGATTTTATGGTGTGCGGAAACAGGAATGATTGGTGCGTTTTCCACAAATGTGCCTTTCAAAAATTCCTTTATTTCTCGATAACTTTCTCTGGCTCTTTCAGGAGATACAAGGTCAATCTTCGTTTGCACCACAATCACATTGCGCACATTCGCAATTTGAAGAGCAAGGAGGTGTTCCTTCGTCTGTGGTTGCGGGCATTTTTCATCAGCGGAGATTATCAGGAGTGCCCCATCCATAATTGCGGCGCCCGAGAGCACTGTAGCCATCAAGCTTTCATGTCCCGGCGCGTCTACAAACGAGACCGCACGAGCCAGTTCTGTCCTGGCACCGCACTTCGGACAGGTTTCTGATGTGGAGTATGCATCCACGCCCGCACAATTTGGACATTTATAAATTTCCATATCTGCATAGCCCAATCGAATCGTGATGCCACGCTTGCGTTCTTCTGATAACCTATCTGTGCGTTCTGTTGTTAGCGCATATGTGAGTGTGGTCTTGCCATGGTCAACATGTCCAACGATGCCAATATTCAATTCGGGTTGTGTATGTACTTTCATCTGTTGTTACCTCACTTTTTGGGCTTTTCTTCTTTTTTCTCCTTCTCAGCTTCATACCGCTTCTTTGCCTCTTCTACAAGTGCCTCAATCGGGTGTGGACCCTTTGCAATTATTTTGAGATTTATCTGGGCGATGTCCGTTGATATGGTGTTTCCCCTTATTGATACCTTTTTCCTGAGACCATCTTTATCTGGATGAAAACCTGTGCTTGCACTTAAAAGTACACGCGTGCGCTTTGAACCCCGCACATCCTTTCTCATGGGAAATCCGCTACTGTCCGAACCCCCCGTGATTTGAAGCTTGTAGCCCGGGAGCCCGACAAACAGCCCGTCTACCTCGTCGCCAATTTTTTTCCCGATCAGGGAATTTGCATAATTCCCCCATACTGGCAGGGAATATGTTTTACCGTCTGAACTGGATATGTTGGCTTTGAATTCTACCATCGTTTCACCTTTTCTTTATTGAAAACGCATTTCTATATAACACTTTTCTTTTACATCTGTATTCTCAGAATCACACATGTTGCATCTGCATGTTAAATCTAACAGAGGAAGATATATATATACTGAGAAAGATTTAGGTATATGAAGTTGTGGTTGAGCCAAATATGGATTGGTTTGTTTATATGCGGTATTGTATTTATGAGTCCACTGGCAAGCATGCTACCCAGTGAGGACAACCGTGGAGTAATATGTCATCATGGCACTGAGAGTATGGTGTACTGTCCACAGCATGCAGCAATGCAATCTTTCGGGCAATGTGTTAACCTTCCCTGTGACACAAGAACGCAAAGAGACCAGGTTGTTATTCAGCCAGATCCTGCAACTGGGAAGGATACTACAATCGCATGCCCGGATACGGGTTACGATACCTCAAATTTTGGAACATCCCATAAAATACAGGTAAATCAAGTGGCATACCCGAACAAAATACTGATTCAGTTTCCACTCGATGCAATACCCTCAAATGCCACCATACAATCCGCAATATTCCAGATGTATGATTTTGATTACTATGATTCCACTTCACTACCTGTTGCAGCATACAGAATTATGGTTCCATGGGCAGAAGGCACAGGAAATTACACTGCTTCCAACGATGGTGCAACCTGGTACACACGAGATGGAACAAATTCATGGAATGTAGCGGGAATGGGTGCGGGCTCTGATTATGATGCTACAGCTGTGGCAACAACAAGTGTATCCGTGACTGGCTGGTATTCATGGAACATCACAGCACTTGTAAACGCATGGCGTGCTGGCACCTACCCGAATTATGGAATCATGCTGATGGGTGTATCCGGTGGAACTTACTATAAAGTATTTTATTCATCCGACTATCTCACGACACCTGGTTACAGACCCAGGATTGTGGTCACTTACACACTGCCTGCTGACAATATACCGCCTGAGACAACTGCTTCAATCACGGGAACAATGGGTTATAACGACTGGTATGTAAGTGCAGTCACGATGACACTCACCGCTGTGGACCCTGCACCCTCAATCGGTGGTGTGAACGCCACATATTACAGCGTAAACAACGGAACCTATACAAGATACACCGCACCTGTGACATTTTCTACAGATGGAGAGTACTACATATCATACTACTCAGTAGATTCCTCAGGCAACCAGGAAATACCAAAATCAACCTGCTTCAAGATTGACCTCACGCCCCCCACTACTGCATACACACTCACCGGGACCACGGGTGAGAATGGCTGGTATGTTTCAGATGTAATTTGTGAACTCACAGGCGCAGATTCTACATCTGGCATGTATAAAATATATTACACACTCGATGGTGGTGTGGAAACCGAGTACACATCGCAACTCGTTGTTACGGGTGATGGCACACACACAATTACATATTATGGAGTGGACAATGCAGGCAACACAGAAGGAACACACGCACTGCAATTAAAAATTGATACCACAACACCGTTATCCGGGCACACGATAAGCGGAACAAAAGGAGATAATGACTGGTACATAACCAGTGTGTACATCACAATATCCGCATCTGATGCAACATCTCAGGTGTACAAAACATATTTCAAGCTTGACACAGCTCCATGGGCGGAATACACTGGCGGAATTACCATTGATAAGGAAGGCACGCACAATTTCAGATATTATTCAAAGGACTTTGCAGGGAACACCGAGGCGGAAAAGTATTTTGATTTTAAAATTGACAAAACGCCACCAATCTTAAGTTATAATCTATCTGGAACAATGGGGAACTCAGGATGGTACACCTCAAATGTGACGCTCACCTTAGAGGCAACAGATGCAATATCTGGCATTGCGGGAATATACTATGCAGTTAACGGCTCGGACTATACTCTGTACACAAAACCAGTGCTGCTTCCCGACGGAATCTACACCGTCAGATTTTATGCAAAGGATGTCGCAGGGCATAGTGAATCAGAAAAAAGCGTTTTCTTGAAGATAGATACGATTTGCCCAGAGGTAACGCATACGCTCCCGGAGGTAAATGGGAAAAACGGATGGTATACCCGTGATGTGATGTTTGAATTGAATGGCACTGACCAGACATCTGGAATTGCAGTTGTGTATTACAAACTCGGAAGCGGTGAAGAGCAGATATACACTGAGCCAGTATTAATTACCTCTGAGGGAGAAACAAGTGTGGAGTACTGGGCTGTCGACAATGCAGGCAATACAGGAAACACAAATACCTTTGTTATATACATTGACAAGACCGCACCTGAATTTCAATACAATGTTTCAGGGAAGATTGGTAAGAACTCGTGGTATGTTTCACTGGTTAACTTTACCGTAAATGCAACAGATGCGGTATCTGGATTGTTCAAGATTTACTACAAGGTGAATGACAACCCGTACACCGCATACACAAAACAAGTCCAGCTTTCCGATGGAAAATACAACATTACCGTATATGCGGAAGATTATGCAGGGAATACCGCAAGCGCAAAAACTACATTCATCAAAGTGGATACAAAAAAACCCATGATAAGTCATGAGCCAGTAACTGAGTGGTTATATCTGGAAGAAATTTCTCTCACTGCTTCATGTGTTGATGAAAATTCAATCACCAGTGTGACACTCCATTACAGGCGTGGTAACACGGAAGCGTGGAAAACAATAGACATGGCGTTTGAGGACGGACAGTATACCGCAAAAATCCCAGGCGACGAGGTTACGCTTGATGGCATTGAATATTATTTCACTGCAGAGGACGAAGCAGGGAATGTTGCATCACTTCCTGCAGGGACTCCGGGTGCTACACCATACCATACCAGTGTACACATAAACTACTGGTACCTCATTCTTATTATTGTGATTCTATTGCTCCTCCTGTTGATTTTCGCAGTTGCAAAAAGAAGGAAGGCAGTTAGAGAACTTCCGCACACAACCAAAGGTGTACCGCCGTCTCCTGTTTGTCGGGTATGCGGCTTTCCAATATCTCCAGGTGCTGATGCATATCGCTGTCCATCATGCAACACGATAACACATGCAAACTGCATAATTCGCAAGAAGATTTGCCCGGCATGCGGAGCACCATTGCAGGCAGTCGTTGAGACAAAGAAATTATCAGCGGAAGCAAAAGCCAAAGAAGTGTGTGGAATATGTGTGTACCCACTTGAACCAGGTAACCCCGCGTATCGCTGTACCTGTGGGGCAGTGTATCATGCAAAATGCATAATGGAATTGAAAAAATGCCCCGCATGTAACAAGGAAATAAGGGTCATGTAAATTAGACGCAAAACATGCGAAATGGGACTGGACGGTACAATGTTTGTTTTGCGACAAAAAATAAAAATATAATAAAACTATATGATTGCGGGTACACCTGGCACTCTTGGAAATACCTGCACATCCTCGATGTGTTTCCGTCCTGTGATGTATCGCACAAATCGCTCAACGCCAATGCCTCCGCCTGCGGAGGGTTTGAGCAAACCCTTCCTGGCAAGTTCCAGATATGGCCAGAATGCTGCAGGACTCAGATGCCCATCCTCCAGCCGAGCACTTATTCTTTCATATTTGTGCTCCCGCTCACCGCCCGAAAGCACCTCTCCATAACCCTCTGGCAGTATAAGGTCATAATTCAGGAAATGTCCGGGATTTTTCTCATCCTCTTTATCATAGAACTCTCGGGAAATGTCGATAATCCAGAAAGGTTCTTCGGATGCCATGCTCAGCGCCTTCTCACTCCCGTATTCTGCAAGCACATCTTGCATCCTGTAAACCTTAAATGGTGTGTGAAATCGATGCATCTCCCTGCCAAATGTCTTCAGAGCTTCACTGTCCCTTACCTTCTCAACCGTGTGAGTTACACACGCCTCTACCAGTTTCATCACATCTCGCATTGTCGCATGTGCAATCTCAAAATCCAGTTGCGTGAACTCATACGCATGGACGCCATCATCTCTCTCAGGTCTTTCAATTCGGATGTTTGGTGAGAGAACAAACAGCTTGTCCAGACCAATTGCAACAGAAATCTGCTTGTGCAGTATCATGCTGTGCATTAGCTTCATCTTTTTGCCATACACCTCAATCTCAGGTGCATGAATGTGTGAGCCCGAGGGTTCTGGCCATAGCGGGTCTGTGACAAAACTCAGCATCACTGGTAGCATCCACTTAAATCCATTCCTTGTGAAAAAAGTGCTCATGCTCTCAATCACTTCCGTCTGCACCGCCAGCACATCTGGAATCTGCTTCCTTGCCACAATTTCTTCAAGCGTTCTCAGTGCCATGTTTCCACCTTGATGTGAAGTATCTATATGAATGTTATAAGCATTTCGCTTAATTTTTTGGCAAATTTACGGCATGTGAAGGATAAATTTATATATTTTAAGGCATTTTGCCAATTATGTCGCGGCTGGTAAAGGTTGATGAAAGAGACCTGAAAATACTCCGCTATCTGCTGGATGATGCCTCTGAAAGCACGAGCACAATTGCAAGAGAATTAGACATTCCGAGGACCACGGTTCAGGAAAGAATTCGAAAAATGAGGGATGCGGGCGTGATAAGAAAATTTACAGTATTACTGGATTACGGATTGCTCAACAGAGGTGTGTGTGCTTTTGTGCTTGTTTCTTTCATGCCAGGTACTGGGTACTCTCAGAAAGATGTTGCAGAGCAGATTGGGAAAATTGCTGGTGTGGAGGAAGTGCACTTGATTGCAGGGGAGTGGGATATACTGCTGAAGGTGAGAGCAAGTTCAATCGAAGATATTGGAAAGCTCATTATCGAACGAATACGCAGCATACCAGGTGTTGCAAAGACGCTCACATGCACGGTGTTTCAGAGCGTAAAGGAAGCTCCTGGCATTTGATTAGACAAGAATGGTCCATGCACGGTCTAGGGCGTAAAAAGGCATAAATATGGAATGTATATTATTTTAAATTGTGGGAGGTAAATGTAATATGCAATCTGAAAAGAGATATGGTGCATGGGCATGGAGTACTGGAGCGATTTTTTTAGTTGTTCTCATGATTGGTGCAGCACTTTCGTCAGTGTGTTCATTGGATAACCGGGTAAAAACGGAGGCGGAGTCATGCATCTGCAATACCACAATTTCATCACTAAACTCGAAGGGCGTATGGGTCTGGGGCACAGATGTGTATAATGCGGGTGCGAGCAATCTCTGTGCAGAATTTGCACAGCACGGAATAAATGATGTGTTTGTTCTCATAAAAGGCGTAGATGGCTCATACAGATTTAACCTCCTTGATGCAATGGTTGAGAATGCCACGAGGTACAGCATGCGCATCCATGCCTGGGTGATATGTTTTGACGATGAGTCCTGGGGGGGCTGGGTTGACCCAAATTCCACATCCTACAGAAATTACCTGAAAAACAGCATTTTTATTCCACTAGCCCAGAACCATACATTTGATGGTGTGGTACTTGACTGTATAAGATACCCGGGCACTGCAAATGGAAACACATATCCAATCACATCATTCTGTCAGGAGGTAGCGCAAATAATAAAATTTTACAAGCCGGGTGCGATGGTAGGCGCTGCAGTCATGCCAGAGATGAGTGTCAATGCCTATTATTATGGGCAGGATTATGCAGAAATGGCACAGTATCTTGATTATCTTGCTCCCATGGCATACACACACAACTACAACCAGCAACCCTCATGGGTCGGGACTGTGACCCAGTATGTTAAACAGAAGGCAACATCCACAAACCCGAATTGCATGGTATGGACTGCAATCCAGAGCTTAGACGACAATGGTGTTTACATGGATGCAACCGAACTCAAAAGTTGTATTGACTATGCAATTTCTGGTGGTGCAGAAGGTGTGAATTTCTTCAAGTATCCAATCACATCCACACAATACGGTGTGATTGACCAGTATTCCACCATTCCAAGTCCTGCCTTTGAGATTCAACTGTATCCTGGCTGGAACCTCATATCGTTTCCCCATATTGTGTTCTCGAATCTTTCCGTGCAGGCGGTATTCAAACCAGTATGGGGTAAATTCAACATAATCTGGACATATGACGCTTTGACTGGAAACTGGAAAATCTACAGACCAGATATGCCAGAAAAGGATGATGCCCACCACTTTGTAAATGTAACATGTGGAAATGGTTACTGGGTAAACATCAGTGCTGCCACGCCGTGCACACTCCCGCTCTATGGCACATATGTACCAAACTACGATATTCAGCTCAGAAAGGGCTGGAATCTCATTGCGTATCCGCTCCTCACACCAAAGAAAGTGCAGGATGTGTTTGCGAATGTGAGTGTGGAGGTAATTGAGAAGTTTGACGCAAATTCCTCAACGAAACTCAGTGTGATGAATGCGAGCGAGGAACTCATGCCAGGGTGTGGATACTGGGTAAAGGCAGGATGCGAGGTTACATTGCACTTTGAGGAAAGTTCTGGAAATGAAACAGCACTTACCAGGGCACAGATAATACAGGCGTGCGTGAATCTCTCCAATTATATCGAGAATTACAGCATTGCACCTAAATATGTGAGTGCCGGGAATATAAACCTGACCATGCCGCAGATACTCTATCTGTCTTCGAAGGTAATCCATGATATATACACTGGCTCCTCGAACAACACATACAATGCAACACTCTATGACTATGCTTCAAATCCCTCTGGTGAGACATACTCATCATCACTCACCACCGTGCAATTTGACGACATGGCTTACCGTGTGTACAGATTTATGGAGACAAACGGAGTTGCACCAAACTATGCGAACTCACCCGTGGGAAAGATACGGATGTGGGAAATCATTTACATGAATGCCAGAATTCTCAGGTGGTACTATTACAATAACAACCTCCCGAACCTTGCGTATGTCAAGCCCGTGCCAGGTTTTAAGACAGATGCGAATTCACAGTATCTGGGTGCAACTGCAAACTGCCAGGCAACAAACGCAAGCATCATCAATCTGGCAATGCAAATCATCTGCACATACTCAAACCAGGCAAATAACCACACAATGAACCAGAATGATGCAATGTATAACGCAGGTGAAGCAGTATACATTTGGGTTAGAGACCACAAGAGTTATGCCTTCTATTACAACACGCAGTATGGAGCTTACAGCGGTATCTTTGAAGTGAGCAGCTTGAATTGCTGTGACCACACACACTGCGAAGATGCACTTGCAAGGGCTGTGGGAATTCCCGCCCGATACAGGCACGCCGACTGCCAGTTTTCGAGCGGGGTCTATGGACATGTGTGGGGATATTTCTACATAAATGGTAAGGGCTGGATAGATGCGGATGCGATAAAGAAAGACGGATACTTCGGCTATCACTATCCAATTGTGACATACCATGCTACATACTATGAACTGCCATTCATAATTGAGTGGTAACTGAAAGATTGCACAGAAATGCGAAAGAGTGCAACTCACTAAATAATTTTAAATATTGGTGTATCATGTGGGATACGGGATAACCATGTTTGGAAGAAAAAGTGCCTTGATTGCAGGACTGACAGCGAGTGCAGTGACATTGCTGGCAATGAGCATGAACGCAAGCGCACAGGATGAGTGGCTGGGATTGACATGCCTCAGCGGCATTTTCTGCATTCTACCCATAATCTGGCTGGTAATATGGATACTGGTCGCAATATGGGTGTACAAGGACGCAGAGAAGCGTGGCATGAGTGGCATACTGTGGCTGATAATCGTGGTCATACTGGGCATCATCGGTATAATCATATATCTAGTGGTCAGGAAGCCCATACAGCCACAGGTTACTGCGCCACCACCGCCACCACCAGCATACCAGCAGCCACCACCGCCAGCATATCAGCAACCGCCGCCGCCACCCGCATATGGTGCACCACCGCCGCCCCCACCGGCAGCGCCTGGAATGGCACCATGCCCGTACTGCGGCACGCCAAATCCGACTACCGCAACCGTCTGTCAGAAATGCGGTGCAAGGCTAAGGTAAAAAAAACAAAAACTTTTTTTTCTTTTTTATTTGAGGGTGGTGATTTCATGTTGGGAAAAATTGATGTTATCAGGTTTATGTGTGTAGTGCTGCTATGCACCGCAGGGACTGCATCATTTCTCAGCAACAATGTTCTTGCACATGGTGCACTCGAATCTGTTCCAGAGCAGTGCCTCACTCTCACCTCACTCAAACTGGAAACGAATGCAAATACTACAGACAATGTAATTACCTATCTGGCAGTACTCACATGTGTTTGTATGATAACCTACCCAATATTGTCAATCGTGTTTGCAATATGGACATACCACGACGCAGGGAAACGGGGCATGAGCAGTTTTAGATGGGCAATCGTGGTGGGTATCACAAATCTTCTTGGTTTGATTATTTATCTGGCTGTTCGAAATCCTCCGAGGGAAAGCGTTAGTCGAAATAATCTTACATACGCTAAGCCCCGTGAAGAATCGCAGGTAAAGATTGCGGGCGAAACGCAATACGGATGTCCATACTGTGGAACAGAAACTGACCTGAATGCAAGATTTTGTAAGAATTGCGGTGCACGGCTAAGGTAAAAAAACAAAAACTTTTTTTCTTTTTTATTCACTGAGTGCAAAGGACGCAGGTATTGTTTTGGTACCCAAGTCATCCAAAGCTAATATATAGCGGAAAATCATGTGGTGAGATAATGAAAAACATTCCGAAGCACCTGATGCATTTCTGTGAGATGTGCGGTGAGGAAACGAAGCACCGCGTGTTGAAGGGAAATATTATCGAGGGAAAGGTCATCAGATTTACAGGCGTGCTTAAGTGCCTGAGATGCGGAAATACAAAGGATGTGGAAATCATAGAAGAAAAGCCAGTAATGGTTACTGTGAATATAAGTGCTGGCGAGAGCACAAAGAGAGATAAAGTGGAATTTGAATCTGATGAGGTGCTTGAGCGGGATGCAGAGATTGTTGTGAACGGGCGCCGCTGCATCGTCACAAAGATTGAGGCAAATGGAAGGTCTGTGCCACATGCTCCTGCAAAAAAAATCGATTGCCTCTGGCTCAAGGACATTGAGCAGGTAAAGGTGAAGATTGCAGTTAACGATAGAGAACTCACAATGCCATACTTCATTTTCACCGACCCAGACGAAGAATTTGCGGTTGGAAACATCATCGATACTGACGATGGACAGGTTGTCATCACTGCAATAAAAACAAAAACCCGCAGGATCAACCGTGAGAATGATGTAGCTACTGCCAGTGAAATTGTAAGAATATACTGCAGGCGTGTAACATGAAGGAAAGTGAATGGAGTGCAGAATTAAAAAAAGGTGTGATTCCACTCTGTCTACTTGCCATACTTGGTAAGGGCAGAAAGTACGGATTTCAGATAATAAAGGAATTACGCGAAATTTCAGACAGTTATCTGGATTTGAAGGAGGGGACGCTCTATCCCGCCCTGCACCGGCTTGAGCAGAAGGGATATATAAAAAGTGAATGGGTAATCCAGGAACAGGGCATGCCCAGAAAGTACTATGTGCTCACGGATGCAGGGAAGGAAGCACTGAAGCGCCTGCGTGAGGAGTGGAATCAGATTGCAAAAACGGTTGAACGGGTGGTGAAACCATAAAGCCAGTTGAGAAGTACATGCAGGAGGTGAAGCGAGCGCTTTTCCCGCTTGCTCCTGACAGAAGAAGAGAGATAATTGCAGAAATAAAGGATGACCTGTACTCAAAGATGGAAGACGCAGGAATTAAAACGGAGCGGGATGCACAGGAATTTGTGAAGAAACTGGAGAGCCCTGGGACGCTTGCAAAAAAGTACATCCGCATCTATGGCATCTCATGGCAGTACCTCGGTCTGCTCTGTGCATGCTCCATTTTCCTCGCCTTGATTTCAGTCCCGATAATTCCGGTGCCCGGTGGTATATTTGTGTTTCCTGAAACACTTGCTGGACTCACCGTATTTATCCTCACCGTCTTTGTTGTATGGACTTTTATTTCACTTGGAAAAAGTGCATGGTGGATTGGTGGCACCGTTTTCATCACAAGAACCTTGCTTTATTTCATTTATGCATACATCTATAATATTATGTTCGATACTGTGGACACACTTACATTTTTCGTAACATCGCTTTCATTTCTCATCATGGGTTATCTAATAATTCACATAAATAAGGAGCGTGAGACGAATGATTAGGGCATTTATAGCAGTGGAAGTTGAGCTAACAGAAGCACTGAAAAACATCCACGAAAAAATTTGTGCGTGCAACTGCGATATAAAGCCCGTGGACATGCACCAGATGCACATCACCCTGCGATTTCTCGGAGATATTGACGAGAAACAGGTGGATGACATCGCTGCAGTTATCGCAAGGTGCGGGAGCACAGCGCCATTTGAGCTCAAATTACATGGCATGGGTGCATTTCCCAACCTGAATCATATAAATGTGGTATGGGTAGGCGTTGCAAACCCTGAAAAACTCGACCAGATGGCTACATGCATCAATGCTACCTTACTTGAGAAAGGATTCCCGAAGGAAGATAAACCATTCTCGCCACATCTTACACTTGCACGGGTAAAGAGTGGAAAAAACATTCAGGCACTCCAGCGTCTCATTCTCGAGAATAAGAATGCACCGTTTGGCACGGTAAATGTAAACGCAGTGTATCTCAAAAAGAGTGAGTTAAGGCGCGATGGACCAATCTACACAAATCTCTTTGAGCATGTACTGCGTGCCCAGTAGTATTTATTTGTGTGCGTAATATGCCCTGACCTTCTCATTTACATTATCAATGCGTACAAATCCGAAGCGCTCAAGCTGTACAACATCCCCTGCACTTGCATTCAAAATGTTTCGTTCTGCAACACCTGAGATAACCTTTCCATCCACCATCACAATCTCCATGGGCACACAGGCATCTGCAGGCACCCACTGTATTCTGGGTATTTCCTTGTTCTCCCATGAGGTCACCTGTGCTTCCGCATTGCACACGATATTGCACAAATCTTTGAGCCGTATCTCAGTGCCTTTGTATTTCTCAAAATCCTCGCCTGGAATAAAAACCACATTTCCCACTGCAATTTTTCTTTTTCCCAGTTGTGGATACTGTGGATGGTTCTGCAATTCCAGTTCCTGATTTTTCATATCTACAATGTGTACTTTTACAGGTTCTGGCACGAAGAAATATCTGCATGCAACGCGGTCCACAATCTTTCTGTTTTCCGCATAGAGATTCTCAGCAGGCACTTCAATATCTGCCAGACTCACACCGAAGGAAAGTATGAAATTTCTTATCGCCTCCGCCTTTATGCCTCTGCGCCTCAGCGAAAGCAAACTCCATGTCCGCGGGTCGTCCCAGCCAGAGAACACACCTGAAAGCACTTCCTTCATTGATTTGCTCTTGCTCAGTTTCATCTCAGAAAGCATGAGCATCCCATAATGCAGGAACACGGGTCCCTTTATCCCGAATATGTCCCAGATATACTGCTCCATGGCATCCTCAATCATCAGGTCCTTGCCACGCAGCACATGGGTTACACCAAGCAGATGGTCATCGACTGCCCATGAAAACTCCAGCAATGGCCAAACATTGTATTTTGTGCCCACCCTTGGATGCTCTCTGCTGGAAATGCGGAAAAGCACACGGTCCCTGAACGCGGGATTTTTATGCTGCATGTCTGTCTTAATTCTGAGTATTGCAGTGCCTTCAGCGTAATGATTTGCAAGCATCTTCTCCCACTTCTCCATGTTTTCCTCGATGCTCTGCCCTCTGTGCACACATGCTCTGCCCTCCTCACGGTTTTTTCTCAGCGTCTGGGCATCGCATTCACATACATAGGCATACCCTTTTTCAATGATTTTTTTCGCCCATTCGTAAAAAATCTCCATTCTATCTGACTTAAAAAATTCCTTCTCGTACTTGATTCCAAGGTATGCTAAACTCTCCCGTATAAGGTCATAGGACGCCGCCTGCGGGATTTTTTCCTCTGAACCGATGGTGTCATCAAAAACCAGGTAGAGTGTGCCATTGTATCTCTTCACATACTCATCATTCAGTATGAAACTTCTGGCATTTCCAATGTGGGGCGCACCCGAAGGATACGGCGCAAGTCGCATTACCACCCTGCCTTTAGCCCCGGGTAACTGCGGTAGCTCATCCTTTCTCTCCCGCTTTTCCCTTGTAAGAAGTTCAGGTGCATTTTGTTCCAGTTCTGCAATCTGAGCATCAACTGAAATTGCATTTACTGCTTCCACAATTTTATTTATCTCTGGTATCAGTTCTTTTATTCCCGCCCTGAGTTCTGGAAAACTCCCGAGTACCTTAGAAATAACCGCCTTTGTTTCCGCTTTTCCGTTATGCAGGATTGCGTTCTGAAGTGCAAGATTCCTTATTTTCCTCGGTGTGTTCTCGTCCATGGTTGAAGGAAAGAACGGGGAAATATATAAAGAGTAAAGATTGCGCGCTTGGAGGATTTCTATACAATCTATCTGTGCCTGCGGTACCTGTGAACCAGAACACAAACGATTGCACTGGCTATGGGAATCACAACTGCAAGCCCGGAATATTCATGAAAGATTATCATACATGTGGCGGTGTCACTCAATGCAGCATACACCCAGGGCAGACCATTTATGCTCACATTCAACAGAATGTTGCATCTATCTCCATCGCCTGCATCAGGCACTGTGAGTTTTATAAAAATTTCTTTGCTGGATAACGCAGGTATGTATATCTCCGAAATCGGTGTATCATTGCTATCAACTGCAACTGCACTCCATGTGATGTTATCTGTGCTTACATTTATTAAAACGCGTTCACCACATAGCCCCGTGTTGGTAATTACATGCGGGATAAGCACGGTGGAATTCGGCAGTACAACAATATTTTTGTCAGCATCCAGTTGAATTCCCCTTTCCGGACAGACAACAATCTCGTCAGCACTATTCAGCGGGGCATCCACGGACACATAACCGATGGTGTAATTGTCATAGCGGTGTAGTGCAACTGGCACACGCTGGTTTTTTGTCGCAGAATATGCCATGTACTGCCCGTAATCATTTGAAAGCACGAATTTGAGGCGCACATGTGGAATTGCACAACCGGTATTGGTAATATTTGCATGAACTTCAGATTGCGTGCCATCATTCTGGGAGTATGTAACTGAAAGTGCATACTGGTCTTCCCTTATGAAAGTATGTCCCATAATTCCAGATTGATTCACATGCACCATCACAAACCCATAGTACGGGAAGTACTGCTTGTCAAGGTCTCCTCCGGCATTGCCAGCCATGATACACGGAAGTCCTGGTGAACTCTGGGTTGATATCACATCGCCGGATGTTGCAGTCAGGTTGTAATAGATATAGTCATGTATATGTCCGCAGAAAATCTGAGATACATTTCCGTTGAGCAAATTGTAAATTTCCATTGCATTGCTTCGGTTCAGAAATGTCTCGTTTACAGTCCAGTCAGGGTTCGGGTTGGGCGGAAGTGCAAGTGAGTGGTGCATGGAAACACAGGTTATGGGTTTAGTGTTTGCATATATGTCATTGTACAGCCAGTCCTTCTGTGTGCCATAGATGTATCCTCCATACATTCCCTTGTCTCCCACAAACCACCATGCGTCCTGGTCTTCATATGTGTCCACAATTATAAAGTGCACATTGCCATAGTCAAAGGAGTAGTAAAGCTTGCTGAGCCACTCTTTGTACAGTGCCTCGCCCATGCCCGGGTTGTGCCCCCTGCTCACATCATGATTCCCGACTGTTGTAGCCATGTAGTTTTTCAGATACCCCAGCGTCTCAAGGAGTTCTCCGTACTCATAGTCATTCACAGGCGATGTGTAGCCCGTGCCATACATATAATCTTCATCCATGCAACCGAGACCATCCACATAATCGCCAGAATGTATGATTAGAACTGGATTGATTGCATTCGTCTGGTTGATGATGTTTATAAAGTGCACGGACTGCACTACATTACCTCCTGGAGGTATTGTAAACGGTGGCTGGCTATCACTCATGAAAACAAACCAGTAGTCATCGGGCACATACCACGGAGTTATCTGGATATGCTTCACCTCACCCGGCTGGAGCGACACACGCAACAGCACTGCATTTCTACCAACGCATACAATCATCGCATTTGAAAATTCAAACATATCTGCCTCAATGTTTCTGATGAGGACAAATACAGAGCCAGATGCAGAGTGGGCATTGTAGAGCGAGATACTGCAGTTCATGCCAAGCATTCTGAACATGAGGAAGTTACTTGCAGTGCCAGTATACTCCGTATTGCCATTTACGGCATGCAGTACTGCGCTCATCGGGATTATGCGGTAGGTGTTTGTGTTGTAACCCACCTCGATAAATCCATGTCCAGAATTACAGATTAATGTGAGATAATACATGCCAGGACTTGCCGTTAACTGTACCTGCCATACGCCTGTAAAGTTGTGCTCCGCAACCACCGTCGTGTTATTGTACACTCTCACAAAAACATTGAGTGTTTGTTCTGTGCTGAAATTCAGGTAAAATGTGTCTCGGTTATCAACCATGAAACCGTAATTTTTTATCTGGTTTCTGAATACACTTTTCAGCACCCCATCAATGTACACGGGTTCAGTGTTGAGATATGCGATTCTCACATCGCCTCGCAATGGATTCTGGACTTCCCATGAATCAATGTAGAATGCAAGTTTGCCCCAGTCAGCACTTGCATCACCGCATGCCAGTGTGCCGTTAACATCGCCAGTCCATGTTTTTGTAATTACATTGTACCATAAATCCAGGGCAGTACCAGCATTCGGGTCTATATCGATTTCATCATCCGCAAGTGTTAATCCAGTATCGTCATCCCATGCCTCAATGCGAATCAACACAACTGGATTCAATGGCGTAATTGTGAATGTGAAATTAAGATTGAGGTATATTTCATGGTGCCCATCGTACACGCCAGTTTCTGCATTCTGCTCGTCTACATGCACAATAAAATACGGGTCCGGGTCGCCTGCAATCCATGGATCGAGATCCGGGTCGCAGATAAAATAATCCAGATGCACAACAATGATGTATGTTGCGGGTGTTGGATATGGTGTGCTCTGTGTTCCCGTATCGTTTTCCATCTTTGTCGAATCTGCAGCACTGGCATTGAATGCTGTGGTAAGCAAAACAACCACTATCGCAAAAATTTCTGCACACAAAACCCTGTCCTGCGGATTATACTGCATACTTCATAATCTACGATGAACTATTTATTAGTTTCGAACACCCCTTCTTCGTTTGCCTTCGAAAAACACGATGCTATGTCCACCAATCCTGTGGTAGTGGAAATCTTTATATTTTAGAAGTATCTACCCTTATACGGTGAGCAAATGGCAATCGGATTCGTATTAATAAGCACGGCACCGGCAAAGGAACACGATGTATACAACGAGTTACTGAAAGTGAAAGAGATTGTGGAACTGCACCCGCTGTTCGGGGAGTACGACCTGATAGCGAAGGTTGAAGCAGAGGACTTCAATGTTCTGGGACAGGTTGTGGTAGACAAAATCAGGTCAATTCCCGGTGTGATTGACACAAAGACACTCACTGGGATAAAGTTCTAAATAAAGACAGCTGGTGAAAAAATGACCATGGGATGGCTGGAATATCTGACAATATTTCTGCTAACAATGGGGCTTATCATGCTCCTGGCAGGGATATTCACAGCCTATTTTGGTACTGGCAGAAGCAGGGTGATCGGGGCAGTTCTATTGGTGTTGGGTTTGCTCATAGGCATCGTTGGTGCACTGTATTACTACAGGACAAATCCCGGCCATCTAATTGAACTGATAAAGGATGCCCTGCTCATGCTTCTTTCTGCCATTGGTGGCGCAGTTGTAGCGGTGGTTGTGTTCCTGGCAGCGATAATGAAGGCGTAGTTAGACCACCAATAAAACTTTTTGATATATTTTATTATTTTTCAGCAATTTGTTCCATACTGGAAGGTGTGATTGTATGCCAGATGTTTGTGTGATTGCAGGAAGCATATCAGATAAAGAGGTTGTTGCAAAATGCACCACGACACTGAACATGCTGGGAATCCCATATGAAGTCCATATCGCCTCAGCACATAAAACCCTGGACATGGTGCAGGAAATTGTGAGCAAGTCCGATGCTGAGGTGTTTATCGCAATTGCGGGACTTTCTGCAGCATTACCTGGTGTGGTATCTGCATTGACCATAAAGCCCGTCATTGGTGTACCCTGCAGTGGAAAAATTTCTCTGGATGCCATTCTCTCCATTGTTCAGATGCCGCAGGGAGTGCCTGTAGCATGCGTTTCACTGGACGGTGGTACAAATGCAGCATTGCTCGCCGCAAGAATTCTCGCAATAAAGAACCCAGAACTCACAGAAAAACTACATAAGTATAAAATGAAGTTAATTGAAGATGTGAAAGAACAGAATAAAAAGTTACAGGAATGATTTTTAAATCATTGATTCGATATCCACGGGATTTTCCACAGGTTTCAACGGTTCGGTTGTCAGTGTATACCGTACATTTGTTCCCCTTAACGCGCGATGCAGACGCTCTGTGATTTCGAGAAACTCTCCATCATTGTGGTAATCTATCATGAAATCGTGGTGTCCCTGCACAATCTGGAACCCCAAGCTGGTCATAATTCGAATAATCTCTGCCGGGGAAGCCCCTTCGCTCGAGAATTCAAATCGCACATATGTTCTTCTGGTTTCCGTACCTTTTACATATATCTTGATCATATCACTCACTTTGTTTCAAATACAAATAGTAGTATATTAATATAACGGTTCTCAATTTACGATGTGGCTCAATTACTCATCCGCATTTTTATTCCCGAACTTGCCATGCCCGCTCTGTGCAATCTCGCGGTACCGTTCTTCACCCAGGGCAATGTTTCTCTCCCCCTCTTCAATTTTACCAAGACCTTTCTGGGCTTTTCCTAAATTTATTAATGATGGCGCTATGAGCAAGCCGAGATTTAGTTTCTGCCCAACATGCAGGGCATCCTGTGCAAGGCGCTCAGCATCTGGGTAGTTGCCCCTTTCGAGCATAATATCTGCGAGATTTACCGCTGCAAAACCATAATTTATGAGTTCTCCATTTTCTCGAGAAATCTTCATAATTTTCTCCAGATTATTACATGCTAATGATAAATTGCCACTTTTTGCATGTGCAATTGCAAGATTGATGCCAATTTTGTTCCTGATACTTCCATCTTCAATGTACACCATTGCCTTCTCAAAGTATTCAATTGCGTTTCCATACTCGTGTTCATCAATCAGTATATTGCCAATCTCTGCAAGTGCGATTCCCTGTTCCGCGCCCTTACTGAGCGCATCCAGAAAAGTGTCTATTGCCTTTTTATTCATGTTCAGACCTGCATACGCCCGTCCCTTGACAAGCAGGAACTTCGGATGCCTGTATTCTTTATATGCCCGTGTGCATATTTCCAGAGATTTTTCGAACATCGTACCCAGATTGTTTGCTCGAGCTATAATATAATCCCGCTCCATCTGCCAGTATTTCGCCAGACCCCTCGTGTCCATCTCTAAGATATCCAGTGCCCGCTCCCAGTTTCCGTATCTGAGTTGAATTTCTGCAAGTACACACTGGAATTCTGGTATGCGTTCTTCCTCCAGCATCCTGTGCACCGCCTGCTCAACAAACGAAAGCTCGCCGTGCATCAGAAAAGTCAGGTAATTTTCCATCATCTCCTTCTTCGCAGTGTCAGTATTACCAGTATCAATGAGTATTCGTATGCGTTCTTTTTGTGCATGCATGCTTAAATTTTTTCTGATTGCCTGTGCAACCTGAAATCCAATCCTCTTTTTCTCCTCTGGATTCATTGTAGCCAGCACGAAATCCCGTAAAACTTCGTGGATTTTGTATGTGTTCTCAACTGCATATATCAAGCCCTTGTTCAATAAAGCACTGAGTTGCTCAATACCTATGAACGCACTCACATCCAGATTTTCATGGATAAGTGCAAGCATTTTCAGGGCAATTTTTTGAGATTCCCCGAGTGCTCCAAAAACCTCTGAAAAGAGATACTGCCAGTCCGTATTCGTGCCACCCTTTGAAATCAGCAGCATGAGGAGGGGATGTCCCTTTACTCGCCCGTATATTTCCTGAAATCCTGGCTCCTCTATTTTTAATTCTCGTGCGAGAAGCTCCCTTGCTGCATGCTCACCAAGTCCAGTGATATGCATTTCCTTCACAATCCCGCGCATCACATCCTGCTCATTGTAAACATTTATTTTTTCCCGTCCTGCAAGCAGTATCTTTGTCTTCTCCCAGAACAGGTTTAATCGCTCGTCCGAAACCGTGTTTAAATACTGGGCATTATCCACGCAGATTACCAGTCCCGCACATTCCTCAATTGCCAGAAAAACTGCCTCAATTCCAAAATTGTTTCTGGTTAAATGCTTTTTCAGCTTTGTTCTTCCCTTCCTTGCAAGTGCTTCTGCCAGTGCAACATAAAATTCATAAGAAGCATGTAGGGGCATGGGCAGGCAGATGTAAAGTCCGTTGTGCAGGGCTGCGATATTTAGCATGAGCTGGGTTTTGCCAATGCCTGGCAAACCATACAAACAGAGTATTCTTCCCTTTCCGCTATTTATAAATTCGTTTATTTCTTCAGTTTCTTGTTCTCTATCCACAAGTGCAGGAGGTTGTGGAGTTTGTGCAGTGCTCTTTGGTTTTTCTGCAAGTGCCATCATGAGTGCCTCTCTATCTTCAAGTAAGCCAGGATTCCATTTCCGTATTTTTTCACTCAACTCCTTTGCGATATTTCTACCAGAATCCGTGAGAAAGTACACATTCTTCCTTCTGAATCCCCGAGACACATGCGCCAGCCGAGAGTACACAGCGCCCTCCTTTTCCATTTCATTGAGCAATGCGGACACATGCGCCCTGGGAGAGAGCACCGCTTCCGCAATTCCCTCCTGGGAAATCGCATCTGGCACTTCAAAGTCATTTTCAAATCTTGTATAATACTGGAGATGCAAAATGATGCGTTCCTTCGTTATGAACTTCATTTTTTCACTCTCGCCTGAGCATCCACATGTTTTTCCATGTACTCCTCATATTCTTCATCTTCCTCCCTTGGACCATATATTCCAAACACCATTCCCCTCCATTTCAGTCCCCATGTGGCGTAATTATAAATGGAGAGCACAAATAGAAACACGGTGATAAATGCGAGAAATGCGGGAATAATATTCTGCCAGAGAAAGTATCCACCAATACCACATACCAGTGCAATGCATAATGAGAGCCAGACAACTGCTTTATCTACCCGTTTGTCAATCATCCTGTATCACGAATTACACATTTGTCTCAAAGTATTCCTGGAGTTCCTCAACCACAAGTCCGAGTAATTCTTCCAGTGACCTGCTCTTCAATGTGGAAACCTGGCCGTTGCTGTACTCAATCCTTGCACGGAACTCCCTGTCTGCTTTGACGATTTCAACACTGCATATCAGTTCTTCCCGCAATATTTCATGCCTCCAAGGGGTGATAAAAAAATTAGTATTTAAAACCTACACCTGCACATTCCGCACATGGAACAAAACACCCTAAACCTATAAATCCCCCCTGCCCTTTTGAGACACATGCACGATGCAAACGCAAGCATTGGAATAATCGGGGGCTCGGGACTGTATGATTCTGGACTTTTCACAGCAGAGGAGACGGTAAAGGTCAGCACACCCTATGGTGCACCATCCTCAAATGTGGAAATCGGACGCATTGGAGATGCAAGGGTTGCATTCATTGCAAGGCATGGAAAGGGGCATGTAATTCCTGCCCACAGGGTAAATTACCGTGCGAACATCTGGGCATTGAAGAGCGTTGGCGTGAAACGCATATACTCAGTTCAAACCGTTGGGTCACTCAAAATGGAGATGGAGCCGGGACATCTTGTAGTGCCAGACCAGTTTATCGATTTCACAAAGAAGCGGGATTACTCGTTTTATGACGGTGGAAAAACATACCACATCTCACTTGCAGACCCATTCTGCAACGAACTCAGGGAGATACTGATAAGAAGTGCAGGGAAGCTCGGGATAAAAACACATGGAAGTGGCACATATGTGTGCATCGAGGGCCCGCGCTTCTCCACACGGGCAGAAAGCAAGATGTTCCGTAACTTTGCAGACATCATCGGGATGACACTGGTGCCAGAATGCCAGCTCGCACGGGAACTTGAGATGTGCTATGCAAGTTTATGCCAGATTACGGACTACGATGTATGGGCAGAGAAACCAGTCGATGCTCACGAAATAATTGCCACGATGCAGAAAAACATTGAAAACATCAAGCGGATTCTGGCAGTTGCAATACCTGAGACACCGGAGCAGGGGACATGCGCATGCGCCCGTGCACTTGAGTTTGCAGGTGTATAGGGGGCACTGAGATGCTTGTGGTCTGCCCGAAATGTGGATTCAAGTTCGATACATCATATGGAAGGAGTTTTGCATGCCGTGGCTGTGCATCCGCAACCTTCGGTGATTGCGGCTATGTGAAGTGCCCGAAGTGCGGACATGAATTTCCGAAAAAGTAGGAGAAAGGAAATATAATGGCAATTGAGTTAAATTTCGTCGCTGTTGTAATTGTGTGCCTGCTCATCAGTGTGATTGCATACTGGAAGCATGTGCTATCCCTCTCTGGCGTAATCTCTGCGTTTTTTGTGGGTATTGCATTAGGTGTATTCGGTGGTATCGCCTGGCTCCTGCTCCTCCTCATCTTTCTCATCGCAAGTTTTGGAGCAACGAAATATAAGTTTGAGGCAAAGAAACGCTGGGGAGTCCAGGAAGGGAAAAAGGGCGAGCGGACATGGAGAAATGTGGTGGCAAATGGTGCTGTGCCTGTTGTCCTTGCAATTCTCAACTACCTCGGATTTGCCGGGATTTCACACGAGCACTATTCCCTGCTCTACCTCACTGCATTAGCCACCGCTGCCGCAGACACACTGGCGAGTGAAATCGGCGTGCTTTCTGAGCGTGTGTACCTCATCACAACGCTGAAGCGTGTGCAAAGGGGAACAAACGGCGGCGTTTCTCTACTCGGGCTTACCTGGGCATTCATCGGCAGTGCGTTCGTAGCCCTTTCTGGCATTGCATTTCTCCATTACACAGACAAGGTTTCCCTCTCAATCTTCAGCATCGCACTGATTACGCTTGCGGGCTTCATCGGGTGCCAGATAGACAGTTTGCTCGGTGCCACGCTTGAGAACCATGGTTTACTAACAAAAGGCACAAATAACCTTTGCTCTATCGCCCTAAGTGTAATGCTCATCGAGGTGATACTATGGGTGACCTAGAAAAAATACTCATCGTGATATGCGATGGACTTGGTGATAGGCCAGTTGATGAATTCAAAGGCAAAACGCCGCTTCAGATGGCGAAGAAACCCACGCTGAACAGGATTGCAAGGGAAGGTATATGTGGCATGATGTACCCGATTGATGTAGGCATCCGTGCTGGAAGTGATACCTCACACCTTGCAATTCTCGGTTATGACCCGTACAAACTGTATACTGGCAGGGGTCCATTTGAGGCTGCGGGTGTAGGGCTCGAGGTGAAGGGTGGCGATGTTGCCTTCAGATGCAATTTCTCAACTGTGGATGAGAATTTTGTGGTTGTGGACAGACGGGCGGGAAGAATAAAGGATGGCACTGCTGCACTTGCAAAGGCACTGGATGGTATGGAAATTGAGGGCATAAAGGTGCTGTTCAAGGAGTCGATTGAGCACCGGGCAGTGCTTGTGCTCCGTGGTAACGGGCTCTCGCCGTACATCACAGATGCAGACCCGCATGCAGAAAATCAGAAGGTGCATGAGGTAAAGCCATTGAAGGCGGAGGCAGAGTTAACTGCAAGGGTTGTGAACCAGTTTGTGAAGGAGAGTTATCGGATTCTCAGTGAGCATCCAGTTAACAGGGAAAGAGAGAGCAAGGGATTACCGCCTGCAAACATTGTTCTGCCAAGAGGTGCTGGCATCGTGCCACACATACCAAAGGTGGGCGAACTGCACCGGATAAAAGGTGCCGCAATCACGGGAATTGCACTTGTGAAGGGTGTCTGCAGGGTTGCAGGGCTGGATATTATCGAGGTAAAGGGTGCAACGGGCGGGCTTGACACGGATATGATGGCGAAGGCAGAGGCGGTTGTGAAAGCACTCGAGACCTACGACCTTGTATTTGTGAACATCAAGGCACCTGATATCTGTGGACACGACGGAAATGCAGGGGAGAAGGTAAAGGTGATTGCGAGAATTGACAAAGCCATGGAATATGTGCTCAAAAATGCAAATCAGAATTTTGTGCTGGCACTGACTGCAGACCACACAACACCAGTTAGTGTTAAAGACCATACGGGCGATGCAGTACCGCTTGCCATCCACGGCAGGGGCGTGCGGAAGGACAGCGTGAGAACATTTGATGAAATTGCGTGTGCAAAGGGAGGCATGGGACACATTCTGGGAAAGAACCTGCTTCCATTCCTGCTCCAGCTAACAGCACGCTCAGAAAAGTTCGGAAGCTGAGATTTTGTTCTTTGAAAAAAAATCCATAGGTCTTTTTTATATTTATACATGGTTCAGCTATGTCTACATGTTTTCACCAGTGTGGATTCTCTTTCTGCTGGAGCATCATTTTACAATGAGCGAAATCGGGTTGATCGATGCAATATACTGGCTTGCCATGTTCATATTCCAGATTCCTGCGGGCTATCTCTCTGATAGGTATCCGAGAACATACATGATGTGTTTGAGTTCAGTGCTTGTGGGAATTGGTGCAATTGTGTTTGCATTCCCGGTTTCATTTTCAGTTGTGGTGCTCTCGTACATAATCTGGGCATGCGGAATTGCGTTCAAAAATGTTGGTGATGCTGCCTGGCTCTTTGACTACATGCACATGAAGGGCATGGAAAAGGATTTTACAAAAATTTATGGTGTTGGCTGGGGATTATCAGAAGTAGCAATCGGTGTAAGTGCACTTGTCGGCGGCTACATTGGCTCCATTACCAATCTCCAGCTTCCAATCCTCATCAGCGGTTTCTTGATTCTATTCTCTGCGGTGTTCCCGCTTGCAATGCCATGTTCCCGCAAACCAGTTGAGAAGAAGGACTTTATTACCGAGTTGAAAACAAGTGCTAGCATGTTAAGGCAGAAAAAAATACTTTACATCCTGCTCTTAATCGCAGGCATTTACTTTGCGTTTGATTCCGTGTTTATTATTCTGAAACAACCATTTCTATATAAAATTGGTCTGAATGTACACCAAATTGGACTTGTGTACCTCATCTTTACCTTCATTGGTGCACTTGGCTCCGTATCAATCCACAAGATTGATCGCATCCTCGGATACCGTGGTGTGCTCCTCCTGGTTACCCTGCTCCCGCTCCTGAGCATCCTCATGCTCCTCCTTGCACCGCAAATCCTGGGAATTGCAGGCGTTGTGCTTGTAAGTTTCACCACTGGAATCACGGTTCCACTCATGGTCTATTATATTAATCTTGAAGTGGGTTCTGAGAGAAGAGGGTTGATAATGAGTTATATGAGCGTAATCTACACTGGAATTTTGATTCCGGCAACACCGTTCGTTGGCTATCTTGCAGACATCTCACTTACCCTTGCCATCTTTGCACTCCTACCTATGCTCTGCATCCCGCTTCTGGCTTCAGGCATCATCGGATGTTTCGGACCTCTGAGAAAGAAAGCGGGAGGCAATGTGCGTTAATGTACGACGACGCCGGATTATCAATGGCACAACCATGCTTGCAACCGGGAGCAGTATTTTCGAGTAAATTTCATGCACCTGGGTTGAGACCACAACGCTGTAGCCATTCTGAGAACTCTGCACGGGTGCACCTGCACCCAGATCCCTGTATGTGTCCCCGTTGATATCGCCCAGCGTGGCAATCGACCAGCCCAGTAAAGAACCGCTGGAACCGAGATAATAGTATTCTGCATCAGTTGTAGTCATTGTTGCTCGAATGTTGTTTCCATCAAACACATATATGGCTCCAGTTCCACTGGCACCAGGTGCGCCCACTGAAAAGTCCTTTGAGCCATTGCCGTTAAAGTCATCAAGATATGCAAGTGAGAAACCAAGGTAACTGCCTGCACTGGCACCTGTGATTGTGGCATTTGGCGCATAATGCACGATGAAACACTGGTCCTCTGCGGTTTCCGCCTGCCAGGCACCACCGGAGGTAAATGTAGAACCAGCATCTGGATATGGATTGCTGTTGTCTGCGACCCAGACATAGCCATTGTTTGCGGTATCGTAATTTACGCCTACAATCCAGTATTTACTGCCCTGAACTACATACGGTGGTGTGCTGAAACTGATTATCTTCCACTCACCCAGTGAAGAGAAGTCAACTGCTTCCGTTGAGGAAATTGCACTCCCTGGCAGACCTGCACTTGTGGCATTCACGGACACATACATTGCCACGGAGTCCGTGCCCGTATCCCAGCAGTAGAGCTCTACCGCAGAAAGATATCCACTCTTTGGTGCAATGAACGCCTGGGCAAGGTACTCTGAACTGTCTACAATATAACCTGACCAGAAATCGGACTGGGCGCATGGGTCTGAAACACCGGGTGCATTCGGAAAACTGTAGTACACACTGACTGCACCCTTTGCAGCGTCATTGTACGGTGCACCCACCAGGAGGTCAGCATATGCATCTCCATTCAAACTCGGTGTGATTATTGCAGATGTGCCAAATGCTCCAGATGTAGTTGTTGGTACAACCTTCTTTGAAGTCACACCTGTGAGCGCCACATCG
>Ga0078972_1004554_pt1 | contig 37559 bp, 36 predicted proteins | sample YelNatPaOPGAMG01_FD_67568 | JGI IMG/M metagenome (GOLD analysis project Ga0078972, IMG submission 67568) | Hot spring thermophilic microbial communities from Obsidian Pool, Yellowstone National Park, USA - OP-RAMG-01 (SPADES assembly) (version 2) | ecosystem: Environmental > Aquatic > Thermal...
ACGGGAGGAATCCTTTGGTCTGCCTTGACCCTGGCGCTATTGACCTTGCCGGTGGTAATCGTGGCATCGGAAGAGGCCCTTGCGGCAGTTCCCAATTCGATGCGGGAGGGAGCCTACGCATGTGGGGCAAGTAAGTGGCAGACGATTCAAAGGATCGTGATTCCCCGGGCACTGCCGGGTATCCTTACCGGGATGATCCTCGCCATGGCGCGAGGTGCCGGTGAGGTAGCCCCCCTGATGCTGGTTGGGGCGGTAAAACTCGCGCCGGAACTCCCCATCGATGGGAACTTTCCTTTCATTCATCTGGAACGGAGTTTCATGCATCTGGGTTTTCATATTTACGATGTGGGGTTTCAGAGTCAGAACAGCGAAGCGGCTAAACCCATGGTGTTTACCACGACTCTGCTCTTGATCCTGATCATTTTCATGTTGAACCTGGCAGCGATCTACCTCAGGAACCGATTGTACCGAAGAGTGATCGCTCGAGATATATAGGGAGGGAACCGATTTGGAGGCACGTATGATACAGGCGGTAAAAAACAAAGAGGATAGAAGGGGGTACGCTACCTCGTCTTCGGCTTTAGAGAGAATTGCCGAAGGGGTGGCTTTCACCCCGGCCATTCACCCTGTGTTCAACGAGATCCCGGAAACCGATGTAGTTCTTCGGATCGTGGATTTCAATCTTTGGTACGGAAAAACGCAGGCACTCTTTCGGATCGGGATGGATATCCCGAAAGGGAAAGTAACGGCTTTGATCGGGCCGTCCGGGTGTGGAAAATCGACTCTCCTCCGTTCGGTGAACCGGCTGAACGATCTGATCGACGGAGTGCGTATCTCGGGGGATATGCTCCTCAACGGGGATTCTATCTATGCACCCGATGTGGACGTGATCGAACTGCGGAAGCGGATGGGGATGGTAGCCCAGAAACCGAACCCCTTTCCCATGAGCATCTACGAGAACGTGGTGTTCCCCCTCCGTATCGACGGGATTCGGGACAGGCGGGTGCTGGATGAGGTGTGCGAGCGTTCCCTTCGCGGGGCAGCCCTCTGGGACGAGGTGAAGGACAGACTGCAGGACAGTGCCCTCGCCCTATCGGGGGGGCAGCAGCAGCGGCTTTGCATCGCCCGGGCCATCGCCGCAGATCCTGAGGTGCTTCTGATGGACGAGCCTGCCTCCTCCCTCGACCCCATCGCTACGGCTAAGGTGGAGGAACTGATCCACCAACTGCGGGGAGAGTACACGATCCTCATCGTGACCCACAACATGCAGCAGGCCGCCCGCGTGAGCGATTACACCGCCTTTATGTACATGGGAAGACTCGTGGAGTACGCTCCCACGGGGGTGATGTTCGTGAAGCCCCAGTTGAAAGAAACGGAAGACTACATCCTGGGACGGTTCGGGTAAAAGTGGCATGCGGCTTGCCCCGTGGAATCTCCTTTGGATAAGGTGCGAAGCCTGCGGGCATCAAGGTGTTGATTCAATGAATCGGGTCAGTCCTCAAACAGGGTAGTGGAAAGGTACCGTTCCCCCGTGTCGGGAAGGACTACCACAATCAGTTTCCCCTGGGAATCCGGACGCCGGGCCACTTCGAGGGCTCCGTAGAGAGCTGCCCCTGAGGAAATCCCCGCGAGGATCCCCTCTTCCCGGGCGAGTCGACGGGCGGTTTGTAACGCATCCTCATCCGTGACCTGGAGGATCTCGTCGATCACCTCCCGCCGAAGCACCTGGGGAACGAACCCAGCTCCGATCCCCTGTATCCTATGGGGACCTGCCTGCCCGCCGGATAGTACGGGGGAGCGGGCCGGTTCCACCGCCACTACGTGGACGGGTTTCTTTGATTTCAGAACCTTCCCCACCCCGCTTATGGTTCCCCCGGTTCCCACACCTGCCACGAAGATATCTACCTTTCCGTCCGTATCGTTCCAGATTTCGAGGGCAGTGGTTCGTTCGTGAGCGGCAGGATTCGCAGGGTTTCTGAACTGCTGGGGCATGAAGCTCCTGGGGTATTGGGCCAACAGTCGTTCCGCCTCACGGATAGCGCCTCCCATTCCCAGCGTTCCGTCGGTCAGAACGATTTCGGCTCCCAGGGCTTTCAAGAGTTTTCTCCGTTCTACGCTCATCGTTTCTGGCATGGTGAGGATCAACCGGTACCCTTTTACGGCAGCTACCATGGCAAGGCCAATTCCCGTGTTCCCACTGGTGGGTTCAATGAGGACAGTGTCTTTGTCGATCAAACCCTTTTCTTCGGCATCCACGATCATGGCCAAGGCAATCCGATCCTTCACACTGGACCCCGGGTTCGCGGATTCCAGTTTGGCTACGATTCTACCGGGATACCCTTTACCGATTCGATTCAGTTGCACAAGGGGGGTGTTTCCGATGAGTTCGGTTATCGAGGGGAAGATGCGCATGGCGGCCTCCTTTGGTGGAATTACTATAAAAACTACCCTATTAGTAGTAATTAAAATGGGTGTGTACGTCAAGTAGGTTGATGGAGTGTTGTCGATAGAGTTATTGGCCGAGGCTGCGGTACTTAAAAAGGGTCTCCCAGTAGAGTTTCTTGAGAAGGGCGACGGTAAGGGTGAGCCGGCTAGATGGAAAAATCCATAAATGCGCCCTTCGATCTTCCCATCTGCATCATGTCTTCCAAACTGATCCCCTCGAGGGTTTTGCGGATAGACTCGCTCAGGATCTTCCACACTTCTGTGGCGGCGCACTCACCGCTCCGCTCGCAGGAGTCGGGATTTTCCGTACAGCCTACGATGGACACATCCCCTTCGAGGGCCTGGACGATTTCGTACACGGAGATCTGGGCCGGAGGCCTCGCCAGAAAGTACCCTCCCTGGGCGCCCCGGTGGGATTGGATCAGTTTGGCAGCCCGCAGATGGATCACGATCTGACCCAGGTACTTCTCGGAAACATCCTCGGTTTCCGCGATTTCGTAAAGCTGAATGGGACCCTGATTGTACCGAAGGGACAGTTGATACATGAGGCGTAAACCGTACCGGGTGCGGGTGGATAACTTCATGGGGCTGCAACATCGCAGAGGGCGGCACCCGTGATTTCCAGAAGCTCTCGGAAGGTGCAGGGTACCCCTGTGGAATCGGTGCCTGCCGCGGGATAGATCGTCTCGTACTTCTCGAGGCTTTTGTCGAGGTAGATTTCGAGGGTGCCGTCGAGGCCGAAGGGGCATACCCCTCCTGGCGGAAAGCCCGTAACCCGCAGAGTTTCCTCCGGTCCTGCCATACTGGTTTTCACTCCAAAGAGGGCTTTCAGCTTATTGTTCTGGAGCTTTTTATCCCCCGCCAGCACCACCATCCGGTACTTTCCGTCTTTCCCGTGCAGGAGAATCGATTTCGCGATCTGCCCCACCAGGACGCCGATACGGGATGCGGCCATTTCGGCTGTGGGGGTGGAGCCAGGCTCGAACTCGAGGGCTTGTAACCCATGAGCCTCCAGTACCTTCTGGACTCGTTCGGGAATCATGATCCAGATGATAGTGTTTCGGAGTCTTCTGTCAAGGGGAGATCGGATAGGAGGGTGTGTAGATAGGAAAACCGAAGGGGTTTTTCCAGGAATTTCACCTACTTTTTTTCATGTAACTGTATTCTAAGCCCGAAGAGTGCGTCCCGTAAAGACTGAAGTACAGATTCCCGGCTTACGGATCGTTTCGAAAGCACATCCATTACGGATTCTTTCAACTGTGCTTTTTCCTTTTCTTCCAGCACCTTTGAGGTAAGGATAAGCACAGGAATGTCCCTGGTTTCGGGGACATCCTTGAGGTGCTTCAAGGTTTGTATACCATCCATTCCCGGCATCACCAGATCCAGGAAGATCAACTGAGGTTTTTCCTTCATTGCAAGGCGAATGCCTTCTTCCCCTCCGCTCGCTTCCAGGATCTGATATTTCGTGTCCGAAAGGATCGATTTCAGGATGTACCGAGAAGCCTCCTCGTCGTCGATTACGAGAATCTTTTGAAGTGGAGAGCGCTGCTCGATGGTGCGGAGTTTCTGTAAAAGCCATTTCCGGTCGAGAGGTTTAGTGCAGAAGTCCTCCGCCCCAAGGAACATTCCTTTGTCATGTTCCTTTAGTACACTGACCACCAGCACAGGTATGGATTGAGTTCGGGGATCCGCTTTTAGTTCTGTCAAGAATGCCCAGCCATCCTCGGATGCTAAAAGGATATCCAGAAGAATGGCACACGGGGTTTGCGTTGCCAGCAACTGCCGCGCTTCCTTCAGGGAACGGACATGCATGAGTTGAAACCCCGAACCTTTCAAATACTTTTCGTACAAAAGAGCGATGGTTTCCTCATCCTCGATGAGTAATACCGGTTCCCGTAAGGGATCGGCGATTTTTTTTGATTCCTGCACCCTGGACTGGTTCTCCGTTCCCTGGGGATGCGTGACTGGCAGGACCAGGGTAAAGGTCGAGCCGATCCCCGGCTCGCTTTCCAGAGTAATCTTGCCCCCCAGAAGTTCTGCTAGCTTCTTCGAAATGGCGAGGCCGAGACCTGTTCCCTTGTTCTTTTGGTGGAGAGGCGTGTTGATCTGATAGTATTCTTCGAAGATCTTTGCCTGGAGCTCCCTGGGGATACCGATACCGGTGTCTTTTACGGAAAGATGAATCGCTTTACCGTCTTCAGTTTTTACGGCCCGTACCCGTATTTCTCCCCGTTCTGTGAACTTGATCGCATTGGAGATAAAGTTTCGTAAGATCTGGGAGACCTTTCCTTCGTCGTTGAATACGGTTATATCTGGATTAGGGTCTTCGAAGATAAGGGCAACGGCCGGGTTTACAAGGATCGGTTTCAGCATTCCCCGCAGGATACTGAAAAGCTCTTTCACGGAGAACTCGGATAGGGTGAGGGTGGTTTTCCCGGCTTCGATTTTTGCAAGGTCAAGAAGATCGTTGATCAACTCCGATAGGTTTTCCGCAGCCTTTTTTATGAAGAGTACCTGTTTTTCCTGCTCTTCCGACAGTTCGCCGTCCACCCTGTCTAGAAGAAGCTGGGCCAGGGAGAGAATCGTGTTCAGAGGGGTACGAAACTCGTGGCTCATGTTGGAGAGGAAGCGAGTTTTTATCTCGTTTGCACTCTGGAGGGATGCGGCCTTTTCCTCCAGTTCTGCATAGAGGGCAACGACTCCCCGGTTGGTGTCTGCCAGTTCCTGGTTCAATCGTTCCAACTGTTCCTGCCGGTTCTGCAGTTCGTTCATGGCTCGAATCAGCTCCTGGTTCTGCTGCTGGATCTCCTGGAACGGGTCCTGGGGACGGTGCTTTCCGAGTTCGAGGTTAATGCGTCCCATGAGCTCAGGGGTAACGAGGGGAGCGGAGTTCGGGAAAAGTTTCCCCATGTGAACGGTAGTTCCTTTCCCCGGGATCGATTGGATCTGAAAGGTATCCATCAATCGTTTGGACCCGAGGATCCCCGATCCCATACCTGTTGCGGACTGGTACCTGCCTTCCAGAATCTCTTTCAGGTTTGGAATTCCGGGGCCGGTATCTTCTACCGTGATACGGAACTCCTGGGGTTTCTTCGATCCCACGATCTCGAACCGAACCTCCCCTCTGCCGGCGTATGCGAAGGCGTTTCTAGCGATTTCGGATACCGCTGTACTGATCCGGGTTTGGTCTACCGGATCGAACCCCAAAAGGGCGGCCAGCGTGCGGGCCCGTTGCCGGGAAAGTACCACATCGTGCTCGTAGCGGATAGACAATGTCAGGAGGGGATACTGCTCTGCCATAAAGAGCCTTTCCGTTCTTTTACCACCAGAATCGTACTGTCATCTGAATTTCGATTATAATCCCGGAAAATCACCCCCGCAATGGTAGAGGGGTGGTGCTGGAGGAGCCCGGGATACTCCTCCAGGGTAAATTGGCTTTTCAATCCATCGGTATTCAGCAGTAGGACATCCGATTCGTTCCAGGGATAGGTGTACTCTTGGATTTTCGGATTGACCCCTCCCACAATCCCGTTGTGGGACAGGAGGGAACGAACGCCGGTGGGAGAAGCAATCCGACAGAAGATATTACCTACCCCCGCAAACTTTAGGATCTTTGCACTCCGCTCTATGGAAACGATCGCCACTGCGGCTCCCCGGCTGCTCCGTAATCCGTTGTGGATCCGTTCAAGAATTGCTGCGGGTGGTAGAGTAACAGCATCCCGGAAGAGGTTGACCGCGCAGGTAGCAGCCTCGGCAGCGGCTTCCCCGTGTCCCAGCCCGTCGGCAACGATGCAGATGAATCGTTCCGGGGTTTGGTGCACCGCCCAGCTATCCCCACAGACCTCTTCCTCTTCTTTGGGGAATTGGATGGCCCCCACCTCGAAGTGTCGGGGAGGTAGAGGGGCCTTCTGTTCCTTTGCCCAAAAACGGGTACAGATCACTGTGCCTTTACCCTCCTGGGTATAGAGATCGAATAGGGGAGAGTTCCGGTACACTGCCCCCAGCCCGATCCCTAGGCTCCCCCTGGTGGAGTACCCGTCCTGCAAGCTCAGGAGGAGATCGTGTATTCCGGGTCCCCTGTCCAGGGCGAGAGCTTCGAGTCCGTGTATCTCCAAGCAGTCCAGGCTACGGAGGATGATTTCTCCCCCCTGGGCGTGTTTTACCAGATTTGTCCCCAGTTCGGTGATCTGGAGGGCAATCTTTCCTACATCTACCTCCTGAAATTGTAAAGCCCTGCTCAGGGCAATGGCGAGTCTTCTTGCCTCTCCCACCTGGGAAGGTTCTTCCACCGAAATGCGGATTACATCCTTCATGTGCGTTTTATACCCATTTTACCACGGAAACGGTCGTTCCTTTCCCGATGGCAGATTCGATATGGAACTCGTTCACAAGCCGTTTTGCGCCCCCTAACCCGAGCCCTAACCCTCCCGTTGTGGAATACCCATCCTTCATGGCTAACTCGAGATCGGGAATTCCGGGCCCCTTATCCTCGAAGGTAAGCCGGAGTCCTTTCCGCTCCCCGTCTTCTACCACTTCCATACGGAGTACCCCTCCTCCCCCATGATCGCAGACGTTCCGGGATAGTTCGCTAGCGGCGGTAACGATCTTCGTTTGATCCACCAGCCTGAATCCTATTTCCACTGCCCAGGCACGTACCGCCTGACGGGCACGGACGATATCGTCCGAACTCTGCAGAGGAAGGGTTTCACTCCGCAGGATATTCATCGGTGTTTCTCGCAACGAGGCTGTTCAAGATTTCGATCCCCTTTTCGACGTTCAGTGCGGTTCGAACGCCGGGAAGGGAAAGGCCAAGTTCGACCATGGTAATGGCGACCGCAGGCCGCATGCCTACCACAACCGTCTCTGCATCGAGAATTCTTGCCATGGAAGCGATGTTCGCCAGCATTCTGCCGATGAAAGAGTCCACCACTTCCAGTGCCGAAATGTCGATCAGGACACCCTTTGCGTTATCCTGCACAATCCGGGCGGTTAGCTCGTCCTGGAGGTTCAGGGCAAGTTGGTCATGCATGTCTACCTGAATGGAAACAAGTAGAAAATTCCCCAGTTTCAGAATCGGGATTCGCTCCATGATGGCAATGACTCCTCTACTGCTGTTTGGAAGATTCTATTCTCGAAATACGGTACCCGATCCGGGAAAGCCCATACTTGATGGCTTCTGCGAGGGTTGCCTTGGTAGTAATGTCCTGAAAGGAAACCCCTAAATGGATCATGGTCTGGGCAATCTGGGGACGAATCCCGCTGATGATGCACTCCGTCCCCATCAGTCGGGCGGCGGATACTGTCTTGATCAAGTGCTGAGCCACCAGGGTATCCACGGTGGGAACACCGGTAATATCGATGATCGCTACGGTTGCCGATACGTTCACGATTTCCTGCAACAGGTTTTCCATTACCGTTTGAGTACGGGCGCTGTCCAAAGTTCCAATCAAAGGCACGGCCACAATCTGTTCCCAGATCTTAACTACAGGGGTGGAAAGTTCGAGCATTTCTTCCTGCTGGCGGCGAATGATCTCTTCCTTCGATTTGATGTATGTCTCTGTGGTGAGGAGACCGAGTTTGTCGAGGAGAGCATTGATGTTCCATAGCTCTTTCCCCAGGTGTTCAGGATCGTTTTTCAGGGAATCCTGCAACCATCGAAAGATCGGTCGTTTTAATGAAAGTACAAACAGGGCCGTTTCCGTGGGAGTAAACCCCTGCTTTGCCCGGGACCGGGAAAGATCTGCGAGAAAGGAACGATCATGCCCCAGACGTTCAGGCGGGCGGTCTCGTTTCGGGTTAAAAAATGGATGAGGTGCTGGGATGCCTCTGTCAGGCTCTTGAGATTTTTCTGTAGATTCTCCTTCAGGGCGAGGAGTTCTGAGTTTTGGGGCTCCCGCTTCAGAGCTTGATCTATTTCCTTCAATTTTACAATGATTTCGATGCTTTTGTCCCGGATCCATTCGAGTTTTCGGTGTACCCGATAATCGTTTCCGAGAAGAAGCTCTGTTTTAGGGCTCGAGAGAGTTCCTATATTAGCTGCGGTGATTCCCTCCTGGGCATAGAGTTTCCCTCCCACCACGAGGCCCTTTTTACCTGTTTGGAACTGCCCCAGGGTATACACGATGGCATGCAGAGCTCCTACCTCGGAATACACGTTTCCCTTCGATTCTATGTAGCAGTACTCGAGGAATCGGACACGGATCGACCCTTCTACAATTACTTTCGATTTGCCCTTCCCGATGATTCCCCCTTTTACGACGAGATCTCCCTTACAGAGGATGTCGGAAGCGTAGATAGTGCCATTGCAGAGAAGGGTACCCCCGCTACGTACCTGGAATCCCTCTTGAATATCACCCTCTACGATAAGATTTCCCGGAAAATCGATATTGCCCGTATGGTAATCAACGTTCCCGGAGACCAGAAGGATTTCTTCTATAAAAACCTTTCCCTCTTGAACCTTCAAAACCCCGTCCGCGGTGGCATAGATTCCATCCTCCCGGGTTTCCAGGTTCTTGCCTCCTACCAGGAGTTGAATTGGTTCGGTGGGATAGGGGACCTCTTTCCCCCGGATATTCCGTCCAAACATGCCGGGTTGGGGGGGAACCAATCTGGCTACAAGATCTCCCTTCTTTACGATGGTGAAAGGAGAAAGGGTTCGGTAATCCACCCGTTCTTCGCTGTCGATGGGCAACGGTTTCTTCTGCTGGAACCGTTCCTCCAGGACATAGTGGGCGGGCACCTCCGGGGTAGGGGGAGTTCCCCGGGCTACTACTACGTCCAGTACCTCTTTCCGGTCGATATTGCAGGCAACGAGAGCATTGGAAATGCCTTCCCAGTCGATCCCGTGCACCACCCCCAGGGCATGTAACCGTTCCTGAACTTTGTCCGGATCGATGGGAGCGCCGTTTGGGGTAGGGGGGTAGAAATCTGCCGTACATACCATCTCGTCTTCGGAGATACGGAGGTCGAAATGACCATCGGCTTTTAAGGTTAGAGCATGCTCTAGCTGGCTGAGTTCCTGGTCGCCTGCCTGTGATTGATCTTCCAGACGAGCGAGTTCTGGGGAGATCGCTTCCTGGAGATGCTGCACTTCTTTGAGAAGAGTCTCGGTTTTCTTTCGGAGAGCTTCGATATATCCCGGTTCTTCTTTCGGTGGCATAGCGCCTTTACTCCAGATGGGCAAGGATCTTGGAAATCTCGAATGGCTTCCGAACAAGAGCCAGGGCTCCTGCCTTCAACGCGGCTTGAGCCATCGGTTCGGTAGAATACGCAGTTATCACTAAAATACGAGCGTTCTTGCGTTGCGATTTGACGGAACGTACGATCTCGTCCCCCGTTTTACCCTCCATGCGCAAATCGGTAATGATCAGATCGTACTCCTGCTCCAACGCTTTGCGTTCACCATCGAACGGGTCTTGAGTGGTATCTACCGTATGCCCCATTTCTTCCAGAATCATTTTTAGGGCATCCAGTACGGTTGCCTCATCGTCGATTACCAGTATCCGTTTCCCCATCTGTTCCTCCTGCCTCTCGAAGTCCCTTATAGGTGCGCAACTGTTCGATAGTTTTAATTATATCCGAAATGTGGAGGGGTTTGTAGAGAATCTTCTCTACCTCGGGGAGCCCCTCTTCAACCCCCTCCTTTCCAATGGGATACCCCGTAGTGAACACGATCTTCTTTCGGGGGTCTAAGGTTCGGATCCGTTTCACCAGTTCCCGTCCGTCCATCTCGGGCATCACCACATCGGTGATGATCAGTTCGATCTCTTCCTGGTGCTCCTGGAAGAGTTCCAAAGCTTCTTTTCCGTTCCTTGCCTGCAGGATCTGATACCCCATTTCTTCGAGGGTCTTTGCGATGATCTTTCGAACCTCCTCTTCGTCTTCCACAAAAAGGATCCACCCTTTGGTAATTTCTGTTAACTCCAGGGGGGTTCCTTCGGAAGCTTCCAGCGCTGACGTTTCGATCAGGGGGAAGAGGAGGGTCACCCTGGTTCCTTTCCCCACCTCGCTTTCGATGTATACGGCTCCCTTATGCTGCTGTACCAGGCCATACACCTGAGCCAGCCCCAGACCTGTCCCCTTTCCCACGGGCTTCGTGGTGAAAAAGGGTTCAAATACTCGGGGCAGGACCTCTTTGGGGATGCCTGCTCCGTTGTCCTCGATGGTGAGGCGTACCAATGGTCCCCTTGGTTCCTGCTCAGGAGCGAAGTACCCTTTCTTTCTTATATCCTCGGTAAACGGTATTCGATCGAGGGAAACTGTTATGGTGCCTCCCGCAGGGAGAGCGTCTTTTGCATTTACCAGGAGATTCATGAGAATCTGCTGGATCTGCACCGGATTCCCCTGGATCACACTATGGGTTTCACGGATATTCCAGCTAAGCTGGATATGTTCCCCGATGATCCGGCTGAAAAGTTTCGACATTTCCTTCAGGAAGGGAACGAGATCCAGGGGTTTGTGTTCCAGCATTGATTTACGGCTAAAATCCAGAATCTGCTGGACAAGGGTTCCTGCCCGTTTCGCTTGATCGATGATTTTCAACAGGTATACACGAATCTCGCTTCCTACATCCTTCCGTAACTGGAGGTACTCACAGTACCCTATGATTCCCGTAAGAATGTTGTTGAAATCGTGTGCAATGCCTGCGGCTAGCTGGCCAACCGCCGCAAGCCGTTCCTGGACTTTCATTTGTTCGTCCTTCAGCCGCTCTTCGGTAAGATCTCGGAGAAGTACGATTTTCCCCCCTGCATCGGGGCCGGAGTCAATGGGTTCGGCGGTAATTTCCAGGTATCGCTTGGAGGGAGAGGATAGTTCGAGAAGCGTTTTTTGTCCGCCTGGAAGGGTTCGAATCGTTTCCAACAGGAAGGAGGCCTGCTCCTTCGAAGTTGTTTTTTGAAGCAACTCCAGTGCCTGGGGATTCTGAACCAGGATCGTTCCGTTCCTGTCTACGATCCAGAGTCCCTCATGCAGGTTGGCCACTACTTGTTCCAGTCTCTTTTTCTCGATGCCCAGGCGGTATTCCAGTGCCTGCAGCATCAAGGTGGTGTGCTGGGCAGCAATAAGGAACAGATGCCGTACACGATCCTGAAATTTTTGTTTTCCCTGGGCGGCAAAAAACAGGTATCCCTTGTGAGAGTACAGATCTCCCTTCTGCTCAAAAGGTTCCACATACAGCTCACCAAAAAGTCGGGCCGAGGGGTCCTCCCTTTCCGGCGGAAAAACCCGTTCGTTCAATACAAAAAAAACTTCTGGTTTCAGGAAAACCTGATTATCGGTGGCCGAAAGAACATAATCTTCGATTTTTTCCCGGAACCTGCCGTCGAACTCCTCTGAAACGGGAGATCCATAGTAGAGAAAGACTACCGGGGAGGATTCCTGATGGAAATAGACGGCAGCTGCTGCAAAAGAGCTGGTTCTATGTAGGAGGGAAAAGAGAACGGTAAAAAGTTCCCGGTATCCTACGATGAAGGTAAGTTCCCTGGACAACTCTGCAAGGGTGTTCAGATCCTGGGTACGTTCTGTAACCTTCTGCTCCAACTCGATATTTATCTTTCTGGTTTTTTGGTAGAGGAGAGCGTTTTCCAACGAAATGGAAAGTTCGTGAGCAATCGTGGTGAGGAGGCGGGATGCCGAGGGATTGAAGGATTGTTTTTCGGTACTGAACAATGCGATGAGACCAAACAGCTTCGATTCCCGTTTGATGGGTACCGCCAGGAGGGACTTCCACCCCTCCTGAAGAGTTTCCGGGGGAAGACGGTTCGGTTCCAGGGATAGGTTGTCTATCCCAAGGGTATAATCGGACTGCGCGATTTGTCCCAGGATCGTTTCACCCAATTTGATTGGTGTCAAATGCTTTTGTAACGTCGGGGAGACTCCCTGGCTACAGGAAAGTTGGAGAGTTTCCGAGGATTCATCGAATAGATAGAGGACTCCCCCAGAGGCTTGAAGCCCTTCGGTAAGAATGTGGAGAACCCCCGGCAAAACTTCCTCGAGGCGGAAAGACTTTCCGATGGTAGCTAACGCCTGGTTCAGCACGGAGAGTTCCCGGTTCGCTTGCAGGATCGATTCCTCCGCCTGTTTCAGGAAGGTTACGTCCCGCACGATAAAACAGGTGTACGCCTCGTTCTTCCATCTCACGGAGAAGTGCGTAATCTGTAGGTGCTGGACCCCTTTGGCTGTTTCTCTCTTCACCTCCAGCAGGGAACTGTTTTGATTCTGCAACAAGATAGAAAGGGAACGATCCAGCTCCTTCGGAGTACGAGACAGTGCAATTTCCCTCGGGATACCGAAGATGCTTTCAGAACTTTTACTCCACTCGAGAATCCTTCCTTCCTTATCGATTAGAATGATTCCATCTTTGCTACCGGACAGGAAGGAATCAAGTAAAGCGTTCTTTTCGAGTAATTGAATCTCGTTCTCCTGGTTCCTTAGGGCAAGGCGTATCTGGTAATCCAGGGCAAGCTTTCCGAAGGGTTTCAGGATATACCCTGCGGGATTCGTTTGAATGGAGCGGGCGAAGTGCTGCTCGTCGTTGAAGGCGGTGATGAAAATGTGGGGGACTTTCAGCTCGGGGGGCAGGGAGGCTACGAACTCGATTCCATCCACAGGCCCCTGTAGGCGGATATCCACCAGCAGGAGACTGGGCTTATCCGCAGGCGTATCCTGTAATGCTTGCAGGCTTTCCAACGCCTCCTGGGCGGAGGCCGTACACCCTACGACCCTGTAGCCGAGACTTTCCAGGGTTCTTTTCAGGGCGTACTGCTGGAGAGAGTCGTCTTCTAGAATGAATATGTTCTTTTCACTTTTAGGCATTGCTTTCTTATTCATTATATTGCTATCAAAAAATAATTTCCAACAGTTCAATATATAATTCCGCGGGAGTAATTTTTAATTCCTGGGCGGCATAATAATTATGGTTTTCTAGGAAAGCGGCCCTTGACGCAATCCAGAAACCATTGTACATGAAAGGGCAAAGTACCTATGCAATTTTTTGAAAGTCCGTTTTTTCGGAAGATCTTTCTTGTTCTGGCTCTCGTTGTCTTTGTCGGTTTTGGAACGTTGACCTTCTGGATTTCCTCCTCCGTTAAGGCATCCTTTCGGGAAACCCAGCTGAGTACACTGCAGGATGCTCTTCATCGGTACAGGATGGGGATACTGGGATGGCTATCGGAGAAGCAGAAGGATATCGAGGGGCTGGCGAGGGTGTACGAGTACTCCCCCCAGATGGATTCTTCCTTCCTAAGAGCTTTTCGGGAAACCATTCAGGAGTATGCGGAGATTCTTATCCTCGACGGACAGGGAAAACTCTTGTCCAATAGCGGATCGGTTCCGCTACAGATCGGCCTTGACCTATCCGACCGCGAGTATTTCCAGGTAGCCCGCAGGGGAAGTTCCTTTGTAAGCGGCTTTTTCCGGGGTCGTGGCCGGGGAATGGCTACGTTATCCATCAGTGCTCCGATCCGAAAAGAAGGAAAACCGGAAAAGGTGGTCGCCGGTTTCATTACCCTGGAAAAGTTCCTCGAACAGTTCAACCCGGAAGCCCCTCGGATCACAGGTACATCGGGGATCGTGTCTGTACATTTCGTCAATGCGAAAGGGCAGATCATCTCCCACCCCGAGTACAAAACTCGGTACCCCCTGGACCCGGACATCGAGGAAGATCCTACCTTTCGTTCCGAATCAGAACCGGTGCGGCTCCTCCTGGAAAGAAAGGAAGGTGCCCTGGTGTATCGACACAAAGGAAAGGGGTTTTATAGTGCATACAGTTGGGTAGAGCCTATCCAGATCGGCCTGGTATTCGAAGCGGATCAGGAGGTACTGGAACGTCCCCTCACTAGACAGCTCCATTCTCTCATTCTATCCTCCTGCCTTGTCTTTGTTTTCCTTATTGGTGCTTTGCTTTTCGTTCTGTGGTTTCTCAGCCAGCCCCTATACCAGTTGAATCAAGCGATGGAGAAGATCATCCATGAAGGCCCGAAGGGAGAGGTCGTTTTCAAGAAAACCGGAAGCCATGTAGATCGACTGGTAGATACCTTCAAGGAATTACAGCAGGTAGTAGACCAGCGGGAAACCCAATTGAAAGATAAGGCTGCCCGGGATTCCCTTACCGGGTTGTACAACCATGGGATGCTGGAGGATCTGTTGCAGAAGGAGTACCACCGGAGGAAACGATCGGGAAAGCCTCTCTGCTTCCTGATGGTGGATATCGATCATTTCAAAGAGGTGAACGATAACTATGGGCATGCGGTGGGAGACCAGGTGCTTCAGGAGGTAGGCCGGATCCTGGAGTCTTGCGTTCGGGCAGGGGACATCGTAGCTCGCTACGGGGGGGAGGAGTTCGCCATCCTCGTGGATAGTGATCAGCCCGAGGTGTCCTTGAGTCTGGCTGAACGGATCCGCAGCCGAATAGAGTCCCATCCCTTTATCGTGAAGGGGGAAAAGCTCCCCCTAACCGTCAGTGTGGGGTGGGTATGCCTCAAGACGGACAAGGTTCCCGATCCCAGGGCCATCGTAAAAGAGGCGGACGATGAACTGTACCGGGCAAAAGAAGCGGGCAGGAATCGGGTTAGCGGTCATGCCTGGGTATGAACCTCAGTTCTACTGCAAGTTCACTAGGAGTGGGGGAAGCTCGGTTAAAGATCGAATCTCGTAATCTCCCCTTGCCCCCTCATCCTTGAACACCGCTACCGTTCGGATCCCCAAGGCTTTAGCTCCTTCTAACTCATGGGTTGCATGCCCTACGAATAGAGTCTGTTCGGGGGAAGCCTTTCCCTCCTTTAGGGCGATCCGATAGATAGAGGGATCCGGTTTAGCCACCCCCACTTCACGAGAACAGACAAACACATCCAGGTAGGGAAGGGCTCCTACCGTATCCAGCCAGTTCCGCTTCCATTCTGTAGGGTACATGGTGTCGGTAATAACCCCCTGCGTGTACCCTGCCCGACGGAGGGCTTCCAATGCGGAGGGTATCCCTTCGCGGGGATACACCGCGTTGTTTTGTGCAAGGACCTTTTCCAGAAGTACCCGATACGTGGGCCCTGGGGGAACGCCGTGCAGGCGAAAGAAGGTTTCCCAGTACTCGGTGTACTCGGATTTGCCTACCGTTGCGGAGTGTGCGACGGCCCGCAGGTGCTGCCACTCTTCGGGGGAGGGTTGCCTGGTAAAGCCTGCCTCCTGGAGGAGACTTTTAGCGTATCCTTTGATCGACACCTTCCGGGTATAGAGAACATCGCTCGCATCGAAAAGAATCAGCGTAATCATGGGGTATCCCCATTTCTGGGAACCAGGGAAAGAACTTCCGACAGGCTCTGGATCACCAGGTCTGGGGCTTCCCGATCTTCGGGACTGTCGGAGATCGAAGTAAAGAAGGATCGGATCTGGATCGCTTTCTTGAAACCTGCTCGCCGGGCTCCGGCCACATCCCGGGAAAGGGTATCCCCGATGTAGATTGCCTCGGCGGGAGACATTTTCAGGAGTTCGACGGCTTTCAGGAAAATGGCAGGGTTGGGTTTCCGTATTCCAAAGGTGGAGCTTGTGAGTACTACATCGAAGTAGTGCTCGATGCCACATGTTTTTAGCCTGTGGGGAACGAGGGAACGGCTCATGATGTTGGATATTACCCCTAGTTTGAGGGACCCTTTTTTCAATGCTTCAAGTACGGTCGGGGTCTCGGGTCGTAGCTCCCGGTAGAAAAACCGCGATTCATAGTGGAAGGCCAGGGTTTCCCAGAAATCTACAGGTATATCCGCCGGAATGGGGATTCCCTCCAGAACGAAGGTACGGAAGACCCCTTCGGGATCCATTTCCCGCTGGCGGGTTTCCCGCCAGGTTTTATAGTGGGCCATTCCCTTGGTTAGGCGGGTATAAAGGCTTTCTTCGGTGAGATCGGGGCAATCGATACGCTCTTTTAACAGTTTCAGGAACTCTTTCAGGGCAGTTCTCTGTATCGTTTCATCGAACCAGACATCTTCCAGGGTTCCCCCGAGGTCGAACAGAACAGCACGAATCGGCAGATCACTCATGTCGAGGCTCCTTGCAGGTAGTTAGCATAGTGGCTTTGGAGAAACCATGCGGCTTTTCTGATTTCCTCCCCGCTAAAGGTGCTCTGGAACTCGCAGGTAAGGGTGAGGTTCGGAGGCAACTGGGAAAGAATCTCCTCCCAGTTCATCGATCCTTGCCCAGCGGGACGATGATCCTGAATGCCCTCTACATCGTGGAGGTGAACTCCCACCATTCGGTCGCGAAACCACGTTCCCCATTCTTCCTTTCGGATTAGCCCTAGTCGGTGTAGCACTTCCCCATGCCCCACATCGTACCAGAACCCGATCCATTCGGGGGGAGTTCCTGTTAGCAGGTCCGACAGCTCTTCAGGGGTAGGGATCTCATAATAGTAGAAGCGGTTTTCTAACCCGAGGCGGACTCCTTTTTTTGCGGCGTACTCCCCCAGTTCTCCTAACGATTCTTTCACGGCCGCTAGGTGGGGGCGGGCGGAACGGCGGCGATCATCCCTGTATGAAGCGAGGATGAGCTGGTATTCTTCCGAGTTCTGCCTGCCTTTTTCGTAAAGACCCCGGAGCATGGTTTCATACGAGGGATCCATGTTCACCCGGCCGGGGTGGAGAATAAGGAGGGGGGCGTCGAGCCTGAAAGCGAGATCGATACTCCGTTTCACGGCGGCGATCCCCTGGGCTCGTTTGAAAGGATCAAGAGAGGAGATAAGAAAATCCAACTTACTGAGTTCCTCTACCGAAGGGTCTGCGGGGCAGGGTTCATGGACACTGGTAATGCATCTTCCCTCTAGTCCCAGAAGCATCGGGGGAGTAACTCCGTGGTTCAGCTCGAAGCGTCGAAATCCCAACTGTTCGGTCTCCCGGAAGAAACCCTCCAAGGTTGGAAACCTTCCGATTCCCCACATGGTGGAAAGCCCTAGGAACAATCTTTCGGAAGATGTAGGGCATCGGAAAGACGAAGGATCCTGCTGTGGTTTGTTCATGGAAGTTCTCCTAAAGGGTCTAAGCCGTATTCCAATCTCATCTGTTCCAACAGTTTTAGGTGATGGAAGCTTGTGTCCCCTTGTTCGGCTGTAATGGCAAGTACCAGGGCGTTGAGGATCGCCATGGGAACTACGTGGGAATGGAAGGAATGAACGGGGCCCCGCAGGGCATAGAGCACCACATCCGCCTTTCGGTAGGATTCCAATTCCGGGATATCCGTGAGGATCACTGTCCTGCACCCCACCCGCTGGGCGTGACGGAGCACTGCGGTGAGCTCTCCCGTAATCCGATGGTAGGCCGCAATGAGTACGGCATCATCCTTTCTCAGGAGAAGGAGTTTGTCCAGTAGATCACGCCCTGCTTCCACGAGGCAGATGGTATGGATCCCCAGTCTCTGGAGACGCATCTGGAGAAGCTCCACGAGGATTCGGGAATGCCCGATTCCGAAGAGGAACAGGTTCTTCCCTTCCAGCAGGATCCGTACAGCTCTATCGAAGTTTTCCAAAGGAACGGTGTTAAGGATTTCTGCCAGATAGTGGGTTTCCATCTCCACGATCTGGGGAAGGAAGTGCTGGTTCCTTTTTTTCAAGTCCTCCAATCGGGTTTGCATCCGAACGGCGGGAGAGAACTTTTCACGGAATACATCCTGTAGGAACTGTTTCAGCCCCGGGAACCCATCGAATCCCAGGGCGATGGCAAACCGCACGAGGGTAGACTCGCTGGTCCCCGTGTGCTGGGCTAGTTCGGATAGACTTTGAAAGGCGGCATGCTCGTAGTGGGCCAGGAGGTATTGGGCGATCTTCTTCTGGCTCTTGGAGAAAGAGCTCTCCTTACTCTCCAGGATGGTCTTGAATCCTTCCAGTGTTCTGGGAACTGTCGATGGTTTCATGCGATTTCGATCCGTTTCTGCTGGGTATCGAACAGGTGTAGGTTTTCCTTTCGTGTAGAGACCCATACTTCTTCACCCGGTTGAAGGCAAGGGTCTTCTTTCAGTACGGAAAATACCGTCCGCTTGTCGACCTTTAAGCTTACGATCCAGTCCGATCCCGTGGGAAGCACAGTCTCGAAGAAGGCCGGGTAACCCCAGGAGTCTAACGGGGGAGCAGGAGACAGATGAAGATCCTCTGGCCGTACTCCTACGGTGTGGATTCGTTCTGCCAGAGTCGGGAAGAGAGGAAGGAAGCTTTGGAACACTCCGCTTGCTCCCTCTTCGGTACGAGAGAAGAAGTTCATGGGCGGACTTCCGACAAAGGCCGCCACGGTCAGATCGGCGGGAAAGCGATAGATCGTGAGGGGAGGGGCATACTGGAGAATCCGACCATTGTGCATCACGGCCACATGGGTAGAAAGGGTCATGGCTTCCAATTGGTCATGGGTAACATAAAGAATCGTGTTTTTCAATGTCTGGTGAAGGCGTTTCAGCTCCGTGCGCATCTCTAGACGGAGTTTCGCGTCAAGGTTGGAAAGGGGTTCATCCAGTAGGAGCACGTCCGGGTTTATTGCCAGCATCCGGGCTAGAGCTACCCGCTGCTGTTGGCCGCCGGAAAGTTCCCCTGGATACCGGTTCTTTAGGTTTTCGATATGGAGAAGTTCCAGAACTTCTTCGACCCTTTTTTTTCTTGCCTCTTTCGGTACCTCACGCATCTCCAGCCCGAAAGAAACGTTCTGGGCTACCGTCATGTGAGGCCAGAGGGCATAGTTCTGGAACACCAGACCCATCCCCCGTTTTTCGGTAGGCACCCTGCACCCCTCCGACTCGGAAAAGAGGAGCTTTCCATCCAGATAGAGTTCTCCCCCATCAGGTGTATCCAGGCCCGCTATCATCCTGAGGGTGGTGGTTTTCCCGCAGCCCGAGGGTCCCAAAAGGCTCACGAAAGATCCCGATTGGATCGTTAGGTTCAGGTTGTCAACCGCTACTACCGAGGGGCCAAAGGTTTTTCGGATGTTCTTCAACACGATTTCTGCCATACTATCCTCTCGAAGCGAAACCGGAGGCAAGGTTCGCACCGGTAAGTCGTTCCATGGAAAAGGTAAGGATGAAAATAATCCCCACGATCCCCACTACCGTTGCATTGGCTAGCTGGGTATACCCGTAATCGATAAACCGCAGGATCTGGGTGGTCATCAGTTCGGTGCCTGGAGTAGCCAGCATGATCACGAGGCTTTGTTCCTTCATTCCGCTGATCAGGGGAAGGAGAACTCCTGTGAGAAGGGCATGTTTCTGGAGGGGCAGAACGATTCTGCCCATCCTCCGAAGCCAGGTGGCTCCGCAGATCCGAGCCGCCTCTTCCGGTTCGTTCCCCATTTGCATCATGGCGCTAATTCCGCTACGGGAGGCAAAGGGAAGGTACTTCAAGCTCATCACCAGGATTAGGAGGGACATGCTGCCATACAGACTGGGAATCGGTCCCCGGGGAACGGCAAAGAAGGAAAGGGAAGCCGCGGCAAACCCGATACTGGGTATCAGGTAGGGCAGGAAGGATACCTGGCGAAGGTAGGCGGCCACTTTACTCTTGGGGAGCCGGACAACGACGTACCCAACCAGTATCCCCATCAACCCGCAGAGTAGGGATGCACTGCCTGCGATCCATACACTGTTCTGGAGGGATTGAAGGATATCACGATTGAGGAAGAACCCCTTTTGTCCCACCATGGCTGGGACATTGGTCCCTACCCAATAAGCGAGGGTGAAATTATCCACAGTGAACAGGCCGGGTCGATGCATGAAGGTGGTGAGAATCAGTGTTCCTAGGGGAACGAGGATGGTGACACAGAGAGCAATTAGTGTCAGAAGTACAGCCGGAAGGGTAAGAGCGCCAAGGGAATGTTTCCGCGCGATAGCCCCTTTTCCGCCCATAGTGATGAAGCGCCTGTACTCCCGCACGAAGAACATGTCTAGAGCTACGAGACTCATTCCGATCAATACGGTGACGCATGCAATCACGGCAGCCACTCCCGGACTGCCTACCTTGTAACTGTTGTACAGGGCGGTGGGTAGGAGGTAGTACTTGACTCCAGAACCTAGGATGTAAGGTGTACCGAAGGAACCCAGCACTCTGGAAAAGGTGAGGAGGAAGGAGGATAGGAGAGCTGGTTTCAGTAGGGGGAGCACGATCCTGCGCGATATAGTGAACGAGGAAGCCCCCAGGATCCGGGCTGATTCTTCCAACTGGGAGTCCACTGATCGGAGGGCATTCCCGAACAGTAGAAAAGCGAAGGGGAACACGTGCAAGGATTCGCACACGATGATCGGGAGGGCTCCGTAAGCGATCCAGTCGGGTGGAACGAACCCCATGGTTTCCAGCATTCCGGAAAGGCCCCCTAATCGCCGGTTCTTGAATACGGATATCCAGGCAACGGCAAAGGTCCAGGAGGGGATCATGTAGGGTACCACCATGAGGCGAGAGACGACTTTACTCCCGGGAAGGTTGGTACGAACGACAATCCACGCGAACAGGGCACCCATTGGGATCGCGATGGCACAAACGGCCCCCGCCACCCACAAGGTTCGCCAGAAAGGCTTCCAGAACAGAACATCGCTCACCCTGGAAAGAAAGGTTCTTTGCAGGAAGTAGGTGGTAAGTTTTCCTGTGGGTAGTCCGATGATAGCGCTGTCCCGGAGGTTTACTCGAACCGTATCGAGCAGAAGGGCAAGTACGGGGGCAAGGATAAGGTAAGCCAACGCGGCGCAAATGAGGAAACCAATTGTCTTCGTAGGGTCGTAGGGCAGAAGCCGCAGGTGATTCACGAACCGTCTGAATCTCATTTTTTGTGCCCATACTCCAGCCATAGGTCAAGAACATCCTGGCGAAGCTTCAATGCCACTCTATTGTCGATCCGGAGAAGTCTTTTTTGCCAGTCCGACCAGCTCCCCTCATTATCGGGATGAGGCGGTGCTTTCTGGTTGGGTGAAAAGGCTCCCATATCCCGAGCGGTCCAGGGAGCATGCCCTTCACTCAGGATATAGTGGATCAGGAGTTTGGCCGCATTCGGATGGGGGCAGTTCTTCACCATCAAAGCATAGGTAGGAAGGGCATACCCCATGAAGGGAACCATCCCTTTCATCGTGGCAAGCTTCAAGTTTTTAGTCTTGTTGTCCCTCTGCTTGGTGAGAGTGTAAAAACCGATGGGGGCCTCCTTTTGCCCCGCCGCGCCTACGGCATCTCCCACATCCTCGTCACTCCGCATGACGATCAGTTCGTTTTGGAAAAGCCGCTTGAGAAACTCCCATCCTATGTCTTTTTCGCTGATCCCAGAGGGTTTTCCGTAATGGCTCCGATAGGCTTCCTCGAGGAGCTTGGGATTTGTAGCAATGTTCGCGAAGAAGGCAAGGTTTGCGGGAGTCTGTGCAGGATCCCGGATTAGGATTTTTCCCTTCCAGGCGGGTTCGGTCAATTGCCATATGTTCTTGATGGGCGGTTCTTTGTAGGATTCGAAGTTGTACCCAAAGATTCTCGGTTGCCAGAGGAATACCAGCGGATTCCTGTCCTCCGGTGAAAGGAGAGGAGCTAAATCCGGTGGAACCCAATTGATCACATACCCTTCGGGAATCAGTTTCCCTTCCAGGAGGGCTCCATCTTCGAATCCAATGACATCCACCAGCACGTTTTTCGAATCTACCTCCCGGATCACCCGTTCAGCCTGCTCTGGGTCTCCCATCTTTGTCCCTTTTACCTTTATGCCGTACTTCTTTTCGAAGGCAGTCCCCACATCTTTGATACGGCTGGAGGTGAAGTAGGCAACTACCTCTCCTTCCTTCTGTGCAGCCTGGACGAGGGCCTGCAAGTCGAAGGGTTCTTGTTTGCCAGCAGTGGCCTCGCTTTTTTGGGGTTCTGGTGTGGTGGCCTCCTGTTTCCCGCCGGCAACCACGGATACCGCTAGAAGCAGTGCGGCCAAGACGAACAGAAGAGCCTTTTTGTTCATTCCTTTCATGCTTTGCCTCCTTAGGGTTAGATATGATAATTATATTGCATTAATTTATAAACTGCAAGATAAATTTCATCATATAAAGATAGTTGATAGGGAGTCCATCCATCCTGTACACTCCCCCCATGACAACCGTATATTTTTATGAATTGAAAGACCGTAGCACCCTGGAAGAGCGGATCCAGGGAACCCGTGCGATCCTGGAGGCTTCCGGGTTCGATGCGATCCTGTCGAAGAAGGACAAGGTAGCGGTAAAAACCCATGTGGGTGAGAAAAAGAACACCACCCATGTAGCGCCCCAGATCGTAAAGGTTGTGGTGGAACGGATCAAACGCACCGGGGCTTCCCCCTTCCTAACGGAAACCTCCACCCTCTACAAAGGGGAACGCTCCAATGCGATCGACCACCTGAACCATGCTTATGCCCATGGGTTCGGGTACGACAAGGTGGGTGCGCCCTTCATCATGGCAGACGGGTTGTTCGGAAACTCGGAAGTGGCGGTGAAGATCCCGGGGAAGATCTTTTCCTCTGTACTGATCGCCCGGGATGTGGTGTATGCCGATGCCCTCGTGGCTATCTCCCATCCCACAGGGCATATCGGGGAAGGCCTGGGAGCCTGCATCAAGAATATCGGGATGGGACTTGCCAGCCGGAAGGGGAAACTCCGGATGCATTCCACCATGAAGCCCCGCATCAAGGGAGGAAGCTGTACCTTCTGCCGGCAGTGTATCATATGGTGTCCCGAAGGGGCCATCATCGAGAAGGATGGAAAAGCTTTTATTATAGAAGAAAAATGCATCGGGTGCGGGGAATGTCTCTCCGTCTGTCGGTTCGACGCGGTGGAATACAACTGGGGGGTAGAATCTGCGGAACTCCAGCGCAGGACCGTGGAACACGCCTTTGGGGTCACCATCGGAAAGAGGGGGAAACTCTTCTGTCTCAACTTTCTTACCGATATGACGAAGGAATGCGACTGCATGGCCAAGACCCAGGAACCCATCCTGCCGGATGTAGGAATCCTCGCTTCGGTGGATCCCATTGCGATCGATCAGGCTACCCTGGATTTGACCCGGGAAAAAGCAGGGAAAGACTTGAGCACCGCAAGTTATCCCAACCTGGACGGCACGATTCAACTGGCTCATGGGGAATCGATCGGGATGGGGAGCCGGAAGTATACATTGGTGCGGGTGAACTAGCGTCCGACAAAAGGGGGAGGTAGGAGGCAAGGAGGGGGGCGAAGATTCGCTACCTTGCGTTTTTGCCTTGCAAAAACCCTTTTAGAGCGCTTATCCTCAAGAGTATGAGTAACGGAAAAAAGAAAGCCCTGGTGGTGGGGGCGGGGTTTGGGGGGCTTACGGTTTCTGCCCTGTTGGCCTACAGGGGGTGGGATGTAACGGTGGTGGAAAAGAACTCTACACCGGGAGGCCGGGCCAGAGTCTGGGAACAGGATGGGTACCTTTTCGACATGGGCCCCTCTTGGTACCTGATGCCCGAAGTGTTCGAGGCGTTCTTCCGCCTATTCGGGAAGAAGCGGAAGGATTACTACGAACTGGAGAAACTCGATCCCTATTATCAGGTCATCTTCGGAAGCGGGGAACGAGTGACCATTACCCCCCATCTGGAAGAAACGTACAGGACCTTCGAGTCCTTCGAATCCGGAGGAGCGAAGAGACTCCAGGAATATCTTTCCCAGGCTCGGTACAAGTACGAGGTGGCGATGCGGGAGTTCCTCTACCGGGATTACCGCTCGGTATGGGATTTCCTCAACTGGAAACTACTGATCGAGGGAAGCCGATTGGGGGTATTCTCCTCCCTCGACCGATTCGTGGGGAAGTACTTCAAAGACCATCGGGCAAAAAAAATTCTAGAATACGCCATGGTGTTCCTGGGTGCCAGTCCCAAGAACACTCCGGGCTTGTACTCCATCATGTCCCACGTGGACATGAATCTGGGTGTGTATTACCCCAAAGGGGGGATCCATGCGATTGTGCGGGGACTGGTAAAGCTGTGCCAGGAGCAGGGGGTGCGATTCCTGTACGATACCGAGGTAAAATCCATCCTGGTACGGGAAGGAAAGGCGGTGGGAGTGCATACCGTACAGGGAGATCTGGAAGCGAACAAGGTCGTGGTGAACGCGGATTACTCACATGCAGAACTGGATCTCCTTTCGGAAGAGTACCGAACCTACCCCAAAGCCTACTGGGACAAGGCGGTGTGGGCGCCCAGTATGTTCATCGCGTACCTGGGTACCAGCCGCAAGATCCCTTCTCTATCCCACCACAACCTCTATTTTTCCGATGCCTGGGACGAACATTTCTATAGCATCTTTCAGGCACCCCGCTGGCCGGAGGATCCTTCCTTCTACCTGAGCTGTCCCTCCAAAACAGACCCCCAGGCAGCCCCCCCTGACGGGGAAAACCTCTTTTTTCTCATTCCCGTGGCACCGGGGTTGCCGGACGAGGATGAGTTCCGGGAGTCCTATTTCCAGCGCATGCTGGAAAAAGCGGAAACCATTCTGGGAGAAAAGATCCAGCCCTACCTTCGGGTAAAGCGGTTCTATTCCCAAAGGGACTTTCTATCGGATTACCACGCCTTCAAAGGTACCGCGTTGGGTCTTTCCCACACCTTGCGCCAGACCGCTATCTTCCGACCCCCTCGCCGATCCCGCAAGGTGAAGGGACTCTACTACACGGGGCACTACCCCCACCCGGGGGTGGGAGTTCCCAGTGTGTTCATCTGTTCGGTCATCACCGCGGAGGGGATGGAAAAGGATCTGAACGAGGAGGCAGGCAGTGGCTGAACAACAGATGGTTCCCGAGAACCTGCAGGATCTACGGAAGGGGATTTTCCAGCGGGGGAGCAAAACCTACTTCAATTCGAGCCTCTTCTTCCCAAGGGAGGTGCGGGAACGGGTGTTTACCCTTTATGCCTTTGTGCGTAAGGCGGATGACTTTGTGGACATCCTTCCCCAGGATCGGGAGGGATTCTATCGGTTTCGCGACACCTACCATCGCGCCTTGCGGGGGGAACAGACGAAGGATCCCATCATCGATCCCTTTGTGGAGTTGAGCCGGGAATGCAGTTTCGATCCTGCCTGGACCGAGGCCTTCCTGGGAGCCATGGAAGCGGATCTCCGTAAGCGCACCTACGACACCCTGGAGGAGACAATCCAGTACATGTACGGCTCCGCGGAGGTGGTGGGTCTTTTCATGAGCCGGATTCTTGGTTTGCCCGATGAGGCCCAGACTCCTGCACGCATGTTGGGCCGGGCCATGCAGTACATCAACTTTTGCCGGGATCTGGCCGAGGATCATGCGCTGGGTCGCAGGTACCTGCCCCTGCAAGGTGCCGATCCCCGGATCGTGGAAGAAGCCTACGCTCGCTCCCATCCGGAGGAGTTTGTCCAGTTTCTCCGGCATCACCTTTCCCTATACCGGGCGTGGCAGGCAGAAGCCATCTCCGGTTATCGATTCATCCCGTACCGGTATCTGATCCCCATCCGTACGGCCGCAGACATGTACTTCTGGACAGCGGACCAGATCGAGCGCGACCCCTTTGTGGTGTTCCAGCGAAAGGTAAAACCATCCCGCCTGCGAATCTTCCTTCGGATTCTGCGGAATACTGTAACGCCTGAGCAATTCAATAGGGCAGGGTAACATTCGATGCAGCGAGTTCCCCCCGACAGAACGGAGAGGCTCTTCGTCTCGATCCCCTTGCAACCGGAGGTGAAAGAGGCTCTCCTGAACGTACAAGGGTATCTTCCCACCTCTTTCTTCAAACCTTTAGGGAAGGAAAACCTCCATCTCACCCTCGCCTTTCTAGGGGATACTCCTGTGGAGGTTCTACCTGCTTTGAAGGAGATTCTGGATGATATAGCAGGCCACACTCCGCCGTTCTCCTCAGAGCTTTCCGGCCTCGGAGCCTTTCCCAATCCGTGGGAACCCCGGGTGGTTTGGGTGGGGATCGATCTAGGAAGCGCAGAGGCGGCTAGGGTGAGCGATGCCTTGCGGGCTCGTCTCAAGCAGGAAAAAGTCTCCTTCGATACCAAACCCACTAGACCCCACATCACCCTGGCGTATTCCCGTAAGCACCTTTCCCGGCAGGAACTGCGGAAAGCCGGTGAACTGTTCTCGAAGCTTTTACGGGAAGTGAAGGGAGTGAGGCAGAGTATGCGTATGGAAGAAATCGCCCTTGTGAAGAGTGAACTGAGGCCCGAAGGGGCGATCCATACTCCCCTACATATAGCTCGGTTTGCAGGAGGTTGAGGGATGGAAAACACTCAAGATTTGAGGCCGGGAACCCCCATCGTGCTTGGGGTGAGCGCTTGCCTGTTGGGTCAGTCGGTACGTTACGATGGGGGGCACAAGCACGATCGGTACATCACCGACACTCTGGGGAAGTTCTTTACTTTTGTACCCGTGTGCCCCGAGGTGGAATGCGGCCTTCCCATTCCCCGGGAGTCCATGCGGCTGGAAGGGGACCCGGATCAGCCCCGGCTGGTTACCACAAAGTCGAAAGTGGACAAGACCGAGCAGATGCGTTCCTACTGTCAGCGGAAGGTTGTGGAACTGGAGAAGGCGGATCTGTCAGGGTTCATCTTCAAGAAGGACTCTCCCAGTTCGGGATTGTTTCGGGTGAAAGTGTACCGGAACGGGGTGCCCGCGAAGAACGGAAGGGGGCTGTTTGCCCAGGCGATGGTAGACCATTTCCCCCTCCTGCCGGTCGAAGAAGAGGGGAGGTTGAACGATCCGGACATCCGGGAAAACTTCCTGGAGCGGGTGTTCTCCTACTGGAGGTGGAAACAGTTCGTCAGGTCCCGTCCGAGCCTCGGTGGATTGGTCGAGTTTCACACCAAACACAAGCTGCTTCTCCTATCCCATTCCGTTACCGCCTACAAAGAGTTGGGAGTGTTGGTGGCGCAGGGGAAGGGGCTGAACCCGCAGGATCTCTTTCGACAGTATGAAGAAACCTTCATGAAAGCCTTGTCCCTCCAGGCCACGGTGAAAAAACATGCGAACGTACTCCTCCACTGCATGGGATATTTCAAGAAGCAGTTGACCCCTGAGGAGAAGGCGGAGCTTCTGCAATTGATCGACCAGTATCGAAACCAGTTCCTCCCGTTGATCGTGCCCATCACCTTGATCAAACACTATGTGAACAAGTACGATGTTTCCTATCTGAAAGATCAGGTGTACCTCAATCCCCATCCGATGGAGCTGATGCTCCGTAACCATGTGTAAGGAAGGGCCCATGAAATCCTACCGAAAGGAACTATGGTTCCACACGGAAACGCGAAGGGAGTTCATCAATATCACTTCCCAGGTGGAGAAGTGCCTCGAGGAAAGCGGGATTACCGAAGGGTTGTGCCTGGTGAACGCCATGCATATAACCGCCAGCGTGTTCATCAACGATGACGAATCGGGGTTGCACCAGGACTTCGAAGTCTGGCTGGAAAAGCTGGCTCCAGAAAAACCCTATGACCAGTACCGACACAACGGTTTCGAGGATAACGCAGATGCCCACCTGAAACGTACGATCATGGGGAGGGAAGTGGTAGTGGCGGTGACAGGGGGCAAGCTCGATTTAGGCCCCTGGGAGCAGATCTTCTACGGTGAGTTCGACGGAAAAAGAAGGAAACGAGTGCTGGTGAAGATCATTGGGGAGTGAATGCTATATATGCTATAGCAGCTATATCAAATATACCGTCTATCGCGAATATATCCCCAGTAGCAAAGAACCACACACCTGCTTCAGATTAACCCGGCTTCCGCGAGAATCTCGGCCGTCCAGCGGGCGGCGTTTCCCACCACGCTGGTACACTTGTCCGTGTGGGCGCCTGCCTCGTCGAACTTGCGGAGTTCGTCCGGGTCCTTGAAGTAGAAAGGCCTTCCCATGATCTTCGTATGGATCTGTCTACAGGTAACGGTCCCGTAGGTATCGATAAATCGTTGATGGAGTTTCGCGATCAGGGCTGAGGTCTTTAGACGAATTTTCTCCGGATCGGCGAAATTCTCCCGCTCCCTGCCCAGAAAATAGCCGATCATCATGGCCCCGCCCGAATAGGCTCCACAGTGGCCGTCCGTTTCTTGCGCCACTCCCCCTGCGAGGCCTGTGGCGGATTTGAAAATCATGTCCGTATCCCGGTTGCGAACCTTCAGGGCATCCTGCAGAGCGGCAATCACACACTGTGCGCATCCTCGGTATTCCTTCTCATAAGCGTAGCCGAGATCGTACGCATTTTGAAAGAGGGCTTGTTTCGATTGCATAGGCACATCCTTGGACATGAAACTTGGATTCAGGGCACGCAACCCTTTTAGTCAGAAATTTGACTGCACAATACCATGGCCACCAGGGCCTTGGCAAGGGAACGGCGCTACGTTCCCTTGACGCCTGGAATAGGAATCCCTATCATCAACCCATGAAGTACCGAGGAATCCTCCTCCCGAAAATCATCGATGCCCTGGAACAGTTGGGACAGTTCTGGCTCTTTGTGGTGGAGATGTTCAAACAGATGGTTCGGCGTCCCTTCCGGTGGTATCTGGTGGCAGAACAACTGGAAAAGATCGGGGTGTACTCCGTGCCGATCATCCTTCTTTCTAGCCTCACTATCGGGATGATCTTTTCCCTTCAGTTGGGGAGCTTCCTCTCCATGTTCCGGGCCGAGATGCTGGTGGGAGCCGCGGTGGCAAAAACATTGAGCCGGGAACTCGCCCCTGTAGTGACTGCCCTGATGCTGATTGCCCGAAACGGTAGTGCCATGACGGCAGAAATCGGAACCATGCGGGCTACCGAACAGATCGATGCCATGGAAACGATGTCGGTAAACCCCATCCAGTACCTGACGGTTCCTCGGGTCATCGCTTCTATCCTCGCCTTTCCCGTTCTCACGGCCATCGCGAACATTGTGGGCGTTCTGGGGAGCTATTTCATCTCGGTGCTGGTGCGCAAAGTGGACAAGGCGGGGTTCCTCGATCAGATGTACTCCTACGTGGATCCTGTGGATATCATTTCCGGTTTCATAAAAGCCGCGGTGATGGGCCTTCTGGTAAGTACCATTTGCTGCTTCTATGGGTACTACGCGAAGGGAGGCTCCCGCGGGGTAGGGGATGCGGCCACCAAGGCAGTGGTAGTCTCTTCGGTAGGGATCCTGGTAGCTGACTACATCATGGCGGATATCATGCTGAAAGTCTTGTTCGATTGAAGTAAAATAGGTATGGTACGATGGATATTATTATATCGGTTCGGGGGTTATACAAAGCGTTCGCGGACAAGAAGGTACTCCAGGGAGTAGATATCGACGTACCGAAAGGGAAGATCACCTCCATCATCGGCCAGAGCGGAACGGGAAAGAGCGTGCTCTTCAAATGTATCATCGGGATCATGCAGGCAGACCGGGGAAGTATCCGGGTGGATGGGGAGGAGATCACTAACCTTCCGGAAATCCAAATGCGGCGGATCCGCAGGCGGTTCGGGTACTGTTTCCAGGATGCGGCCCTGTTCGATTCGATGACGGTGGAGGAAAACATCGCCTTTCCGTTGCGGGAAGTGCTGGGAATGAAGGACAAGCGAAAGATGAAAGCTATCGTGAAAGAAAAACTCGAGTGGATAGAGCTCCCTGGTATCGAAGAAAAATTTCCCTCTGAACTTTCCGGGGGAATGCGGAAACGGGTGGGGGTGGCCCGTACCCTGGCAATCGAGCCAGACATCCTTCTTTTCGACGAACCTACCACAGGTCTGGATCCGGTTCTGTCCGAGAGCATCAACAAATTGATCAAGCGGGTAAACGAGGAGTTCGGCATCACCTGCATGGTGATCAGCCACGATATCAAGGGTACGTTTTCCATTTCGGATCAGATCGCGTTTCTCCATGATGGTGCCATCCAGGCAGTGGGCAGCCCTATGGAAGTAGCCCGTGCGCAGCATCCGGTCCTTCGAAAGTTCCTGGAAAACTCCTTTGCCGATTTGAAGGTCGATTGCGGGCCAGAGGAGTGACAAGGCCAGAGGAGCAGTATGTCTAGATTGTTGAAGATCGGCTTATTCGTACTCATCACCAGTGCGGCTTCGGTGGTGTACATCATGCGCACCGCGGATCGGATACAGGCGAAGGAAACCTACACGGTGCAAGTGGTTATGGATGATGCCAGCGGTTTGTACGTGGATTCTAACGTACGGCTGGCCGGTGTAAATGTGGGTAAGATCCGCTCGATCGAGCTAGCGGGTGGAAAGGCCAAGCTTACCTTGGAATTGAACAAGGATGTGAAGCTGTACGAGGATGCCCGGGTGGTGAAGACCCTCGAATCCATGCTGGGAACCTCTGCCGTGCAGGTGATTCCCGGTACTCGAGTCGAAAAGCCCCTGCCGGCTGGGGGGATGATCCAGAACGCCGTGAGCACCAACGTGATGGACCAGACCTTCCTGGGAGCGGCGGAACTGACCGATGAGATCCGTGGCCTGGTAAAGGATCTCCGCCGGTTCCTCTCCGATGAGGGGGGATACTCGACCTTGAAGGAAATCCTCACCACTGCCCGGGATGTCACCAAGACGACCAACCTCCTGGTGCAGAAGAATCTCAACCTTCTCGCCACTGCCTTGGAGAATATCAACGAAATTACCCAGACCCTCAAGATGAATACGGTGGAAGATCGGCAGAAGCTTTCCCAGATCTTACAGAGTACCCTGGATATCACCGTGCGGGTCAACCAGATCCTTCTGGAAAACCAGGAATCCGTGGGGCAGACGGTCAACGGGCTGCGGGATAGTGTCGCCAAACTCCAGACTACCATCGATCGGGTGAACTCTAGTCTTGCCCAAATCGATGCCACCGCCTCCCAGATCGGCCAAGCGGCGAATCAGGCGGGGGTTTTGATGACGAAGGTGGGCACTGCGGTGGACCAGGCGAATGTCACCCTCTCCCAGATCGGTTCGGTGGCGCAGGGGTTGAACCAGACCGTTTCGAAGGTAAACGCGGGGGAGGGAACGGTGGGAAAACTCCTGAACGACGATGCTCTGTACAACAAGGTAGTGAATATCTCCGGCCGCGTGGAAGAGTACATCAATTCCACCATGGGGATGGAACTGCAGATCGGCTTCCAGTCGGAACTATTGATGAAGAACCTGGATACCCGGAACCAGTTGGGGATTCGCCTGAACCCCCTGGACGCGAGCAAATACTACATGCTGGGGATCGTGGATTCCCCCCGGCTGACGGAAACGAAGAGGGAAGTGACCACGGTAATTACCAACGGCTCTACCACTTCTTCCACTACCCTGGAGACGGAACGGCAACGGAAACTGTTGATCAACGCCCAGATCGCCCGCAGGTTCGGTCAGTTTTCCCTCCGGGGAGGAGTGATAGAAAGCACCGGCGGCGTGGGGCTGGATTTTCAACCCTTCAAGGGACTGCTCCTGTCCACGGAGCTGTTCGATTTCACCCAGAGCGGCGGCCCCTATCTACGAGCCTACGGCACTGTGTATCCCTTCTACGATCCCCGCTCGAAGAATCCCCTAAACTGGCTGTACCTCACCGGCGGGGTGGACAATGCGATCCTGAAGGATCGGGACTATTTTCTAGGCCTAGGGTTGAGATTCACCGACAACGACCTGAAAGCCCTCTCGGGTTCCTTGCCCAGCATCAACCCTTAAAGTGTTTAGTTTATCTTGGATTTGCCGATACTTTGAGTAAGATAGGAGACGGGAGTATGGACTCGGTAGGAACGATTCAGAACACCCAAGATGTACTCCTGAAGATTTTGTTGGATTCTATGTTGAAGCCCCAGGAATTGGCCCAAAAGCTGGTGGCAGTGAATGCCCAGCAGACGATCGATGCGGCGAAGATGGAATCCTTGGGAGACATCGTGGACCTCTATGCTTGAGCCGGAGCGATGGATGTAAGTCCGGCATTCAGGGAAGCAGCGGAAGATTATTTTACCCTTCTCAATAAACAGTATCCGGAAAAAGCATCGATTGCCCTCGTGGGGGATCGGTATAGACTCACTAAAGATGAAAGAATGATTCTCTTTCGGGGGATCACCTCGCATGCAAAAGCCCTCTCCCGACGATCGAAACTATCTCCTTCGCCAAGGCTACCCGAAATCCATATCGACGGGTACAACGTTCTGTTTACCCTCCTGAATTACCGGCTAGGGAAACTTCTTTTCATTGGAAACGACGGTTACCTCCGGGATGCGGGGGGGACGCATGGTCGGCTGACCCATGGGGAACTCTTCCTGGAAATGGCAAAGGATTTTTTCAGCCATCTATCGACCCTGGGATTCCAGCGGGTGCAGGTATATCTGGATTCCCCTGTTTCCCACAGCGCCCTCCATGCGGAGGAGATCCGGGATCTTATCCGGAAGAGCGGATTGGAGGGTGATTGTACCCTCTGGGACTCGGCCGATTACAGATTGAAGAGAGCCTCTGCCCCCTGCATCGCCAGCAGCGACACCGCTATTATCGATGCGTTACCCGGCCCCTTCTTCGATGCCGCCCGTTCCTTCCTGGAGGAGCGGTATAAACCGAAGTTCCTGGACCTTTCGAGCTGGTTTACCCCTTAACGCTTCTGTTCGAACTCCAGTACGATTCTTAAGATCCGTCGGATAGGCTCGGCGGCACCCCAGAGAAGTTGATCCCCCACGGTAAAGGCAGTGAGAAAATCTTCCCCCATTTTCATCGTATGGATTCGTCCAATGGGAATTTTCAGGGTCCCCGATACAGCCGCCGGTGTAAGCCTTTTGATCGTATCTTCACGGTTGTTGGGAACCACCTCGACCCATGGGTTGGAGGAGGCGATGATTTTCTCCGCCTCGGCGGGAGAGAGGGGATGTTTCAGTTTTATGGTGAGGCCCTGGCTGTGGCACCGCATCGCTCCCACCCGAACACAGATTCCATCCACAGGAATCGGTTTCTTCAGGCCCAGGATCTTGTTCGTTTCCGCGTACCCCTTCCATTCTTCCCGGGTTTGCCCATGGTCCATCGCCTTGTCGATCCAGGGGATCAGGCTTCCCGCCAATGGCACACCGAAGTTCTCTACCGGTATCTTCGGATTCCGCAGGGCGGCCGTTACATCCCGATCGATGTCCAGGATGGCGGAAGCCGGGTCTTTCAGTTTTTCCTCGGCCGCCTTGTGGAGGAATCCCATCTGATCGAGGAGTTCCCGCATGTTCTTGGCTCCCGCGCCACTGGCCGCCTGGTACGTCATGGTTGAAACCCATTCCACCAGTCCTTCCCGGAACAACCCGCCAATAGCCATCAGCATGAGACTGACTGTGCAGTTCCCTCCGATGTAGTTCCTGATCCCCTTTTTCAAGGCTGCATCGATCACAGGGCGGTTCACCGGATCCAGAACGATCACCGCATCCTCGGCCATCCTCAGGGTGGAAGCCGCATCGATCCAGTACCCTTTCCATCCTTTGGCCCGTAACTCCGGGTAGACCTTGGTGGTGTACTCCCCCCCCTGGCAGGTGACGAGAATATCCTGTTCGGCAAGAGAGGGCAGATGGAAAGCGTCTTTCAAGGGACCTGTTTCGATCCCCACATCAGGCCCTTTGCCCCCTACCTGCGAGGTGGTAAAAAAGGCGGGCATGAACCCCTGGAAGTCTTTCTCTTCCAGCATCCGTTCCATGAGAACGGACCCTACCATTCCGCGCCAGCCAATGAACCCTACCTTGATCATGGGCACTCCTTCCCTTTCGAGCTTTCCGGGGGTAGATTAGACAAACAATTTAGCGTTTTGACAAGGGGGGTAATCGAAGATTCCCCCGTTGACTTAACTTTACTAATAATATAATAATTGAGTGAAGGTGTATGAAAACGTATCGTCCCAGTAAACAGCGTAAGCGGATCCTGGAACTTCTGCGAAGCACCGACACTCATCCCACAGCCAGCTGGATCTATGATCGATTGAAAAAGGAGTTTCCTGCCTTGAGCCTGGGGACAGTGTACAGGAACCTTCGAATCCTCCAGGAGCAGGGGGAAATCACCCATCTGGACTTCGGGAGTACCTTCGACCGGTTCGATGGAAGGGTAGAGCCTCACTATCACTTCATCTGTGAACGGTGCGGAAAGATTACCGATGTAATGGTACCCGCTCTGAAGGATATCGAAGGTTCTTTCAGTCCCGAGTTGGGAGGTAAAGTACTCAGGCATCGCATCGAGTTCTTCGGCATCTGTAGCGAGTGTTTGGCGAAGGGTTGACAGATTTTTATTTTAATCATATATTAGTAATCGTTCCGAGTATTAAATTAATGAGAGTAGAGGGAGGTTGTATGGAGAACAGGTTTCCGTTGATTGGGGAAAAGCTCCCCGACTTAAAGGTCAAGACAACCCATGGGGTAAAGAACATCCCAGGGGATTACAAGGGCAAATGGTTCGTGCTGTTTTCTCACCCGGCAGACTACACGCCCGTGTGTACCACGGAGTTCGTCTCCTTTGCCAAGCATGCGGAAGAGTTCAAGAAGCTCAACTGTGAATTGATCGGGTTGTCCATCGATCAGGTATTTTCCCACATCAAGTGGGTGGAATGGATCAAGGAAAAACTCAATGTGGAGATTCCCTTCCCCGTAATCGCGGACGACATGGGAGAGGTAGCCAAGAGTTTGGGAATGATCCATCCGGGAAAGGGAACCAACACGGTGCGGGCGGTTTTCATCGTAGACGCGGAGGGAATCGTTCGGATCATCCTCTACTACCCGCAGGAGATCGGGAGAAACATTTCCGAAATCCTCCGCTCGGTGAAGGCTCTGCAGACCTCCGATACCAACAAGGTGGCCTGCCCGGCCAACTGGCCCAACAACGAACTGATAGGCGACAAGGTGATCATTCCTCCCCCGCAGGATGAGAAAACCGCTGCCCAGCGGAAGGGAATGGAGAACTCCTACGACTGGTGGTTCGCCTTCAAGAAGCTATAAGGAATATCAAAAAGTCGATCCTGTTAGGATAGGGGCCTTAAGGCCCCTTTTTTTGTGTGGCTTCGCTGCAGTCCTGGCGAAATAGGGTCAGGCAAGGGGAATAAACTAGCGGCAGCATGCTTTAAGGCAGCCTATTTTTACGTTTTTTCCGGCGGCACCACCCGGATATGTAGCTCCTTAAGTTGTTCCTCCGTGACGTAGCTGGGAGAATCGTCCATGGGGGAAACACCCAGGGTGTTCTTGGGAAAGGCGATAACGTCCCGGATCGTTTCTTCCCCGCACATGAGCATCACCAGCCGGTCGAAGCCTGGAGCTATCCCGCCGTGGGGAGGAGGCCCGTACTTGAACGCGTTGAGGAGGAAACCGAACCGGGCTTCCGCATCCGCCGGATCGTACCCCACGATACTGAAGATCCGTTTCTGGATCTCCGGGTCGTGGATACGGATGGACCCTGAGGCAACCTCGTAGCCGTTACACACCAGGTCGTACATATCTCCTTTTACCGAGCCCGGATCCTGTTCCAGAGTGTTCAGGTACTGTTCCTGGGGCATGGTGAACATGTGATGGGCCGCTTCCCACTTGCCTGTTTCCTCGTTCCATTCGAAGAGGGGAAAGTCCACGATCCAGGCAAAGGAAAACTCTCCCGGCCTCGCCAGGTTCAGTTCTTTCCCCAACCGGCTCCGTACCGCCCCCAGGGCTTGCTGGGCGATCCGCTTCGGGGCTCCCACGAGTAGGATCAGGTCGCCATCCTTGGCTCCCAGGGTTTTGAGAATCTGGGTTGCCTGGGGCTCGTAGAACTTGGCGATTCCCCCTTCCAGGGCCTGGCCTGTAACCTTCATCCAGGCGAGTCCTTGAGCCTTGAAGGTCCGGGCGGTTTGTTCCAGGTCCTGTATCTGTTTCCGGGAGTAGTTTCCGCACCCAGGAGCCACCAGCGCCTTTACGATACCCCCGGATGCAACCACTTCCTTGAACAACGCGAAGCTACCATCTGCCACGAAGGGGGTGAAATCCTGTAACTCCATCCCGAAGCGCAGATCCGGTTTGTCCGAACCGTACCGATCCATCGCTTCTTCCCATGAAAGCCGGGGGAAGGGGATCGGGAGATCTACCCCAATCGCATGGTGGAACATGTGACGCATCATCCCTTCCGTCACTTCGAACACATCCTCTTTGGATACAAAGCTCATCTCCATGTCGATCTGGGTGAACTCCAGCTGCCGGTCTCCCCGGGCGTCCTCGTCCCGGTAGCATCGGGCAATTTGGAAATAGCGGTCGAACCCGCTCACCATCAGGATCTGTTTGAAGAGCTGAGGACTCTGCGGCAGGGCATAGAACTTGCCGGGATGGATCCGGGAAGGAACGATGAAGTCCCGGGCCCCTTCGGGTGTGGATTTGATGAGGGTGGGGGTTTCGATTTCGTAGAACCCCCGGCTTCGGAGGTATTCCCGAACCCGAAAGGCTGCCTCGTGCCGGATTCGAAGATTCCGCTGCATCGCGAAGGAGCGCAGGTCGAGGTACCGGTACTTCAGTCTAAGATCCTCCTTCGCATCGGTGCGCTCATCGATCATGAAGGGCAGGACCTCGCAGGTAGAAAGGATCAGAATCTCCTCCGCGGCCACCTCGATGTCTCCCGTAGGCATGGCAGGGTTCTTCATCCCTTCGGGCCGAGGCCGTACCTTTCCCCGGACAGCGATGCAGTATTCGTACTTCAGCTCGGACACGATAGCTTTCAAGGTGTCCTGAGCATTGTCGTCGATCACCACCTGGGTAATCCCATACCGGTCCCGGAGATTGATGAAGGATACGCCTCCGTGATCCCGCCGTCGATGGACCCACCCGTTCAGGATTACCTCTTTTCCGATGTGCTCTGACCGCAGTTCGCCGCAGGTGGCGGTTCGTTTCATGTATTCCATGGGGAGGAATCTATCATCAGGGAGGGATGGAGGGCAAGCAGCGGAATCAGTGCACGGATTTGAAAAGGCTGCTTTCCCAGCCTTTGAAACTGTTTTCGATAGCCTTCAATAATCGATCTCGATCCTTAGCGGAAAATGCTTCGAAAATCGCCTGATGATCGGAAAGAGCAACATGGGGGATTTTTTGCATCGAGAGACTCACAGAGGCTCGAAACAGCTGATGTATCGTATTCCCGATTCGGATGATGAAAGGATTGTGCGTGCATTCTAGAATCCTTTCATGGAATAGAAGATCGTCCTCCGCTGTCTGGGTACCCGCCTTGATTTTTTGTTCGAATAAATCGAGAGCTTCTTTTACATGTTGGATATCCTCTGGG
>Ga0078972_1004555_pt1 | contig 37558 bp, 30 predicted proteins | sample YelNatPaOPGAMG01_FD_67568 | JGI IMG/M metagenome (GOLD analysis project Ga0078972, IMG submission 67568) | Hot spring thermophilic microbial communities from Obsidian Pool, Yellowstone National Park, USA - OP-RAMG-01 (SPADES assembly) (version 2) | ecosystem: Environmental > Aquatic > Thermal...
GACCGCCGCTTGCGGCTGGGCGCCGAGATGAAGCTTCCCGGCCGCGCCTGGCTCGAATTTGAGGCATTGCCCGGCCCAAGTGGCACCACTCTCCGCCAAGCGGCCGTTTTCGACGCGGCTGGGCTTACCGGGCTGGCCTACTGGTGGCTTGTCTATCCGCTTCACGCCCTGGTTTTCCGCGGCATGCTGCGCCGGATCGGGCGCGAGGCCGTCAAGCCGCACATCCACTTCCCGGGGTAACCACCTGTGTCGGCCTCCGATTCCAACTCCTCCGCCAAGGTCACCAATGGCGCGGCCACTCAGCGACCGAAACGGTACAACTGCACGCCGCAACTCTGACCCTCAAACCGAATCCCGCGCATGCCTTGCAGAATCCGTTTGCGGGCTTCAAAATCCTTAAGAAATGGGTCATTATAATAATCATCGGCATCCCATATCATATACTGCAAACCCATTCGATGCGCGTAATCCGGCGCACTGCCGAGCAAGGCGTAAGCTGCCGAGCGGTCATTCCGATAGTAGGCCGAAGGTAGAGGTTGCAAGCGCACTCCCTGAATTTTTGAATAAAGGTACAGATCTACGTCACGATACCCCAACACCGGGCCTCGTTCCTTGAGTCGACTCCGTGCCCAATCTGCGAAGCAGGCGATGCGCCGTTGTGCAGCATTTTGTGCATAAACAAAATTCGGCAGATAAACAATTGACTTTCCGACCGACCACGCTATTATAAGCACGCACATTCCATGCCACGCCTTTCGCGTGTTGGAATTCTTAGTGACCGTCTCGATAGCATCTTTACTACCCACGAGGAAGCCAAAAATCACAAACGGCAGCAATGGAAACATGAACCGTTCATTTGGGGGATAGTTCCACAGTAGCGACTGAGCGACGTACAGCAACGAGAAACAGCGAATATAGCTAGACTTGTTCCGTATGATCGAGACGGAAGCGAAATACACTACAGCGATCCCGAGCAGCAGGAGAGCCACGCGAGCCGCCCTCCACTGATGCTCCGTAAAGGCAACCAGACGCCCTGTAGTCTCGAGGAGAGCCGCCAAATTCGCATTTAACAGTGAGAATAGATCGGCCAACGAAGTCGTTCGCCTGTAGAATTCTAGATAGTCCACATAATAGAGGAGATTGATGTCGCGAGTCATATAACGGTGGAGCCGGCTCCAGTGCCACCACGCCAGGACGGCTCCAATCGAGGGGATTCCATAGAGGAGCGCGGAGATCCAACGCTTGCGTGTGGCCAGCGTCAGGATGCCTGCGGCAACGAGAGGCAGCGCTGCGGACTTCGTTAGAAACGCCGCCCCAGCGGCGCAGCCCGCCCAAAAGGCTCGCGTTGGCTTGGTCTGTTGATCGTGCCCGAGGGTGATGAGAGACGCGAGGACGAATGAAGCGAACAGTGACTCCGCCATTATGGAAACAGAGAGATAAATAAACGCCGGAGCCGTCGCGACGAGAAGAAGTGTTGGGAAGATGATAGTGTCGCCGCTGTCGGCCAGCGAGCGGATTGTCAGCCACAGAGTCGTCAAAAAGAGGATCCATAGGAGCCATTGAAAGAGCATCATCCAGCGCAGGTTCTGTGGGAAGTGGCTGTCGAGTCGCCAGACCAGCGAGAGCAGAAGCGGGTATAGAGGGGGGTATTTCGTCATGTAAGGTTCACCGGGGAGGCTGAGGATTCGATAGCCGCGCCCCTCGGCAAGAGACTTGGCCGTGGTCACGTAGAGGCTGTCATCTTGGAAGGCCCCTAAGTGCGGCGCCTCGCGGGCATGCCAAAATACGAAACCCGAAGGGAGAAGCGCGAGGAGGAAGAAGGCAACCGTAATCAACCGGCGCATCGAAATCAGCATATCGCAACAGCGGTGCGGCGCTTGGCGGCTCGGTCCGGACAACATGCTTCGAACCGTCGGCGGCCGGTTCCACGGTGCCGCCGCGCTAGAATCCAGGGTATGGCGTACCCTATCCACCGCATGCGACGGCTGCGGGCTACCGAGCCGCTGCGCAGCCTGGTCCGCGAAACCCACTTGGCGCCTTCGCAATTCATCCTGCCGCTGTTCGTCTGTCCCGGAGAAGGCGTCCGCCGCGAAATCAGCGCGATGCCCGGCAATTTCCAGCTCTCCATCGACGAGCTGGTCAAGGACTGCGCCGAGGCCGCCTCGCTGGGCATCGGCGGCGTCATCCTGTTCGGTCTGCCGGAGAGCAAAGACGAGCTCGCCAGCGGCGCCTACGCCGAAGACGGCATCGTCCAGCGCGCCGTCCGGGCGATCAAGCGCGAAGTTCCGCGGCTGCTGGTCATCACCGACGTCTGCAACTGCGAGTACACCAGCCACGGCCATTGCGGCAAGGTGGTCAACGGCGACGTGGACAACGACGCCACCCTCGAATGGCTCGCCGCCTCGGCCGTCTCCCACGCCCGCGCCGGGGCGGACATCGTCGCCCCCTCGGACATGATGGACGGCCGGGTTGCCGCCATCCGTAAGGCTCTCGACGGCGCCGGATTCGCCAACACCCCCATCCTGTCCTACGCGGCCAAATTCGCCTCGGTTTTTTACGGCCCGTTCCGCGAAGCCGCTGAGTCGGCTCCCCAGTTCGGCGACCGCCGCAGCTACCAGATGGACCCCGCCAACGGCCGCGAAGCCATGCGCGAAATTGAGCTGGATATCGAAGAGGGCGCCGATATTGTCATGATCAAGCCCGCCCTGCCCTACCTGGACCTCATCCGCATGGCGCGCGACCGTTTCGATGTCCCCATCGCCGCCTATCAGGTCAGCGGCGAATTCAGCATGATCGTCGCCGCCGCACGCAACGGCTGGCTCGACCGCGAGCGCGCCATGCTGGAAAGCCTCACCGCCATACGCCGCGCCGGAGCGTCCATTATCCTCAGCTACTTCGCCCGGGACGCGGCGCGGTTGCTTTGAGCCGGGAGCTGACCAGCCGCCGCCTGCTGCTTGTGGACGGCGGCATTCGCCGAACGGCCGTTGTCCGGCGCGTCGAAGCGCTGCTGGTGGAAGCGCTCAAGATTACTCTACTCTATAAAATGGAGACGATACGTCTATAAACACCATGAGCATCCTAGACCCCGTTCGTCCAGCCGAAGTGCGCCAGCTTAAACGCGCTCAAGCGGCCCAGCAGGCCGCCGACGTCCTACCGGCCGCGCTCCAGAGCGGCATGGAGGCCGCCTCCCGGGCTCTGCTCCAAATCCAGCACCCCGACGGCTACTGGTGCGGCGATCTCACGGCCGACTCCACTCTCGAGTCCGACTACGTGCTGCTCCAGCTCTGGCTCTATCCCCCCGACGGCGGATCCTGGAACCCGCCCACCCGCGCCCTCATCGACCGTTGCTGCCAGTCGGTGCTCGCCCGCCAGTTGCCCGACGGCGGCTGGAACATCTATCCCGGCGGTCCCTCGGACGTGAACGCCTCGGTCAAGGCTTACAGCGCCCTCAAGATCGCGGGCGTGGATCCCAACCGCCCTGAGATGTTGCGCGCCAAAGAACGCATCCTCCAGCTCGGCGGCGTGCAAGCCTGCAACAGCTACGTGCGCATCAATCTCAGCCTCTTCGGCCTTTACCCGCGCCGCTTTGTGCCGACCGTGCCTCCGGAGATGGTGCTGCTGCCCGGCGACATTCTCTACGAGATGTCCTCCTGGACGCGCACCATCGTCGTGCCGCTGTCCATCGTGCAGGCCGTCGGCCGCCAGCGCCAGGCCCCCAACGGCATCACTCTCGAAGAGATCTTTCTGCCCGACAAGAAGCCCGGCCCCTCCCAGCGCGACGGCCTCGCCATCCTCTTCCACCACCTCGACAAGCTGCTCAAGATTTGGGAGAAGCGCGGCCCCCGCAACCTCCGCGCTAAGGCCATCCGCGAAGCCGAGCATTGGATCCTGGACCGCACCCGCAACACCGAGGGGCTCGGCGCTATCTACCCCGCCATGATGTACCAGATCATGGCCTTCGAGAGCCTCGGCTATCCGCCCGATCATCCCGACTTGGTCGAAGCCATCCGCCACTTCGACAACTTGCTGGTCCAGCGCGGGGATGAGTTCTTCTTCCAGCCCTGCTGGTCCCCGGTCTGGGACACCGCCATTGCGGCTTTTGCTCTGGGCGAGGCCGGTCTGGCCGATTCCGCCTCCCTGACCCGCGCCGCCGACTGGCTGCTCACCAAAGAGATCCGCCGCAAGGGCGACTGGGCGGTCAAGCGGCCCAATCTCGAACCCTCCGGTTGGGCCTTCGAGTTCGCCAACGAGTTCTACCCCGACATTGACGACACCGCCATGGTGCTGTTGGCCTTCGTGCACGCCAAGGCCTCGGATCCGGAAGCCCAGCAGCGCAGCATCCGGCGCGCGGTGAACTGGCTGCTCGGCATGCAGAGCCGCGACGGCGGATGGGCCGCTTTCGACGCCGACAACGATTGGGAGATCCTCAACAAGATTCCCTGGGCCGATCACAACGCCATGCTCGACCCGACTTGTCCCGATATTACCGGCCGCGTTCTGGATGCTCTCTCGCGATATGGCTACCGGCATGGCCACCCCGCCGTTGATGCCGGCGTGCGCTACCTCCTCAACTGCCAGGAATCCAACGGGAGCTGGTATGGACGCTGGGGCGTCAACTACATCTACGGTTCCTTCCTCGCGATGCGGGGTCTCCGCGCCACCGGACACCCCGCCGCGCGCAGCGCCATCGAACGCGCCGCCGAGTGGCTGCGCAGCGTCCAGAACGAGGACGGCGGCTGGGGTGAAAGTTGCGCCAGTTACAAAATGAACCGTTTCGTCGCCGCCCCCAGCACCGCCTCCCAAACCGCGTGGGCCCTATTGGGACTTGCCGCTGCCGGCGACACCCACTCCGCCTCCGTCCGCCGCGGATTGCGCTTTCTGATTGAGACCCAACGCCCGGACGGGACTTGGAAGGAAGACCTGGCGACTGGCACCGGTTTCCCCAACGTCTTCTTCCTGACCTATCACCTCTACCGCAACTATTTCCCTTTGCTTGCGCTGGCCGTAGCCGGTGCGCCGTTGCGCAAGACGGATTGAGACCGGCGTTTTCCTGCGCCCGCGGTGTGACCGCGCACGCGGTCGGCTGGGCAGCTTCCTCGGGCCGCTCGCCTTCTGCGCAAGCTCGGTATAATTCCCGTGGCGGAATTACTCCGCCTCAGTATTGGAGTCCGGACGAATGAAGAATATTACACTTTTACTATTGCTGTCGGCTTTTGCCCTGGCTCAAGCGCAGATGTTCACCCGCGGAATCGGAGTCTACCCGGGCAACCCCAACGAGGACTTTGCGCCTCTAATGGTTCCCGATTCCACCACCTACCGCAATCTGGCCCTGCGCCGCGCGGCCTATCACTCCTCCAGCTACGACTACAACCTCACCGCGACGCTGGTCACCGACGGCATCAAGGACAGCACTGTCCCCCGAACCATCGCCGTCTCCACCAGCCAGGCCGGCTTGCTCAGCCGCATCGACCGCGAGCTGATTGTAGACGACAACGTCACCTCGACGATTGCGCTCACGGGCCCCAAAGTCTGGGTGCAGTTCGAGCTTCGAGGCGGCGCATCGCCACTCGAGATCGACCGCATTGAGGTGGTTCCGCGCGCCGGTTCCGGCGGCTTCGGCGGCCGCGGCGCGCAACCTGGCGCGCAACAACCCGCCGTAGGATGGAGCTGCATCGTCACTGGCTCCGACGACGGGCAGAGTTGGCGCGAATTGGGACGCACGGAAGGGGCGGGCCGGCCCATGGCGGCAGGCTTCCGTCCGGTGGTCCGTTTCACCGCCCCCTCCCGCAACCGTTTCCTGCGCGTGGAGCTGAACGGCCCCGAAGACACCCGCTGGAACCTCTCCGAAATCCTTTTCTACCGTCAGAACGAGCGGGTCAAGATCGGCGGCCCCTATCACTTCACCAGCGCCTGGATGAGCGCGGGCGCGGGCCAGGAGTGGGTCTACGTGGATCTAGGCTCCGAATGCACTTTTGACCGCGTCGTGCTCTTCTGGATCTGGCGCGCCGCCGAGGGCGCTATCCAGGTGTCCAACGACGCCAAATCTTGGACGACACTTCAAGCTCTCCCCTCCAACTCCTCCCTCACCGACGATCTAAGGCTGGCGCAGCCTGCCAAGGGGCGCTACGTGCGCGTTCTGATGACGAAAGCGGCATCACCGCAGGGCTATCTGCTCAGCGAAATCGAAGTTTACGGCCGGGGCGGTCCGGTGGCCCGGCCCAAGCCGCAGCCTGCGCCGGACGCCTCCGGCCGCATCCGCCTTGCCGGCGGCGCTTGGAGACTCCAGCGCGACTCTCTGGTGAACGCCACGGGCGAAACCATTTCTCAGGTCGGATTCCAGGATCAGGATTGGGTCGTGGCCACTGTCCCCGGCACGACTCTTTCCAGCTACTTCAACATCGGCGCCGTCCCGGACGCCAACTTCGGCGACAACCAGCTACAGATCTCAGACTCCTTCTTCTACGCCGACTTCTGGTACCGGAACGAGTTCACGGTTCCCGCCTCTGCCCGGGGCAAGCACGTATGGCTTAACTTCGACGGCATCAATTGGAAGGCCGAGGTCTTCGTCAACGGCGCCGCTGTGGGCCGGATCGAAGGGGCCTTCATGCGCGGCAAGTTTGATATCACTCGCCATGTCAAGCCCGGAGTCCGCAATGCGCTGGCCGTGCGCATCCTCAAGAACGCCACGCCCGGCAGCATCAAGGAGAAGACGGCCGAAAGCACTGGCCTCAACGGCGGTGCGCTCGGGGCCGACAATCCCACCTACCATGCGACGGTGGGCTGGGACTGGATCCCGCCGGTGCGAGGCCGCGACACCGGCATCTGGGCGGATGTCTACCTCACCACCACGGGCCCGGTCGCCATCGAGGATCCCTTCGTAAACACCACCCTGCCGCTTCCGGATACCTCGCGCGCCGACATCACGATCGAAGCGACCCTGCGCAACCTTGAACCCAAGCCCGTCTCAGGCACGCTGCGTGGGTCTTTTGGTCCGGTGAGGTTCGAGATGCCGCTGACTCTCGACGCCTCCTCCCAACGCACCGTCCGGCTGGATCCCTCGACTCATCCGGCCCTACGCCTTCAGAAACCGCGCCTGTGGTGGCCGAACGGCTACGGCGAGCCCTATCTCTATCCCGTCACCCTTGAGTTCGCAATCGGCGCCGCGTTGTCGGACCGCAAGTCCTTCCAGGCCGGCGTCCGCCAGTTCACCTACAGCGAAGAGGGCGGCAGTCTGCGGATTTGGATCAACGGGCGCCGGTTCATCGCCCGCGGCGGCAACTGGGGCCATCCCGAGGCCAACTTGCGCTACCGCGCGCGCGAGTACGACGCCGCGGTCCGCTACCACAAGGACATGAACTTTACCATGATCCGCAACTGGGTCGGCCAGACCGGCGACGAAGCCTTCTATGAAGCCTGCGACAAGTACGGCATCGCGATCTGGCAGGATTTCTGGCTGGCCAACCCGGTCGACGGCCCCGATCCCGATGATCCAGAAATGTTTCTGCGCAACGTCCGGGATTATGTGCTGCGGATCCGCAATCACCCCTCGGTGGCCCTCTACGTCGGCCGCAACGAAGGGAGCCCGCCTCCGCGCATCGACAAGGGCATCCGCGCCCTGCTGCCGGAGCTCCACCCCGGAATCCACTACATCTCAGACTCCGCCGCCGGCGTCGTCAGCGGACACGGACCCTACTGGGCTAACCCGACGGCCTTCTACTTTCAGCAGCGCGCCACGCCCAAGCTCCACAGCGAGATGGGCATGCCCAACGTCATGACCCTCGAGAGCATCCGCCTTACTATCCCAGAAGACCAGCTCTGGCCACCCTCGACCCACGTCTGGGGCTTGCATGATTTCACCACCGCAGGCGCCCAGCGTGGGGGCGGCTTCCGCGACATCATTGACAAAAAGTACGGCGGCGCCTCCAACATCGCGGAGTGGGCCACCCTGGCTCAGTTCGTCAACTACGACGGCTACCGCGCCATGTTCGAGGCCCAAAGCAAGAACCGCATGGGGCTTCTCATTTGGATGAGCCACCCGTCGTGGCCCAGTTTCGTCTGGCAGACCTACGATTATTTCCTGGAACCCACCGCCGGATACTTCGGCGCCAAGAAGGCTTCTGAGCCGATTCACATCCAATGGAACCCCGTCACCAACATGGTCGAAGTTGTCAACTACCACGCCGGTGACCAGGCGGGGCTCACCGCCCGGATCGAGATCCTCAACATGGACGGCGCGCGCAAGTGGGAAAAGTCCGCCACGCTATCCAGCAAGGAGGACAGCGTCGAAAGCCCCATCCAAATCGAATACCCCGCGGACCTCACGCCCGTCCACTTCCTGCGCCTGACCCTCAGCCAGGGCGCGCGTGTACTTTCCACCAACTTCTACCTGCGCGGCACACAAGAGTATGAGGTTGGGTCCGCCACAGGCCGCGGCCCCGCCCCGCCGCTGCGGGATTTCGATCTCCGGGACATGCGGAACCTGCCCAAAGTCAAACTCGACGCTTCCACGAAGACCGTCCAGCAGGGCAACCGCTGGGTGCTCACTACGGAGATCCACAACCCCTCGGCCTACCCGGCGCTGATGGTGCGCCTTAAGGCCGTGCGCGAGAAGTCCGGCGACCGCATCCTCCCCGTCCTCTACGAGGACAACTACATCGCCCTGATGCCCGGCGAGCGCCGCACCATCCGTACGGAGCTGGACGGCGCCGATACCCGCGGCGAACGCCCGCGCATTGTGGTCGAAGGCTTCAATCTGGCGCAGTGAGGGCGTTCCGGTTCGCCGGTCCCATGTCATGCCGCGCCGCGCGATGTGTTAATGTTGCGCTGAGCGCCCGCCGTCCTGGGTCAGGACGCGGCGCTGCCCCGTGCATTCCGTCTGAACTCGAAAAATGGAGGTGAACGCATGTCAACCGACTCAGCCGGAACCCCGGCCCGCACCGCGCCCGCGGCGTTCCGCGCCTTCCCGGTCTTTTTGGCCTTCCTGGCGATGGGCTTCGGCGACGCCGTCGGTCCATTTGTCGGCTTGGCCAAGCAGCAGTTCGAGCTCTCCAACTTCACCGCCCAGTTGACCGCCTTCATGGGCTTCATCATGTTCGGCGTCCTCTCGGTCCCGATGGGCCTATATCAGGACCGCAAGGGCAAGAAGTTTATCCTCCTGCTTGGGCTCGGCGTCATGCTGGCCAGCATGCTGATCCCCACCCTGTTCGGCCTGACCACCTTCCCGGTCTTCCTGCTGACGGTGCTGTTGCTCGGGGCGGGCGCAACTACGCTCCAGGTGGCGGGCAACCCGCTCATGCGCGACGTCTCGGCCCCCGATAAGTACAGCCGCAATCTGTCGCTGGCGCAGTTCGTCAAAGCTATTGGGTCGTTGTCCGGGCCGCTCATTCCAGTGATCGCCGCCAATGCCTGGGGCCTCGACTGGAAGGTGATCTTTCCGATTTACGCCGCCGCCATCGCGATCGCCTGGCTGGCCGGATTCACCCTGAAGGTGGACTCTGCCGCCGCGCCTTCCACCCAGCCCGCCACGCTGGCGTCCTGCCTGGCCTTGCTCCGCAACGGGTACGTCGTCCTGATGGTTCTGGCGATTTTCCTCTACGTGGGCGCCGAGGTCTCGGTCAGCTCCGGCGCGCCGCTCTATTTGCGGGAACGGTTCGGGGTGGACATCAGCCGCATCGGGTTGCTCGGCACCGGCTTGTTCTTCGCCGCCCTCACCATTGGCCGCTTCTCCGGCGGGGTCATCCTCAACTGGGTCAAGCCCAAGGTCTTCTTCCTGGTGACCAGCCTGCTGTCGGCCGTGGGCCTGCTGGGCCTGTTCGTCCCCAACGGGACCATCGCCGTGGCCAGCTTCTTCGTCGTGGGCCTGGGTTTCGCCAACATCTTCCCGCTGGTCTTCTCCATCACCATCGACCGGCTGCCGGAGCACACCAACGCCCTGTCCGGCCTGATGGTCATGGCCATCGTCGGCGGAGCTTTTGTGCCTCCGTTGATGGGGTGGGTCTCCGACCTCACGGGGTCGGTCCAGAGCGGCTTTTTCGTCCCTCTGGCCGCCATCGTCTACATTCTCTGGGTCTCGCTGATGAACCAGCGCGGAACGGTGCAGCCAGCCTGAGAGGGGAAGATGCAAACGATGACCACTGAGAATGATCCGCGAATTGTGCTGACGCTGGATGCGGGCGGCACCAATCTGAAATTCTCCGCCATCCGCGGCAACCGCCTGCTGGCTGGGCCGATCTCTCTACCCACCGAAGCGGACAACCTCGACCGCTGCCTCGCCAACATCGTCCGCGGATTCGAGCTGGTCCGCCAGGAGCTGCCCGAGCCTCCCGTGGCGATCAGTTTCGCCTTCCCCGGTCCCGCCGACTACCCGGCGGGCATCATCATGAACATTGGCAACCTGCCTGCTTTCCGCGGCGGCGTCGCTCTGGGCCCGTTCCTGGAAGACAAGTTCGGCATCCCGGTGTTCATCAACAACGACGGCGACCTGTTCGTCTACGGCGAAGCCATCGCCGGCTTTCTGCCTTACGTCAACGGCCTGTTGGAACAGGCCGGAAGTCCCAAGCGGTATAAGGTGCTTTTCGGCATTACGCTCGGCACCGGCCTCGGCGGCGGCATCGTCCGCGACGGCGAGTTGTTCATTGGCGACAACTCCGCCGCCGGCGAGGTCTGGCTTTCGCGAAACAAACTTGACCCCAGTGTCAACGCCGAGGAGGGCGCTTCGATCCGCGCCGTGCGCCGCGTCTACGCCCAGCTCGCGGGCATCCCTTTCGAGCAGGCGCCCGAACCCAAGGACATTTTCGAAATCGGCATGGGAAGCGCCGCCGGCGACCGCGCCGCGGCCGTGGAGGCCTTTCGCCGGATGGGCGAAGTTGCCGGCGACGTCATTGCTCAGGCACTGACCTTAGTCGATGGCCTGGCTGTGATCGGCGGAGGTCTTTCGGGTGCGGCGCCTTTGTTCCTGCCCGCTCTGGTCGATGCGGCGAACGCGGAATACGAAGGTACGGGCGGACGCTTCCGCCGCCTGATCCCGCGGGTCTACAACCTGGAGGATCCCGCCCAGAGGGAGGCGTTCTTGAGGGGCGAGCAGCGCGAGATCACCGTCTACGGCTCCTCTCGCAGGATCCGCCACGATCCCCTTCAGCGCACGGCCGTCGGGCTATCGCGCCTCGGCACCAGCGAAGCGGTCGCCATCGGCGCTTATGCCTTCGCTCTCCGCCGCCTGGGCTGATTCCGCAAGCCCGGCATCCGGCGCAAGCCTCGCGCCCTGCGCGCATTCCCATCTGGCTTCTCAGCCCCGCAGCGCCCGGTCCAGCGCATCGACAAAGAAATACTCTCCCCACATCACGGACTCGTTTACCCCCAGGCCTTTATGCAAGTGGTACACGCCGCCTTTCAGAATGCCTTCCCAATCCGGGTCGGGGCTTGCCAGATACCGCTCGCACAAGGTCCCCAGAATCCGCCAGGCGGCCGACCGGTATAGCTGTTCTTTCACCGGATCCGGCGTCCAGTCCGCCAGGCGCAGCAGCCCTCCCGCCGCCACCGCTGCCGCCGAGGTGTCCAGCAAAGAGCGGCTGTCCTCGGGCGCGTCAAAATCCCATGGCGGGACTCCGTCCTCCGGGCAGTGCTGCAAGTAATACTCGGCGCAAGCCTCGGCTGTGGCCAGGAACCGTTTATCCCGGCTATAGCTGTAAACGCCGGTGAACCCGTACAGGGCCCAGCTCAATCCCCGCGACCAGCACGAATCCGCCCGGTAGCCCTGCTGTGTGCTCTGCCGCAGAAACGCGCCCGTTTCCAGGTCGAAAATGCCCTCATGCGCAGTCGAGCCGTCGCCTCGCACCAGCACCCGCCGCGTCGTCAGGCAGTGTTCGGTGGCAATCCGCGCCAGTTCCGCGTCACCCGCCTCGCGCGCCGCATAGAAAATTAGGCCGACGTTCATCATGATGTCGATGAACAGCGAATCCGGGGCCAGGAACGACCGCAGGAACCGGCCCTTTTCTGAAAACCGCAGCGCCAGAGTCCGCCCGGCCTCCACCAGAACCTCGCGCAAACGCGCCTCCCCCGTCGCCTGGAACCAGCGCCCGTAGGTGGGCAAGAAAATGAACCCCAGGTCGTGCACTTCCCGGTCCGCCTTGCGAGGCTCGAGCGGGGCCGAGTATTCCACCGCCTTCTGAAACCACCAGCGCGCCTCCCCACTGTCCGGCGCGTGCCGCCCGTGGAAAATCCACATCATCCCGGGCAGGAAGCCGTCGCACCAGCGCGTCCACGCCGGCATCTCGTGCCGCCACTTGCCCCGGTGCGTATACATCGGATAGAAACCGGGATCCGACTCGACCAGGCGGCGCACCTGCCGTTCGGCAAATTGCAACGCCTGCTCTAGTCTCTCGCTGGGCACACCTGCGCAAATCTGAATCAACGCTTTTGCTCCTCCTCTCTGGTTTTCGTGCGCCACGTCATTTGCAGCCCTTTGGGCAACTGCAAGCGCGTGCCGGTCACAATCAGAAAGCCGGAACCCAGCCCGTCTTCGGGTTGAAGAACAGCGATAGCCACGCGCCTTCCGCCTAACGCCGGCAGGCGGCCCGCCGCGCTCTGAGTGGTGCTGATTCCGCCTGCGGTGAGCACCGCGTCCAGTACCGCCGGGAAGTCGGAGCTCCCCGCCGGAAATTCCACTGTATCGAATCGCAGGCCGACTTCGTAATGGGCAACAGGCGAGCTCCTCCTCGCCAACCTCGTAATCCTTCCTCGCGCCCGGGCCCCTTTCGGCAACCACACAACGCCGTCCTTCTTCACGTCTCCGGTTACCCGGGCCTCTATGGCGTCCCCGACCGCCGCCTGCGCCGAATCGATCGCGGTCTCTAGCGCCAGACCCACCGTGAGGCCGGGCGGCAATGCGACCCTCCTGGGAGCCGGCGCTCCGCCGCCCGGAGCAATCTCATCCAGCGGTCCGGCAAAGCTCAAGACCGATTCGCCCGTGTACTGCCGGCACCGGCTGAAGGACGTCCGGTTGCGGTATTCGCTCCCATCGGCGTCGCGGAGCAAGAGTTCCGACGCTGCGGGCAGCACGAACTCCTTTTCACCGATCCGCACCGGCCGGTACTCCATCGAGTCCGCCGCATGGTCTATGCCTAACACCGGTGGGATCTCGTCGGCTGCCACCTCCAGCCGCACCAGGTCCAGGGTCTCCCGGTCCACATAAAACGAACCATGAAACCCCACTACCGCCTGTCTCTCTTCGACCCGCAGGGTGTATCCGCTCTTCGGCCTGGGCACCCGGAAGTTGTACCGGATCACGCGCTTGCTTCCAAGCGCCGTTTCTCCCGCATAGGCATACTCCGGGGCCGTCGAGAGAAACACGCTGTAGGCGTGCAAGGCAAAGTTGCCGTTGCCGATCGTGCCGCCGGGCACCAGTTGCGTGATCCGCGAGACTTCGAATTTTGACTGTCCTGGCCAAGCGAAGTATTCCTTGCCTTCCACCAGCGCCACCTCCAGCCGCAGGCGGTCCGAGAGCACAAACTCTTTGGAGCTGCGCCGCCGCTCGTAGCGCTCGATGGTTTGCAGACAGGTGTAGTCCGGCAGGCGCCGCAGGCTCTCTCCTACATGGCTCTTAATGAGATCCAGCAACCCCTCGGGTTCCGGCGGCGGCTCCTGAGCCGCCAGCCCGCAGGCCAGCAATAAGCCGATGAGACAGCGTCCCAACATCCCCTCTCACGGTCCCTCGCCCAGAACGCAGATGTCCCGCAGGTTCCGGTAGTCTTCCGCGAAGTCCAGCCCGTAACCCACCACGAACTCGTCCGGGATCTGGAAGCCGGTGTAGGCCACCTCCACGGGCTTCACCCGTCGTTCCGGTTTGTCCAGCAGAGCCGCCACGCGCAGGGTCCTGGGGTTGCGCTGCGCCAGCACTTGCAGCAGGTAATTCAGCGTCACTCCGCTGTCCACGATGTCTTCCACCACCAGCACGTCCGCCCCTTCGATCGAGATATCCAGGTCTTTGGTGAGCTTGACCTCTCCCGAGCTGGTCTTCCCTTTGCCGTAGCTGGAGATTCCGATGAAGTCGATCCTCGCGGGCCGCGTCATCGCCCGGGCCAAATCCGCCAGGAAGAAGCAGGCGCCCTTGAGGATGCCCACCAGATAGACTGGCCCCTCCGGATAGTCCCGGTCGATTTGCGCTCCCATCTCCTTCACGCGCCGCTGGATCTCTTGTTCGGGGATCAATACCCGCAAGGAACTTTTGACTGCGCTCGGCTGCGCCATGGCATTTTGATTGTAGTACGATACCATTCAGGAGAAAGCGCTGAGGACAGCCAAGACCCGCAAGAAGACCACCGATCCGCAAGTCGAACCGTGGCGCACCGCCGTGCGCGCCGCTGAATCCAAAAAGGCAACCGACATTCGCGTGCTCGACCTCCGCGGCGTCACCTCCTTCACCGACTTCTTCGTCATTTGCTCCGGATCCAACCCCCGCCAGATTCAAGCCATCGCCGACGAGGTCGCCCTGACGCTCAAAAAGCAAGGCCACGCTCCGCTCCATGTGGAAGGGTACGAGAACGCCGAGTGGGTGCTGGCCGATTTCGGCGACTTCATCGTCCACGTCTTTTCCGAGAAGGCGCGCCTTTATTACGATCTGGAACGTCTCTGGCGCCAAGCCAAAGTCGTGGAATAAGCGATTGGAGAGGCCGCCCGTCCCCGCGCAGGCTGCCGGTTTGCATCCGCCGTCCGGCGGGCTGGGGACAGAGCAGCCAGGTCACTTCGCAGTGATCAGCATTCGCACGCCTACCGCCAGCAGGAACGCCGCATACAAACGCCGCACTGCTTCCGGCGGCAGCGAGGTGGTGATCCGCGCGCCGAAGTAAGCCCCTAAGAACAGTCCGAGGGCCACTAGGGCCGCGTAGCGGACATTGATGAGGCCTTCGCGGTAATACTGAAACGCTCCCAGCAACCCTACCGGCGGGATCAGCGCCGCCAGGCTGGTCCCGATCGCCTCCGCTTCCTTCATCTTCAACAAGAACAACAAGGCGGGCACGATGATGAGCCCGCCTCCGACTCCAAACATGCCCGCAAACACGCCCGCCGCAAGTCCGATCGACAGCAACGCCAGATTCGTCATGTCGTCCGAAGTCTAGCAAAATGGCCGGCCCTTCTGTAAACCTTTGATGCCCGTTCTCGTCCTGACCAATAGGTATGATAGGCGTGATGGCCCGGCCTTCCGACACCGGCGCAGCGGCGGAGCCTGTGCTTGCGGCCGGTTTTGACGCCTGGATGAAGGCGGAGCAGGGCCGCATCTATCGGCTTTGTTTTCATCTGCTTGGGGACCGGGAGGAGGCCGATGCTCTGACCCAGGAGGTTTTCCTGAAGGCCTTCCGGGCCCTGAGCGCGCCGGGCAGCTTGGGTCCTCAGGATCCGGCCAGATGGCTCACCCGGGTGGCCGTCAACGCTTGTCTGGACCGGTTGCGGTCCCGCCGGTGGCAGTTCTGGCGGCGGCGGATCCGCCCAGAGGATGAGGCGGCCGTGCTGGCGGTGGCGCCGGACCCGGCTCCGAACGCCGAGGACCGGATCTTCGGCGCCGAGATCGCCGCCCGGTTGAACCAGGCCCTCGGCACGCTCAGCGGACAACAACGGGCCGTATTTGCGCTAAAGCATTTTGAGGACCGCAGCCTGAAAGAGATTGCCGAGATCTTGGATCTGGACTTGGGCACGGTGAAGGCTCACCTGGCGCGAGCCCTGGCGAAGCTGCGCCGGGAGTTGCACGACCTGTATTTCGGACCCGCCTCACCGCGAGATGGGAGGAACGCCAATGGCGCCAAGACACTGGACAGAGGATGAATTGATCGCCCATCTGTACGAGATGGGCCCAGAGGATGGGCATCTGGAGGCCTGCGCCGAGTGCGCCGCGCGCTGGCGGCAATTGCTGGCCCGGCGCGAGGAACTCCGTGCGCCCCTCATGTTGGATGGGGCCCGGTTGGCCCGGCAGCGGCAGGCCGTTTATGAAGCGGCCCAAGAACCGCGGGCCCGCCGCTGGATACCCTACAGTTTGGCCGTCGCGGCCTCCATTGCGGTTTTGGCCGTCGCCCTCTCGGTGAGCCGCCCAACCGCACCTTACTCACCGGCCGCTGACGAATCCCAGACGATCTCGGATTCCGAATTGATGGCCGACGTCTATTCGCTGGCGCACAGCTCGGAACCGGCCGCGCTCGAGCCGGTTCGGGCCCTGTTTGAGGAGGTGGAGCCATGAGAAGACTCGCATTCCTATTTGCGTTCGCTGCGGCCCTATGCTGGGGCCAAGTGATGGACAACTTCCCCTGGTGGGACAGCCCGATCGCTCAGAATTTGAAGCTGTCCCCTGAGCAGCGCAAGCAGATCCAGGCCACGGTGCGCGAGTTCCGCGACCGTCTGATTGAGCAGCGGGCTGCCGTGCAAAAGGCCGAGGCCAACCTCATGGATCTGATGAATGAGGATCAGATCAATGAGGCCAAGGCGCGCGAGATGGTGGAGAAGGTGGTCGCCGCGCGGAGTGAGTTGATGCGCACGGTGTCGTTGATGAGCGTGCGGTTGCGCGCGGTGTTGACCCCGGAGCAGTGGCAGGAGCTGCGCCGCCGCCGGGCGCAACAGCTGGCTCAACGTCCACAAGGCCCCGGAGCGCGCGTGGGGCTTGGGCCGGAAGGAGGGCCGGCTTTGCGTCCCAGGCCGCAACAGCCGCTGCCCGCCGCGCGCCGCCAGCTTGTGTTGCAGCGCCTGGGGCAACTGTACCGCCGTCTCCAGCAGCAAGCCGGACAGCTCAGCCCGCGCGAGCGGCAAGAGATTCTGGAGCGTCTGCGCGAACTCGAGCAGATTGTAGGCGGCGAGGGAGGGCCGCCGCCGGGTCCCCAGGCGGGTCCAGAGCGCGGTCCCGCCGGTCCGCCTCCCGGCCAGCCCTTTTGAGCGACAGCGCCCGCGGGTCGCCCCGGGCGTAAGTGGGTGAGCCTGTTACAATAAAGTTAAGCAGGCGGCACCCGATGCTAGCAACGCGCACCCTGGCGGAGGAAATCCTCGAACTCAAAAAGGAACGCCGCGCCATCCTTCTGGCTCACCACTACCAGGAGCCGGAGATCCAGGAGCTGGCCGACGCCATTGGCGACAGCCTGGAGCTGGCCCGCAAGGCACGCGAGTTTCAGGGGGATGTCATCGCCTTCTGCGGCGTTTGGTTCATGGCGGAGACCGCCAAAGTCCTAAACCCGGGCCGCACCGTGGTGGTTCCGGACCGGGAAGCCGGATGCAGCCTCGTCGAGAGCTGCACCGCGGATCAAGTACGGGCCTACCGCCGCCAGTACCCGGATCACGTGATCGTCAGCTACATCAACACGTCCGTCGAGGTGAAGGCGGAGAGCGACATCCTGTGCACCTCGCGCAATGCAGTCCAGGTGGTTAACTCCATTCCGCCCGAGCGCACGATTCTGTTCTTGCCCGACCGCAACCTCGGAAACTACGTCAAGAAGCAGACCGGGCGCGAGAACCTCAAGATCTGGCAGGGGACCTGCATCGTCCACGCCACCTTCGCAGCCCGGCGCCTGGCCGCCGCCCGCGCCGAGCATCCTGAGGCCAAAATCGCCGCCCATCCGGAGTGCCCGGAAGAGGTCCTGGCCATGGCCGATTTCATCGGCTCCACCTCAGCCATCATCGAGTACTGCGTGCGGACGGACGCGCCTGAATTCATCGTGATGACCGAAAGCGGAGTGGCCCATTCTCTGAAAAAGAGAGCCCCGGGCAAGCGGTTCTACTTCATTCCCAACGAGCAGTGCAATTGCAGCGAGTGCCCCTACATGAAGATGAATACCCTGGAGAAGCTGCGCGACTGCTTGCGCGATCTGAAGCCCGCCGTCGAGATTCCGCCCGACATCATGCGCCGCGCCCTCGTCCCGCTGGAGCGCATGTTGGCGGTCTCTTAAGTTCCGCCGTGCCAGCCTGCGCCTGGCCGTACAATAGAAGTTTTCCATGCGAATCGCACTGGCCCAGGTGAACACCACCGTGGGCGACCTGGAAGGAAACGTCGACCGGATGCTGGAGGCAGCCCGTCGGGCCGCAGCCGCTGGTGCGGACCTGGTGGTGTTTCCCGAGTTGAGCATCACCGGCTATCCCCCTTGGGATCTGGTAGAAAAACCTAGCTTCCTCCAGCGCACCGAGGAACAGCTTCACCGTATGGCCCGCGCCACCTCCTCGCTCAGCGCGGCGGTCATCTGCGGTTACGTGGGCCGCTCCAACTCCAGTGCCGGCAAGGCGGCCACCAATAGCGCGGCGCTGCTGGAGCGGGGCGAGGTGGTCTTCCGCCAGGACAAGATGCTGCTGCCCACCTACGACGTTTTCGATGAAGCCCGCTATTTCGCGCCGGCTGAGCGCCAAAGCCTCTGCCAGGTGCGGGGGCGGAACATCGCCCTGACCATTTGCGAGGACGCCTGGAACGACAAGCAGTATTGGGAGCGGCAACTCTACCGCCGCGACCCGGTCGAGGAGCTGGCCGCCCAAGGCGCGGAGTTGCTAATTAGCATCAACGCCTCGCCCTACCACATGGGCAAACGGGCGCTGCGCCGGGACATCTTCACCGCGGTAGCCCGCCGGCGGGGTTTGCCAGTGCTCTACGTCAACCAGGTGGGCGGCAACGACCAGTTGGTCTTCGACGGAAGCAGCTTCGCCGTCGACCCCAGCGGCCGCATCATCGCCTCGGCCGCTTCGTTCCGCGAAGATCTGGTCCTGGTGGACCCCGAGGCCGGCTCCGGCGATCAGCACGAAAACCTTCCCGATGAGCGGGAGGCGGTCTACGAGGCCCTAGTCCTGGGTACTCAAGATTACTTGCGCAAGTGCGGCTTCCAGAGGGTTCTGCTCGGCTTGAGCGGCGGCATTGATTCGTCGCTCACCGCCGTCATCGCCGCCGACGCCGCCGGACGGGAGAACGTGGTAGGCGTCGCCATGCCCGGCCCCTATTCCTCCGAAGCCAGCCTCGCCGACGCCCAAGCGTTGGCCCGCAACCTCGGTATCCGCTTCGAAGTGATCTCCATCACGCCGGTTTACGAGAAGTTCCTGGAGATCCTGGACCCTCTCTTCAACGGCGCCGCGCGGGACGTCACCGAGGAGAACTTGCAGGCGCGCCTGCGCGGCGTCACCTTGATGGCGCTCTCCAATAAGTGGCGGGCGCTGGTGCTCACCACCGGCAACAAGAGCGAAATCGCCGTGGGCTACTGCACGCTGTACGGCGACATGATCGGCGGCCTGGCGGTCATCAGCGACGTGCCCAAGACCATGGTCTACGAGCTGGCCCGCATCGCCAACCGGCGCCACCCGGGCGCCATCCCCGAGAGCGTGTTCCAGAAACCCCCTTCCGCCGAGCTCCGGCCCAACCAGAAGGACACCGACTCCCTGCCGGAGTACCCGGTGCTCGATGCCATTCTGCGCGGCTACATCGAGGAAAACCAGAGCCCGGCCGAGATCGCCGCCGCCAACAACTTGCCCCTGGAGCTGGTCCGCGAGATCGTGAACAAGGTGGACCGCAACGAGTATAAGCGCCAGCAAGCCGCCCCCGGCCTCAAAGTGACCACCAAGGCCTTCGGCGTGGGGCGCCGCTTCCCCATCGCGCAGAGGTTCTTCGAATGAGGCGGATCTGGATCGCCGCAGTCCTGCTGCCCCTCCTGGCGCTTTGGAGCCAGACCTCAGAGCGCGTTCAAGTGGGCCCCTTGCCAGGCGGGGGCGTGCTCCTGAACAGCGCCTGGATCGTCTGGCCCGCAGGCCGGCAGGTCCCGGTCGATTCGTTCCCTATGTCCAGCGCGCTGTCCCCGGACGGGCGATACCTGCTGGTTTTGAATGCCGGTCAGAATCCGCCCTCCATCAGCTCCGTGGACTTGGCGCAGGGACGCGAGGTTTCGCGGACACCCGTGCCGGACGCCTGGCTGGGCCTGGCCTTCGCCCCCAAAAGCAACCGGCTCTACGTGGGCGGCGGCGCGCAAGCCTCCGTGTACGAATTCGACTTCGCGGATGGCAAGTTGCAACCCGCCAGGACCTTTCCTCTGACCGAACCCGCCAAGCGCAGCGAGCGGGACTTCGCCGGAGATGTGGCCTTCTCGCCCGATGGGCGCCTTCTTTATGTGGCCGAGTTGTTCCGGAACTCGATCGCCGTGGTGAACCCGCAGTCCGGCCGCGTGATCGAGCGCTTCCCCACCGGACGCCGTCCCTACCGGATCCTGTTCCACCCGGACGGCCAGTCGTTCTTCGTCTCCAGTTGGGCCGACGGCACGGTTTTGCGCCACATGGCCGAGACCGGCGCGCTCATGACGCGCTTGGCGCTCGCCCCTCATCCCACCGATATGGTATGGGTGGGCGGCCGCCCCAAAACCGACCCGGACGAACCGGCAAGTCCTTACTTAGCAAGGATTTTCGTGACGGCCTCGAACACCAACAACCTGTACTCGCTGGGCATAACCGAAGCCAACGACGTCCGCTTGCTCGGTCTGGTTAATCTGGCGCTCTCCCCACGCCAACCCGCCGGCATGACGCCCAGCGCGCTGGCTTGGGATGCCTCGCAAGCGCGCCTCTACGTGGCTTGTTCGGATGCCAATGCCGTAGCCGTGGCGGACGCGGCCTACGAAAAGCCCGTTGCTTTGGGTTTGATTCCGGTTGGCTGGTATCCGACTTCGGTGCAGATCCTTCCTGGCGGCGGTCTGGCGGTGGTCAACGGCAAAGGGACCGGATCTCCGCTGGCGGGCACTGTGTCCCTGCTTTCCCCTCAGGACTTGGCCCCGCTGGAGGCGCACACGCGCGTGGTCTTCGAGAATTCGCCCTACGATGATTCGCTGCTGGACGACGCTGGCACAGGCCCGGGCAACCCCATCCCCTCCAAACCCGGCGAACCCACTCCGATCCGGCACGTGGTTTATATCGTCAAGGGCGGATTCACCTACGACGAAGTCTTTGGGGCCTTCCGGCCGGGCAACGGCGACCCCGCTCTGGCGCGCTTCCGCGAGAATGACCTCCCCAATCACTTCCGCCTGGCCCGGGAGTTCGTGCTGCTCGACAATTTCTATCGCAACGGGGACGGCTATGGCGACGGCTTGCAGTGGTCCTTCGCGGCGATCGCCTCCGGCTTTGTTCAGAAGCTGTGGCCCGCCAGCGCCGGCGGGCGGCGGCCTTGGAACGCCTTCGACGGCGCGGAACCTGCCTCCTACCCACCCGCAGGCTACCTCTGGCACAACGCGGTCCAAGCCGGGCTCACCCTACGCAATTACGGCTGCATGCTCCGCGAACCAACCTTAAAGCCCTATACGGCAGCAGAGCCGCCCGGGGCTACGGACTTGACTCGTGCTGAACTCCTTGTGCGGGAACTCGAGGGCTCTGACAAAACGGGCGCTCCTGCGCCGCGCCTGGTCACCGTCTGCCTGAACGGCGGCAACCCTAAGGATCAGGACCAGGCCCTGGGCCGGATTGTCGAGACCGTCTCGCGAAGCCGAATCTGGCCTTCGGCGGCTGTTTTTGTGATGGAAGCCGGCGGCCCCCCGGGTAAGGACCACGTCAGCCCCTACCGCGCTCCCGCTTTGGCCGTCTCGCCGTACGCCCGGCGGCGGACGGTCGACAGCACGCTTTACAACACGGCCTCAGTGCTGCGGACGATCGAGCTGCTGCTGGGTCTGCGTCCCATGACTCACTACGATGCCGCAGCACGTCCCCTGGCAGCCAGCTTCCAGCCGCAGCCGGACGCCACGCCGTATGCAGCAGCAGGAGGAACCCGCTGACAACCATGGGCAGGATCTATCTCTGTTTCCTCTGGCACATGCACCAGCCCTACTACAAGGATCTGGCCAGCGGCGAGTACAGGCTTCCCTGGACGCGGCTCCACGCGCTCAAAGACTACCGCGGCATGGTGAAAGTGTTGGAAGAGTTCCCGGATATCCGGCAAACCTTCAACGTGGTTCCGTCGCTGATGGTGCAGATCGAGGATTACGCCAGCGGCCAGGCTCAGGATCCCTTTCTGCGCTGCGCGCTGAAGCCCGCTGAGGAGCTGACCGAGGAGGAACAGCGCTTCGTGTTGCAGTATTTCTTCCAGGCCAACCCGGCCCGGATGATCTACCGCTACCCCCGTTACGGCGAGCTGTTCGACGCCTGGCGCGCCTCAGGCCGCGATTTCAAGCGCGCGCGGCGAATCTTTACGCCCCAGGCGTACCGCGATCTTCAGGTCCTCTCGCAGATCGCCTGGTTCGATGAGGACCTGCTGCGGGACGACCCGGCCGCGCGCCGGCTGGCGGCGAAAGGGCGCGGCTTCTCGCTGGAGGATCAGGCCGAGATCGGCCGCATTCAAATCCAATACCTCGCCACCGTGATCCCGGCCTACCGCGAGCTCGCCGCCACCGGCCAGATCGAGATCTCGACAACTCCCTTCTACCACCCCATCCTGCCGCTGTTGTGCGACTCCTCCATCGCCGAGGTGGCCCACCCCCATGTCCCCCTGCCCACGCGGTTCCGCTACCCTCAGGACGCGCGCCTGCAACTGGAGCGCGCCAGAGAATACGTGGTCAACACGTTCGGACGGGCGCCAGACGGCTTGTGGCCCTCAGAAGGCTCCGTCTCAGACGAGGTGCTGGGCATCGCCGCCGAAACCGGCTTCCGCTGGCTGGCCACCGACAACGGCGTTCTGGCCCGGACTCTCGGCCGGCCCATCCACGCCGCCGATGGCTACCGGCCGTATCTGTGGAACAAAGATGGCCGCCAGATCCACGTCGTGTTCCGGGACCATTTTCTCAGCGATCTGGTTGGTTTCGTCTATTCGCGCATGGGCGCCGCCGAAGCCGCCGCGGACTTCCTGCACCGCATCCGCGAGAACTGCGCGGGCATCCTGGCCGAAGGGCGAACCGCCCTCGTGCCGGTGATCCTGGATGGCGAAAACGCCTGGGAGTACTACGAACAAAACGGCCGTCCGTTCTTGCGCGAGCTATACCGGATGATTTCGTCGGACCCGAAGATGGAAGCGCTCACGATCAGCGAAGCGTTGACGCGCCTCGAATCGGACCATCTCGGCGGAATCTTTCCAGGCTCTTGGATCAACGCCAACTTCGACATCTGGATCGGCTCGGAAGAGGACAACCAGGCTTGGGAATACTTGCTCCGCGCCCGCCAAACCTACGACCGCGTGATGGCCTCCCCGGAAGCGACCTCCATCCCAGAACAGAAGCGGAATCTGGCGATGGAGGAACTCCTGATCGCCGAGGGCAGCGACTGGTGTTGGTGGTATGGTCCGGAACACACCTCGGAAAACCGGCCCGAGTTCGACAAGTTGTTCCGGGATCACCTGGCGATGGTCTACCGCGCGCTGGGCCTTACGCCCCCGGAGGAGCTTTCGCGCCCCATCTTGAAAATCACCGCGGCCGAGTACCACCGCCCGCCCTCTTCCTACATCCAGCCGGTGCTGGACGGGGAAGTGACCTCGTTTTTCGAATGGCTGGGCGCCGGGGTGGTGCGCGTGGACGGCCGCTCGGGCGCCATGCACGGCGGAGGCCCGCTCATCAAAGAACTCCGTTACGGCTCCGACGGAGTCCATTTCTTCCTCCGTCTGGACTTTCAGGAGGCGGCGATGGCTTCCCTTGCGGGCATGGAGGTGCGAGTCAATGCTGGGATTGCCAGTCTGACCGTGAGGCTGGAACCCGGCGGAGCAACCCTCGAAGAAGGCGCCCCGGCTCAGACCCAGGCGGTTTTCCGCAAAGCCCTGGAGATCTCGCTTCCCCTGGCGGCAACAGGGATCCAGTCCGGAGACCCTCTCCGGCTGCAACTCTCGCTCTGGCACGAGGGACTGCCTTTGGACGCGGTCCCTCAGCATGGCTGGCTGGAGTGCCCCACTGCGGAGCCGGCCGAATGGCCGCTGTAGCCGGCGCTGGAAGAATCAGCCCTTGCGGCTCGAGTACTTATTGAGCAGCGAGATCAGCCGCTCAGCCATCTTGGGCGGCGGCAGCTCCTGGGTCACGATCTGTTTATTGTCCAGATCCTTACCGTACATCTCGCGGTTGGTGTCCCGGTCCGGCCGCAGAGTGGCCCCGTTGAGAGCGACGCCCGCGAAAACGCCACGGGAGCGCGACCAAGAAAGGATCTCCGCCGTCATGTAAGCATCCGTCTGGGCTGTGGCCGTTCGTCCCACCGGCCCCGCCGCCACCGAGGCGTCCCCGCCTACGGTGAACTTGCTGGACAGCAGTCGCTGGGCCCCGCGTTCGTTCATCACCAGCATGATCACGTCGGTCTCCGATCCCCCGATCTGGAACCCGACACTGCCCCCCTCAACTCGCACCGCGCCCGGTCCGGTCCAGCCGGCGCCGCTTTTCTTCCGGCACGACAGAAACCCGCGGCCGTACTTTGCGCCGAAAATGAAAGCGCCTTTTTTCAGCCCCGGAACCACCACAATGCAATGGGCGCGGTCGAGCAATTCCTGCGGAATCGCCTTGTCGGAGGCGTCCATGATCTCGCTGAAGACCGTCGCGGCGTCCTCCAGCCGGTTCGCCGCCGCTGATTGTCCGAACAACGCTGCTGCGCTCGCCAGCAGCACCACCGTCGCTTGCACCAGTTTCATAAGCCTACTTTCTCCCCAGAAAACGAAGCCGCACGTTCGTCGCGCGCCGCTGTCCCCCGCCATAGGCGAGGAAGAAGGGCGAGTCGATGTTGTTGTTCACCACGTTTGGGTTCCCGTGATTGGTGAGGTTGTTATACCCAGCTCGCAACGCCCAGAGATACCCCCAGAGCCGCAGCTTCTTTTCGGCATGGAGGTTGATGCTGAAGTAAGCCGGGAAACGCCGGTCATTGGGCGGCCCCACTCGTACGCCTTCTTCATTGTATACGCTAAACGGGAACCCGCTGCGGGTCTCGATCAGCGAGGCCAGCCCCATATCCCGAAAGAAGCGGCGCATCCAGGAGGGCCCGAAGTTGGCCGGCAACGGCGTCCAACCCCAAGCCAGCAGCCGGTGAGGGGCATCCCAGCTCAACGGTCCTCCGGCCTGCGGGCCCAGAATTGGATTGCCGGGGGTAAAGTCCACGACGGCGTTGGATCGAGCGCGGGAGTAAACGTAGCTGACCAGCCATTCGAAGCGGCCGCCGAAGGCGCTGCGCAAAGAGGCCTCCCAAGCGTCGTAACGGTCGCGGCGGCGGTTGTTCAAGATGCAAAGCGAAGTTTGCGAGATCAACCCGCAGGAGGGTCCGTCAAAGGCAAAACCGTCCCAGCCGCGCTTGCGCGTATAACCCAGCGACAGATGAACGCCCCCAGCCAGCATCCGCTCCAGCCCCAGGCTATAAACACGCGCCCGGGGAGTGCGCAAGTTCTGCTCCGGGTTCAGCAACAGAAGGGTCACGGGCTGCGGAAACGGTGTGCCCGTGCGAGAGTAATAGGAGACCAGAGCGCACTGATCTTGGTGCCGTGTCAGCAGGTCCAGATTCAAGGCATCGTTGTAGATGCCGAACCCGGCGGTGGCCTTGATGCCCCAAAAAAAGCCCGGCGACCAGGCTGCCGAAAGGCGCGGACTCAGCAAGGGGTCACGGGCGATCTGGTTCCAGTCCGCGCGCAAACCTGCCGAAACGGACAGATTCTCCCGCAGTTGCCAGCGGTCGCCGGCGTAAACCGCCGTCTCGAAATTCGACTTCTGTAGGCGGCGGGCCTCCGGGAACTGGACCCAACGCGCCAGCGTGCCGTCCTCCCGCAGAATCCGGAAGTCGTGCCGGGCGCTCGTCTGCTCGAAGCTGCGCCGCTGAAAATCGGCCCCGATCTTCCACTCGTGTTTGCCGCCGGCTGACAGCGGAAGCGTGACGGCGAAGATCCACTGCTCGCGGGCGGTATCGCGCTGGAAACGGTCGAAATGGTTGCCCCGGAAGCCAGAGGGCGAAATGATGTAGGTGTTGTTGCCCTGAGGCGCATTCGCGTTGCTGCCCCGCGTGGCGGCGAATCCGAATTCAAACAAGCCCCGGTTGGGCAGGTAAAACTGGTCCTTGATGGCGCCCAGATAGAGCCTGCGCCGCTGATGCAGGGTGGTCTCGATAGGGTTCAGAAATGAGAGCCCGTAGTGGTCGGTCTCGGTGAAGTTAACCAGCAAGTTGGCCGTCAGAATGTGCGAGGGTGTCAGATTCCACTGGACCCGGCTCAGGTTGCCCGCGGTGACGCTCCGGCTGCGGTCTTGCCCGCGGGGAAGTTCGCGGACGGTGTCGACGTCATAGAAGGCGTCGAACCCGTTGTGAAACCAGGCCCGGCCGCGCGAAAGCGGACCTGACACCGTCAGCCGCGGCGTCCACTTGTTCACAACGAGACCACGCTCCATGCTGATGCCGGGGATAAAGTTGGTGGCCCCAAAGCGCAAGCGGTCGTCCCCCATGCCGGTGACGATCTCGAGCGCGCCCGCCGACCCGGGCCCCTTGTCGGGCGCGAAACGGCTTCCCGAAAGATCCAGCGAACGGACGGCGTCGATGCTGACCCGGGCCTCAAGAGAGCCGGTGTAGACGTCGGCGATATTGAAGCCGTCCAGGGTGTAGCTGGTCTGGTCGCTCGCCCCTCCGTAAAAATGGAGTTGGCCGAAGCGGTCCTTGGTCACCCCAGGAAACATGGGCAACGCATTGCGGAAATCCTGCGAGGCGGGAAAGGGAACCTCCAGAATCTGCATGTTGTTCAACTGCTTCCGCTCGGCGGTCTCGGTTGGGTCGATGGCCGGCGGAGAGTACACCACATCGACGGTCTCGACCAGCTCGCGCAGGTGATTCAGTGTGACCGTCAGGGAATTCAGCCCTTCGGCGAACTGGGCGGTGCTCTGCTTCAGCACGAAAAACCCATCCTTGCGCGCCTGGACCGAATAAACCCCCGCCGCAGGCAACTCCGCCCGGAAACGGCCAAACTCGTCCGACACGGCCGCTCGCACCGCGCCGCTGCCGGCGGTTTCACGCAACTCGACCTGTGCGGACGGAACCGGGGCGTTGTTCTCGTCGAGCACGCGTCCCTGGACAAGGACTTGCGCCCGAACAGGCGCCGTCAGCGCCAGGGCCCACGCCGCGGCCCGCAGAAGGATCTCTCCACGAGACCGCATGCCTTGATTCTAGCGCGGCGTTCCACCCCGCTCCGTTAGAATCGAAGGGTGATGCGGCGGGCGTGTTGGATTCTGTTGCTGCTCATGGCGGGGCTGGCTGCCGCCGCCGGCCCCGATTACGAAAGCGCCGCCCGAAAGATCGCTCTGGTTCGGGAGGAGCGGGCCGCTCCCGGCGCCCGCATCCGGCTCTCCCTCAGGGAGATCAATGCCTATGCCGCGGTCGAGGCCTTGAAAGCGGTCCCCGAGGGGCTGAGCGCTCCCCGGGTCGAGCTGGGACGAGGCACAGCGACGGGTCACGCTTGGGTGGATTTCGCCAAAGTGAAGCAGTCCAAAGGCGATCCGCCGGGTTTTTTGTTCGCCTGGCTGCTGGGCGGCGAGCGGCCCGTCCAAGCCACGGCCCGCATCGTCTCCGGCAAAGGCCGGGCCACTGTGCATTTGGAGGAGCTCCGGCTGGCGGGCGTGCCGGCCAAGGGCGCGGTGCTCGAGTTCCTGATCCAGAACTTCCTGCTCCCGTATTACCCTAAGGCCGTCATCGGCCAGCCCTTCGAGCTCCAGCACCGGGTGGAGCGGTTCGACATCACGCCATCCGGCGTCACCGTCTACATCGCCCGCTAGCCCGACGCCCCTCAGGGTGTTGGCCCTAGCTCCTCCAGGGAGTGGTGAGGCTCCGGCCAATGCCGCAGCACGGTTTCGGGAGTGACCACCTCGCGCCAGCGGTCATCGAAGCGGGCCGCAATCTCTGCATGGTTCTTGAGCAAGGGGCCGAGGCCAAGACGCCGGTGGGGCTCGTCTTGCAGAGTGCTCCCCGCAAGGTAATCCGCAACTTCGGGCCAATGGTCGGTCAGTCCACCCGGGTCGAGCAACACGATCCGCTCGCCAATAACCCCGTAGTTCTTCAAATGGGCATCCACGGAGAACACGCCCTGCCGCCATGCCGCTTGCCGGAACTCCAGCAAGCGGTCGAGCCATAACTCGAATTCGTCAAACTTGCCCGCCGCCGCCAGATCCGAAAGCCGCTGGTAAAGCGTACACTCCACGCGTTCGGTGGCCTCGCTGACCACTAGCCAGCCTGGCCAGCCCCCCACCTTCACCCGCACCGGCGGAAAGACGATTCGCTCGGGCACCAGCGATTGGGATGCCAGGTACGCCTGCGCTAGATGCCTCCCCCGCAAGTCTAAGTAGGCGTGCCTGTGCCACAATTCACCTGTGTGGGTCATTAGCCAGACACTTCTCGGAACAATGGTCACGACCCCTTGCACCAGCACCCGAAGCAGGCGGATCGCGCGGGAAGGCCTGCGCAGCAAGAAGTCGCCCATGTGCCCGGGAAGGTAATGCGCCACACGCGAAAGGAGTTTCCAGATCAGGATCAAAGAAAGGACGGCCGTCTGCGAGCGCTCCCGCTTCACCACCCAGTGTTCACTGGCATAGACGACCCGTCCCAAGCCCTCGCCTAAGCGGACCAGCCGGCTTTTGGTCAGTTCTTCAGGGGCGTGCGGAAGCACGACGGGCAAAAACACGGATTGTGGCGGCCGCCCCGAGGCATGAGCGCCCGCTGGATCCAATACCCGCCCCACACCTTCAAATTAGCGCGTTTCGAAATGGCTCAGGGGAGACCGATAGCCCACCGTGGAGCGGACATCGCAACGCACCGGCGTACAACCCTGCCGCCGGAACCCCCAAAGGGCTGCTTCGGCAGCTCGGCAATGGAGGCGCCCAGGGGGTGGTTCCGGTTCTGGGCTATGCTGGAGGCATGGCGGAAGAGCCCAACAACAGCGAGCAGTTCGACTTGGTCACCGTATTCCGATCCGGCGAACACAACGCCGAAATGGAGGCCCTAGCCATCCAGGGCCTTCTGGAGGCGGCGGGAATTCCGGCGGTGCTGGTGGGAACTGCCGTGTTGCCGGTCTTGCCGTTCGAAGTCCGCGTGCCCAGGGCCAGGCAACAGGAGGCCGAGCGGCTGATCGCGGAATCCCAGCTCAGCGGCCCGCAAGCAGCCGAGGAGGCGGCCGGGGAGATCCCCGGAGCTGGTCCCGAGAATGAGGACGGCTCAGAATTGCCTGAGTGAGGACCGCGCCCGGCCGTTGCGCCACCGGAAAGTGTCCAGTTCCAGGCGGCGGCCATCGGTGACAAGCTGAATGAGACCCCATACGTCGGTCCGTAAAGCCGTCGCCTGCACCTGCTCGAGCCGCGCAAGCACATCGCGATGCGGATGGCCGTACGGGTTGTCCACCCCGGCGGAAATCAACGCAACAGATGGGCGCACCTGTTCCAAAAAGGGCAGCCCCGTCGAACGGCGGCTGCCGTGGTGGGGCACCTTCAGAATGTCCGACCGGGGCAGCAACCGTTGAGCCGTCAAGTACCGTTCCACGGAAGGATCCAAGTCTCCGGTGAGAAGCGCCGAATGGGCGCCGTAAGAGACCTGGAGCACCAGCGAGTCGCGGTCGGCAGGGGTGGATGGGACGTGTTCAGCCGGTGGCGCCAAAACTTGGAACCGCGCGCCTCCCATCTCGATCACCTCTCCGGCCCGGAGCAAGCGTAAGACTGAGCCAGTCTGCCGGCAGGCCGCCTGCACCGCTTGAGCAACGGGAGAATCCCCCAACCCAGACGTCCAAACTTCCCGGGGCCGGAAGTTCCGGATCAGCGCCGGCGCTCCCCCGGCGTGATCCTCATGCAGGTGGGACAGCACAACGGCGTCCAAGCGCTTGATCCGGCGGCTCCACAAGTAGGGAGACACGACGTCCTCGCCGGGATCGAAGCCGCCCGCGCGGTTGTTGTAACTCGGGACTCCGCCGGCGTCGACCGTCACAAGCCGGCCCTCCGGCAGCGCCAAGAACAATGCGTCTCCCTGGCCCACGTCCAGCGCTGCTAGCTCCAGACGGCCCGGGGCCACTTGCGGGGAAAACGGATACCAGACGAGCAAAGCCGCCAGCAGCCCACACGCTACCCCCGCGCCCCAGCGCCACCGGGAACCGGCCCCAAGCAAGACCGCCAGCAGCAGCAAACCGCAGGCGAGCGCGGCGGCCAGCCAGAGCGGCGGGTCTGGGATCCGCCAATCCGGCTGCCGCTGCGCGTGCCAGTCCACAACCCCCTGCGCCGTTCGCAACAGCCAGGCGGCCGTCTCTGCGGCGGGCCTCCATCCGGAGAAGACGGCGAACATCCCCACCGGCACACACAGGCTCATCAGCGGCACCACCGCCAGGTTCGCCGTCAAGCCGGAGATCGAGAACCGGTGGAAGTAAATCGCCATGGGCAAGATGAGTCCGGCTTGCACGCAGGCGGAAACTACGGCCAGCTCGTACAGGTAAAAGAGCGGCCGCAGGCCCAGCGCCGCAGCCTGAAGCAGCCGGCGTTCGGGGAGGCGGGTCAGCAAGTGCAGCGTCTGGGCCGCCAGGCGCAGTTCCACCCGGAATTGGGCGGCCAGAGGAGGCAGCGTCAGGTCGCGCTCCCGGTCTGTGATCCCGGCCAGCCCCTGGCGGAGGGGCCCTGAAGTCCGCTCCACGAGTGGAAGAGCGAGCGCGCCGAGTGCGGCCACGCTCAAAAAGGACAACTGGAAGCTGGCCTCAAACAACTGGCCCGGATCTGCGGCCAGCAACACAATCGCCGCGGCCGCCAAGAGATTGAGGGGCCGCGTGCGGCGGTAGAGAAAACGCCCGCAGGCGTAGAGCGTGAGGCCCGTTGCGGCTCTCATGACCGGCGCTTGTCCGCCCACGAGAACCGCGTACGTCCAGGCAAAGGCCGTAGCCAAAAACAGCGCCGCCGCCTCGCTTAGCAAGCAGCTTCGCAGCAATAGCACCACCACCGCAGCCAGCACGCCCAAGTGCAGCCCGGAGATGACCAGCGCGTGATAGGTTCCGGTAATCCGGAACGCATCGGTCCACGGCTCCTCCACGTTGGACTTGTCCCCGGTGAGAAGCGCCTGCATCATGCCCGTCTCATACGGGCGGCCGCCGTACAAGGATCCGATCCTGGAGAGCATGGCGGAGCGGAGAGAGTAAATGGCGCTCTTGACGCGGCTTCCGCACTCACCGGGCAGAACCCGCACCGGCGATCCCGCAGGGACGGAAGCGGTCCAATAGATGTGCTTGCGGGCCAGATAGCTCTCGATATCGAAGGCGCCCGGATTGCCGTAATTGCGCACTTTTCGAAGGCGGCCTTCGACTTCAACGCGCTGCCCATAACGCAACTCCGGCGGCCTTTCCCCAGGCCGCGAGTAGAGAGTAACCCGGACCCGGGCCTTGGGTTCCAGCTCCAGTACAAACCGGGTGCGGTCCGGAAAGAACGCCGGCGGCTCCACCACGCAGCCGCTCAGAAGTAGGATTTCGCGGGGGCCAGTCTCGATGACCGGCCGGGGACCTGGACGGTGGAACAGCTCCAGCCATGCGCCGCTAAAAAAGACCGCCAACAGGGCGCACAGGCGCGCCAGCCGCGGGCTGGCGGCCCATCCGGCCAGGACCGCCAGCGACACGAAAGCGGTGATCAGCAGAATGAGTTCGCGGTTCCCGAACCCGGCGAACCGCCCGGCGAGAATGCCCGAAGCCAGGCACGCCGCCGGCAATACGAGCGGATTCTTCAGAGTCCCTAGTATTAGAAGTGGCCGGCAGCGGAAGTCCTCTCACCGGGTATTGCAAAACCGGATGGAATTTTTCTAGTTGGAGCCCGGGGCGGAGCTGCGCCGGTAAAGCAGGATGAATCCCAGCCCCAGCACGGCGAAGGTGAGGCCGACGATGGGATAGGCGCCGTCGTAAATGCGTGGCAGAATCTGGTCGAGCGTGGAGCGGTCCTCGCCGCCTCCGCTGGGCATGGCCGGAGCGCCCTGAAGCTGCACCGTATACGAAGCAGCCTTCACCGAGTAAATGCTAAACTGGCTGCGCGGTTCCACCCCCAAGAACTCAATGCCCTCCCCGCTGGCGGTGACGCCCGGCGGCACCACCAGATTCACCGCCCCTCCGCTGTGCAGAATCCGGCTGGAAAAAGCCCCCGGCGCTTTGAACGGGGCCGAGTAGCTGAAATCGAAGCGCGTGTCGCCCGGCGGCAGCGCGTAGTCCACCTTGTAGACTCCAGCCTGCCCCGTGCGCACTGCCTTCTGTTCTGTTGGGGAACCGCCCGGAGGGATAACCGACACCCCCAGCGTCTCGGCCGCGCCTGCGGGGACGTAAATCCGCACGGCGCCTTGCACGGGATCACGGAATTCCGTGGTTCCGGCGTTGGTGACGATCAGGCTCTCCCGGACCACAAGCTGGTCTTCTAGGGGCTGAAGAAGCACCATATGCTGGGAGACGCGCGGAGCGGGCGCGGCGGAAGCTCCCCAGAGCGCCGCCGCCCCGATCACGGCTAGAAGACCAGACGCTCGGGTCATGGGTTGCCTCCGCTCATTGGCCGGCCGCACTCCCCGCAGAACTTCAAAAGCTGGGCGAAGCGCGCTCCGCAATGGGGGCAGACGGTGGCGGCCCTCTGCGACGGTGGGGGAGAGGAAGGGCGCCCGCCCGCAATCGCGTTCGGCGCCGAAGCCCTAGGCCCCTTGAGGGGCGCGCCGGCCTGCTTGCCCTCGATGGCCGCCGTCAACTGTGCCAGCTCCTGTTGCAGCAGCTTCTTTGACTCCTGATAGTCCGCATCGGAAAGCTTCCCCAAGCGGTACTCGAACTGGAGGTCGCGTAAGTTGTCGTAAATCGTCTTCCGGCGCTGCTCCAGGTGAGCCGTCGGGGAAGCAGGCTCAGGCGGAGGCAAATGATGAGGCCGAATCAGCAAGACCAGGGCCAGCGCCCCAATGGCCAGCGCGGCTGCGATCACCGTGATCATCTCAACCGGAAGACCCGACATCGGCTCAGCCGCTCACCTTTCCGCCGCCGCCATCTCCGCCGCCAGCTCCGGCTCCTCTCCTGCGCGCGTGCCCCGGACCTTCACCCGGCTGGGCGTCAGACAGATCAGAGTCCCGGCCAGCAGCACCCAGAAGCCGATCCAAATCCAGGAGACCAGCGGGAATACATAGGCCTGAATCACGGCTTTGGACTGGTCGTCGGTCATTCCGGCGAAGTTTAGATACAGGTCCTCGTTGAGCCGGCGGCGTATGGCCACCTCGGAGGTTCCTTGCTCGCTGGCAGGGTAGAACCGGCGTTCAGGCTCCAAAACCCCCACAGGTTCGCCCCGCACAAAGACGTCGATGACGGCGTGATTCCAAACGTAGTTGGGGTTCGCGCCCTCGCGCAGCTCGCGCACCTTCAGTTGGTATCGGCCGATGTCGAAAGTTCCGCCGACGACCGTCTCCACCTGCTTGTGCTGATTGAAGGCCGCGCCGGCGAAGCCTACGAACATCAGCACGATGCCCATGTGCACGGTGTAGCCGCCGTAGCGCCGCGTATTGCGCCGAGTCAGCTCGACGGCGGCTGCGGGCAGGCTCAGACCGGTCCGCACCCGGATGGCGCGCGCCCCGCGGTAGAACTCCAGGAATATGGTCCAAGCCACAAAGAGACAAAGCCCGAAGCAAACCAGCGCGTAAAAGTGCCGCACTCCGGCGGCGAACAGAGCGCCCATCAGAACCAGCGCCCCGGCGCCCGGAAACAAAAAGTTGCGCTTGAGGCTGGTCACCGAGGTGCGCCGCCAGGCCACCAGCGGCGCCACGCCCGTCAGGAACAGCAGCATCAGCCCGATCGGAACCTGCACCCGGTTGAAGAACAGCGTATCGACGCTGATCTTCTCGCCCGTGAACGCCTCCGAGATCACCGGAAACAGCGTCCCCCACAACACAGCGAAGCAGCTCACCAACAACAGCAGGTTGTTGAACAGGAAGCTCGACTCGCGGCTGACCACGCTTTCCAGGCGCGCCTCGCTCTTCAAATAATCCAGGCGGTTCAGGATGACGAACACGCACACGCCCGCGATCAGGGCCAAAAAGCCCACAAACCAGTGTCCAATCTCGGACTGAGCAAAAGCGTGCACGGAACTGACCACGCCGGAGCGCGTCAGGAAAGTCCCAAAGATGCAAAGCCAGAAGGTGGCGCTGATGAGGACGATGTTCCAGACCTTCATCATGCCCTTCTTCTCCTGCATCATCACCGAGTGGATGTAGGCCGTAGCGGTAATCCAGGGAAGCAGCGACGCGTTCTCAACCGGATCCCATCCCCAGTAGCCGCCCCACCCCAATACGGCATAGGCCCAGCCGGCCCCCAGCAGAATTCCGCAGCTCTGGAACAACCATGTGATCAGCGTCCAGCGGCGGATCGTGCGCAGCCAGGACTCGTCCGGCTCTCGCGCGATCAATGCGCCCAGAGCGAAGGCGAAGGGGACCACAAAACCGACGTAGCCCAAATAGAGCATGGGCGGGTGGATGGCCATCGCCCAGTATTGGAGCAGCGGATTCAGTCCCCGGCCGTCCGCAGCGGCCGTGATTTCACGGCCCACAGCCAGCATCTTGAATGGGCTGGCGATAAAAGCATTCAAAATCAGAAAGAAAACCTGCGTGCCCATCAACGTGGCGGTCACATACGGCAGGAAGCTCCGGTGCCGCCGCCGGTTGGTCAGCACGACGATGGCGGCATAAAGCGACAGCAGCCAGCTCCAAAGCAGCAGCGAGCCTTCCTGTCCGCCCCACCACGCGGCGAACTTGTACAGCAAGGGCATGTCCCGGTTGCTGTGCGCGGCAACGTAGACCATGCGGAAATCGCCGCTCAACAGCCCATAGACCAGGATCGCGGAAGCCGTGGTCAACAGCGCGAAGACCGCCAAAACCGCGCGCTCGCCGCTAACCACAAGGTACGGTTTCTTGAGCCAGCCGCCGATCGCGGACGCGGCAAAGGCGTAGACAGCTAGGCAGAACGCCAGAAGGATAGAAAGAGCGCCCAGATTTTCCATAGAAGTCTGTCAAACCCCAGCCCGGCTGGGTGCAGCGGCGCCCGTCCCCGGCTTGGCCTCGTATTTTGAAGCGCACTTGGCTTGGATCTTGCTCGCCCGGAACACGCCGTCCGGCCCCATCTTGCCGTCGGCCAGCGCCTGCGCGCCGTCGCGGAAAGTGTCGGGCAGCGGGTCCGTGCCTTCGTAGATCACGTTGAGCCGCAGGTTCTCCTGGTGCAACACGAACCGGACCTGCCCGCCAGTGCGGACAATGGACCCCTCTTCGACATCTCCGCCCACCCGCAGCCGCTTCCCTTGGGCCTCCGCGCCCATCTGGCGCAGCTCACCGATCGTCTTATAATACGTGCCGCTGTCGCGCACGCCCCCAGCCGCCAGCCACACCAGTGTTCCGATCACCACTAGAATGAGCGCGGCAAACTTGCCGTAGGTTTTCATACCAGCCCCTTGTCTCAGTATATCGCGGCCGGGGCGGCGTCCGTCCTTGCCGAATCACGGCCCAGCCGGCGCGGTTCCGGGCTTTGGAAGGCGCAACGGTAGCTCACATCCTTTGCAGGAAGTAGTTGTGGCGGCGCTCATGGGCCAGGGTGGTCAAAGGCCCGTGGCCGGGAACCACAGTAGCGTCTTCCGGAAGGGGCAAGAATTTTTCCCGGATCGAGATCAGGATCCGGCGGCCATCGCCTCCCGGCAGATCCGTGCGGCCGATGCTTTCCCGAAACAGCGTATCTCCCGAGATCAGTTTATTCTCGGCCGGAATCCACAGGCCGACGCTGCCCGGGGTGTGGCCGGGCGTGTGCAGAACCTGAAAGGAAGACTCTCCCAGCCGCAGTTCGTCCCCGTCGCCGAGATTCGCGTCAATCTCCGGCTTTTCGGGAGGCGCCACTCCCAGCCACGCGGCCTGCATCTCCACCTGATCGAGAACCGGCAAGTCTTTTTGATTCAAATAGATGGGAGCGCCTGTCCGTTTCTTGAGCTCGGCCGCGCCCCCGATGTGATCCAGGTGCGCGTGGGTGATGACAATGGCTTTCAACCTCAGGCCGTGGCGCTCGAGCCGCCGCAGGATCTCCTCGACGTCATCGCCCGGGTCGATGACGATCGCCTCGCGGCTGGTTTCATCGCCGAACAGCGAACAGTTGCAGGCTAGCATCCCCACCGGGAAGATTTCGTGGATCATAACTCCATTGTATATGCTGGATTTATGGGGCTTACGACGAGCGCCGGCTACAACGCGCTGCGGGAGTCGGCCGCCTGGCTGGACGTCAGTCCGAGGACAAAGATCTTGATCCAGGGCCCGGATGCTGCCCGCCTCCTGCACGCCCTGACGACCAACCACATCCAGGAACTCGAGCCGGGCCAGGGTTGCTATGCGTTTTTCTTGGACGCGCAAGGACACATCCTGGCCGACGCCACAATCCTGCGGCGCCGGCAGGACTTCTGGCTGGATGCCGAGCCGGAGGTGCGGAATTTCCTGCTCGACCATCTGGACCGCTACATCATCGCCGATGACGTGACTCCCGAAGATGTCACAGACCGTTGGGCCGCGATCGCGGTTGAGGGCCCCCGCGCGGCGGAGGTTCTTGCGACGTTAGGGGCGCCCGCCCCCGCCAGGCCATGGGCGCACGCGGACTGGGATGGGGCGCCGGTAGCCCGGCTGGACTTGAGCGGTGTGCAGGGCTACGTCGCATACATCCCGCCGAAGCGGAGAGAGACCCTAATCCGGGAGCTGGAGCAGGCAGGCGCCGTGGCGGCATCACCCGAGGACGCGCGCATCGTGCGGATCGAGCAAGGCAAGCCCCGCTACGGCGAGGACGTCAGCGAGCGCCACCTTCCCCAGGAGACCCAGGCGCTCTACGCGGTGCACTTCAGCAAAGGCTGCTATCTCGGCCAGGAGATCGTGGAGCGGCTCCGCTCCCGAGGCCGGATCAAGCGGATGCTGGTGCGGCTGGAGATCGAAACACAGGTTCCGCCCCCGCCGGGCACTACCTGCGGCGGCGGCCAGATCACCTCGGCCGTTTTCTCCCCTGCATCGGGCAAAGTTGTGGCGCTGGCCTATGTCGAGGCGTCTCTGGCGGCGCCGCACACCGTCTCGGAAGTGGCGGGCTTCCCGGCCCGGATCTTGCCTCCATACCAGCCCGGCGCGTGAGTAGGCCCAGGACGCCTCCCACGTTCTCCCTCGAAAAAGCGTCCCTCCGGCCGCTGTGGAGCATGCCAGGCCGGCGCTTCCCGTGGAGCAAGCCGCCAGGCTTGCCATGCCGGCCGCTCGCGTGGAGCACGCAGTCTTGCGTGCCACACCGGCAGTCGTGCCGGTGGTCGGCTTCCGAGCCGGCCTGGGTGCCCTTTACCCACTGCTCTCTCTTCCTCCCAATCGCTCCCTCGTGAAGCAGGCCGCCAGGCTCGCCACACCGGCAGCCCGGTGCCGGTGGTCGGCTTCTGGCCTTTCTCCTCCCCCCGTGGAGCAAGCCGCCAGGCTTGCCATGCCGGCCGCTCGCGTGGAGCACGCAGTCTTGCGTGCCACACCGGCAGCCCTGTGCCGGTGGTTGGCTTCTGGCCTTTCTCCTCCCCCCGTGGAGCAAGTCGCCAGGCTTGCCATGCCGGCCGCTCGCGTGGAGCACGCAGTCTTGCGTGCCACACCGGCAGTCGTGCCGGTGGTTGGCTTCTGGCCTTTCTCCTCCCCCGTG
>Ga0078972_1004556_pt1 | contig 37558 bp, 45 predicted proteins | sample YelNatPaOPGAMG01_FD_67568 | JGI IMG/M metagenome (GOLD analysis project Ga0078972, IMG submission 67568) | Hot spring thermophilic microbial communities from Obsidian Pool, Yellowstone National Park, USA - OP-RAMG-01 (SPADES assembly) (version 2) | ecosystem: Environmental > Aquatic > Thermal...
CTATGCAAATGTTGTGGGGCAGGAAAATAAACGATGTATCTTTTGCTAAATTCATAAAGATATTAGAAACCAAAACCAATGTCGTTAAGATAGACCGTTTTTATCCCTCAAGCAAAACTTGCCATAAATGCGGTTATGTCTATCAGGATTTAAGTTTAAAAGAACGCTATTGGTATTGTCCTGAATGCAAAACTTGGCACAACAGGGACGAAAACGCAGCTATAAATATACAGAAGGCTTAAGAATTTTAATAGAAGGGGCATCTTCTATCGGAGTAGGCAATGTAAGACGGACATCGTCCGCTGTTGCCGTTGATACCGGTACGGTTTATAGCCGTCTGTTTTTAGACGGCTCATCTCCTGCCTTTAGGCATGGGGAGTATGTCAAAGCGATGTTCAATTAAAAGCCGCCGAGATAAAAAATCTTCTAAAAGCCCTTTCGGAGAAAGACGAAACCGCTGATATTTGCATGGACGGCAACGGCAATCCAGAATCTGATACAGAATTAAGAGACTATGAGAACATTCCTTTACAGGAAGACATCGACTATTATTTCAAATGCGAAGTTCTGCCTTATGTGCTGGATGCATGGATGGATAGAAGCAAGGATAAAATCGGTTATGAAATTAATTTTACCAAAGAATTTTATAAATATAAGCCCTTAAGAAGCCTTGAAGACATACGTAAAGATTTGCTTGCGCTCGAAAAAGAAACGAAAGGGTTGCTGCGGGAGGTTTTGGAATGAAACTTTCAAAACATTTAGATAATCAGTTTGCTGAAGTCGTGACGATGATTCGTCACGCGCGATATAATGCTATAAAAAACGTTAATGCAGAGTTGGTAAAATTATATTGGAGTATCGGCGAATATATAAGTAAAAAACTTGAATCTGCGGAATGGGGCGATGCTGTGGTCGAACGCCTCGCTAACTATATGCAGGTAAAATATCCCGAACTGAGAGGATTTACTTATCGCGGACTCTACAGGATGCGCCAGTTCTATGAAGCTTACCGTGATAATAAATTTGTGTCACCATTGGTGACACAAATAAGCTGGACCAATCATCTTCTTATTCTGTCAAAAACCAAAACAAATGAAGAAAAAGAGTTTTATATCAGATTATCCATAAAAGAAAACTACACCAAAAGAGAGTTAGAGCGGCAGATAGACAGCGGCTACTATGAACGCGTAATGCTTTCCAAGGAAAAAGTGTCACCGCCGGTGACACAAATGCATCGCGATATCGCTAATGTTTTTAAAGATACCTACGTTTTAGACTTTTTAAACCTTCCCGAAAATCATAGCGAAAAAGACCTTCAGCAGAGTATTGTTTCAAATCTTAAAGATTTCATTCTTGAATTCGGCGGGGACTTTGCGTTTATCGGTCGGGAATACCGGATTCAAGTGGGTAAAAACGATTATTTTATCGATTTGCTTTTCTTCCATCGCGGATTAAAATGCCTTGTAATGATAGAACTTAAAATAGACGATTTTAAACCCGAATATCTCGGCAAACTTAATTTTTATCTTGAGGCGCTGGACCGTGATGTAAAAAAGGCGGATGAGAATCCGAGCGTCGGTATAATTTTATGCAAATCAAAAGACGATGAAGTCGTCGAGTATGCGCTCAGCCGCAATCTGTCCCCTGCCCTTGTTGCCGAATACAAGACAAAACTTATTCCAAAGAAAGCGCTTCAAGAAAAATTACATGAATTGTTTTACGCGCAGGAGCAAGCCGGGCAACGGTTTATTTCAAACGAATCCAATGAGGAACGCAAAGAATGAAGCCGTATCCTGTATATAAAGATTCTGGAATTGAATGGCTGGGGGAAATCCCGAAGGAGTGGAAACTCGATAAGATAAAGCATAATGTTTCAATCTATAAAAACCAAAGCAAAAAAAGCATTAAAGGCTTTATATGATAATTTGGAGGAAAATGAGGACTTAGCGCTAAAAGTAGATTAAGAAATTATAAAAATAAAAAAAGACAACTGAGAGGAGATAGAATTAAAGAAAGGGAAATAAAAAATGCGATAAGAAAATGTATTGAAAATTATATGCCAGACAAAGAAAAGCCTGATGAATATACTGATTTTATCATAAAAGAAGAGGCTTCGAAATATAATGACGATAATTCAAATGGATATATAAATGAAAAAGTAGAAGAGTTATTTAAAATCGTTAAAAATCAGAATGAGTATTAATCATAATAAGAAATGAATATATTCAGACGCAAAAAAGCAAAGGAAGCGGTAATTAAGTCGGAAATTAAAATAAATAATTTGGATGTGACCGTATTAAAAAAAGATATAAAGAATCTGCATCTAAACGTTCTTCCGCCCGACGGAAAAGTCAGGGTATCCGCTCCCAAAAGGTTTAGCGACGACAACATCCGACTTTTTGTCATATCTAAAATGCCATGGATTAGAAAACATATAGAACATTTTCAATTACAGCCGAGAGAAACTCCGAGGGAATATATTACCGGAGAAAGCCATTACTTTAAAGGCGCAAGGTGTCAGTTAAACGTCATCGAATATGACGGAAAGGTAAAGATAGAAACAAGCGGAATGAAATATATAGATTTTTACGTAAAAAAAAATATGGACATCGAGCAGAAGGAGAAGGCTTTTCTTTCTTGGCAGAGGGAAGAATTAGCAAAAGAACTTTCTGTCATATTTATTAAGTGGCAGGAAATTATGGGGGTTTCCGCTAAAGAGTGGAGAATAAAACGCATGAAGACAAAGTGGGGCACCTGCAATACTAAAGCCAAAAGAATATGGATAAATTTAGAACTTGTTAAGAAACCCGTATATTGCATCGAATATATCGTTGTCCATGAGCTTGCCCATTTATTGGAAAGAAATCATAACAAAAAATTTTACGAACATATCGATAAATTTATGCCTCAATGGAAAAGCTATAAAAAAGAACTGAACAATTCTTTTTTAAAATAAATAACAGCCGATGCAATCTGCAAAACCGTATGGGCAATTTCACGCAATCTATTTTGAGCCCTCATATTCGTTTGACTTTTTTAAAATAATGGTTTAAAATTAATCATCGACCGCTGTTTGTAGAAATTTAACCGCCGTTCGTTTTTGTTCAAACTCTATAATACAAACTGCTTCCGCCAATATATTTTGTCTTTAACTGTTAAGCATATAAAAACACAGCTACAAGTCTATAAATTTTATGAAATTTTATGAAACAATTTAAAAAAGTATTAATAGCCAACAGAGGAGAGATTGCTTCGAGAGTTATAAGGGCTTGTAAGGAACTCGGTATTAAAACCGTTGCGATTTATTCCGAAGCCGACAGTCAGGCTTTACACGTAAAAAAGGCGGACGAGGCATACCTTGTGGGACCGGGTCCGATATCCGGCTATCTTAATATTAACAGAATAGTAGATTTAGCCGTAAATACAGGCGCCGACGCCATACATCCGGGTTACGGATTTCTGTCGGAAAATCCCAAGTTTCCCGAAGTATGCGAAAAAAGAGGAGTAATATTCATAGGTCCGTCCTCCAAAACTATCGCTATGATGGGAGATAAAATAGAATCCAAAAGGCTTATGAAATCGGTTGGAGTTCCGGTAGTAGAAGGTTCGGAAGGCGGGGTCGAATCGGAAGAAGAGGCTGTCGCGGTCGCCAATAAGATAGGTTATCCGGTTATGATAAAAGCTTCTGCCGGCGGCGGAGGAAAAGGTATAAGGATATGTTTTAACGACGACGAACTGATTAAAAATTTTTCGTTATCCCGCTCCGAAGCCGAAAAATCGTTCGGAAATCCCGAAGTTTTTATAGAAAAATATATAGAAAAGCCGCACCATATCGAATTTCAAATACTGGCGGACAATTACGGCAACATTATACATCTCGGTGAAAGAGACTGCTCAATACAGAGAAGGCACCAAAAATTGATAGAAATAGCGCCATCCCTTATACTTAACGAAGAAATGCGCGTAAAAATGGGCGAATCTTCTATAAAAGCAGCCCGTGCCTGCAACTACCGCAATGCGGGAACCATAGAATATATTGTGGATAAATACGGAAATTACTACTTTATGGAAATGAACACCAGGATACAGGTAGAACACAGCGTTACGGAAATAGTTACGGGAGTGGATATAGTCGGCGAACAGATTCAGATAGCCATGGGCAAAGAACTCGACATTAAACAGGAAGACATTTCTATGAGAGGGTATGCCATAGAATGCCGCATAAATGCTGAAAATCCCAGAAAAGATTTTATTCCCAGCACAGGAAAAATCACTGCCTATTATTCTCCGGGAGGGATAGGCGTGAGGATAGACGGAGCCGTTTACAAAGATTACGTCATTCAGCCTTTTTACGATTCGATGATTGCAAAACTGACGGTGAGCGGCAGAACTTGGGAAGAGACGGTGCGAAGGGCACAGAGGGCGCTGGACGAATATGTGGTAAAAGGCATAAAGACTACTATCCCTTTTCAGCTGAAAATAGTCCAGGACGAAGATTTTTTAAAAGGCAATTTCGATACGCATTTTATAGACGAAAGACTTTATTTGAGGGACTATAAATTGCAAAAAGACCCTTTCGACAGGATACTTGCGATATCGGCTGCCATAGCGGCTTATTACGGAATTTAGTATAATATAATATAGGATAAGATAAGTAAAAAGGTAAAAAACATGGAAGAAAAAAGCTACATAAGAAAAATAGGCATTACCGAAACTGTTTTAAGGGACGCCCACCAATCTCTTTTAGCTACGAGAATGATTACACCCGATATACTGGGTATAGCTAATGTTTTAGATAATATCGGATTCTGGTCTTTAGAGGTGTGGGGAGGGGCGACGTTCGATTCGTGCCTGAGGTTTTTAAAAGAAGACCCGTGGGAAAGACTTAAAAGAGTCAGAAAAGCATATAAAAACTCAAGGCTCCAGATGCTTTTAAGGGGGCAGAATTTAGTCGGCTACAGGCATTACGCAGACGACGTGGTAGAAAAGTTTGTTTCGTTAAGCGCCGATAACGGTATAGACGTGTTTAGAATATTCGATTCGCTGAACGATTTCAGGAACATAAAAAAAGCCGTAGAAACGGCAAAAAAGAAGAAAAAGATTGTCGAGGCTACTATATGCTATACGACAAGCCCGGTGCATACGAACGAGCTTTTTACGCAAATGGCGTTAGAACTTCAGAATATGGGCGCCGACACTATATGTATAAAAGATATGGCCGGTCTTCTCTCACCTACAAACGCTTATAATCTTGTATCTATGATTAGAAAAAAAATAAGCCTTCCAATACATGTGCATTCTCATTCGACCAGCGGTTTTGCTTCTATGTCTTTATTGAAAGCGGTCGAAGCCGGAGCCGATATTATTGATACTGCCATCTCTTCCATGTCGTGCGGAACGTCGCATCCTCCAACCGAATCTATGGTTTTTACTTTATCCGAGATGGGTTACGATATAGACTTAGACCTGGAAAAACTTAAAGAAGTCGCTGATTATTTCAGAAACGTCAGGAAAAGATACGGTTCTTTAGAAAGCGAATATACGAATATCAATGCGGATATCATAGTTACTCAGGTACCCGGCGGAATGATGTCCAATCTCGCAAACCAGTTAAAAGAGCAGAATGCCCTCGACAAAATGGAAGAGGTGCTTTACGAAGTTCCTCAGGTCAGGGAGGATTTCGGTTTTCCTCCGTTAGTTACCCCTACATCCCAGATTGTAGGAACGCAGGCGGCCCTCAACGTTATAACCGGCGAAAAATATAAAGTGGTAACAAGCGAAACAAGAAATTACCTTAAAGGCTATTACGGCAAACCGCCTGCCGAAATTAATTCCGATATACAGAAGCGCGTGCTCGGAAACGAAGAAATAGTTACCGTCAGACCTGCGGATTTGCTCGAGCCGGAATTATCAAAAGAATATAAAGATATTAAAGAGTTTAAAATAAACAAAGAAGATTTGCTTTCGTACGTCTTATTCCCAAATATCGCCTTAGAGTTTTTTAAAGCGAGGAAGGAAGGAACTTTGCCGGATTATTCTAAACCTACTGATAAAGAATCGCTTTTAAATCTGCCGCGGGAGCAGAACATCCCGCAAGAATCGTCTGCCGCTTTGGAAAAAGACGGCGGACTGGCTCCGAGCGAGTTTATCGTTACGGTTCACGGCGAAAGTTATAAAATAAAAATTGCCGGCGTAGGACATAAATCTGACCAAAAAAGGCCGTTTTTCCTGAATATCGACGGCACTCTTGAAGAAGTAGTCATAGAATCGCTTACAGAGATTGTCCCGAGTGCAGGCGGAGAAATCGTCGGCGAAAGCATAGCGAGGTCGAAAAGACCCTCCCCTAAAAGAGATGGCGATGTTTATGCTCCTATGCCAGGAAGAATTACAAAAGTTATAGTCAAAGAAGGCAGTCCCGTCAAAGCGGGCGATACAGTTTTAATAGTAGAAGCGATGAAAATGGAAAACGAGATACATACACCTATCGACGGCGTAGTTAAAGAAATTTATATAAAAGAAGGGGACAGCGTGAATCCAGACGAGACCTTAATTTACGTTGAAGCTTGCAATGCTTAATTTTGTGGTATAATTTAGTAAGAAGGTGAGTTAATTGATCAGAAAACCTGCCGCAATGGGTTATTTTTACCCGGAAGGGCTTGATAGCATTAATAATCTGATAGATTCTTTCGACATTATTCCTCCGAAAGAAAAAATAAATGCTTTCGGCATTATATCGCCCCATGCCGGATATGTTTATTCGGGAAAGACGGCGTACGCCGGATTTTCAAGCATTGATATAAAAAATAATATTATTATTATAGGACCGAATCATACGGGTATGGGAGCCGGTTATTCCGTTATGGATAACGGCAAATACGACTTTAAAGACTTTTCGGTTCCTATTAACGGCGAGCTTGCAGCGGCTATAATAGAAGACGCCGGAAGTCCGTTTGTTTCAGACGAGCGAGCTCATTTAAAAGAACATTCCGTCGAAGTGCAGATACCGCTTCTATATAATTTTAAAAAAGATTTTAAGATTGTTCCGATAGTAGTTTCCTTTATAAGTTACGGCGATGCGCTGAATGCTTCCAAGGCGATATTTAACGCATTGAAAAAACTGAATCTTCTTGACGATGTTTTAATAGTTGCAAGTTCCGATATGACACATTACGAACCGGCGGAGTCCGCCAAGATAAAAGACGATATCGCCATTAAAGAAATATTGGATTTAAATCCCCGCGGATTATACGAAAAAGTCAGGGAAAACGATATTACCATGTGCGGTTTCATTCCGGCCGTCATAATGATTAACGCCGCCAAAATGGCGGGTTGTACAAAATCGAAGCTTATAGGTTATACCAACTCAGGAGATACTTCAGGCGATTATTCAAGCGTGGTCGGATATTCTTCTATTGTTATATATTAAAAAAATAATGGATAATATGAAAACAAGATTCGCTCCGAGCCCTACCGGTTATCTGCATATAGGAGGAGCAAGAACGGCTCTTTTTAATTATGCTTACGCAAAACATAACGCAGGAAAATTTGTTTTAAGAATTGAGGATACGGATTTTGAACGCTCGGAAAAAAGGTTTGAAGAAGATATAATTGAAAGCCTTAAGTGGCTTTCCATATTTCCCGATGAAGAAACAATATTTCAATCTGAACGGCTTGATATTTACAAATCTTACGCAGATAAACTTTTAAAAGAAAACAAAGCTTACCGCTGTTTTTGTTCGAAAGACCTCCTGGAAGAAGACAGGAATAAACTTATTGCAGAAAACAAAAAACCGATGTATGTCGGAAGATGCCGCGAATTAAAGCCGAATGAAGCCCTTTTAAAAACCCCGCATGTTATCAGATTTCGGGTGGATAGGAGTTCCGGCGCCGCTACCGGTTTTAAAGACCTTGTAAGAAACCAGTATATAAACGTCAACAATGATGAAATAGACGATTTTGTACTCGTCAGAGAGGACGGGATTCCTACTTATAACTTTGCCGTAGTTATAGACGACGCTCTTACCGGCATAACGCACATCGTAAGGGGAGACGATCATTTAAGCAACACCCCTAAACAGATAATGCTCTATAATGCGTTAGGTTTTAAAGAGCCGGAATTTGCACATGTTTCTATGATACTTGGTTCCGACGGAAAAAGGTTATCGAAAAGGCACGGCGCTACGTCCGTCAGCCAATACAAAAAAGAGGGTTATTTACCGGAGGCCCTTGTCAATTATTTAATAAGACTCGGCTGGTCGCATGGAAACGACGAGATATTTTCCATGGAAGATATAATAAAATATTTCGACTTAAAAAATATAAGCAAGTCTGCCGCGGTATTCAATACCGAAAAACTGCTTTGGCTGAATTCCCACTATATAAAATCGAAAGACCCGTTTACTTTAATCGATTTAATTAACGATATAAAAGACGATTTTGAAATCACCCTGCCTTCCGATATAAAAACCGCCGCCCTTGTCGATTCCCTTAAATCCCGCGTGAAAACGCTGGTAGAATTAAGAAATAAATTGGATTTTTTTATCAATGAAACGATAAATTATAAAGATGAAATTCTGAGCGAATTTAATTTTAACGAAGACGACTCTGCGTTTTTAAAATCGTTCAGAGAATTTATCGCAGGTTTAAACGATGAAATTTTTAATTGCGGAAATAAAGAAAATGCATTAGAAAAACTGAAAAATTCTATAGAATCTATAAAAAACGAATTTAACGGTTTCCTGTCCAAAAACAACTGGACGATGAAAGAGAAAGCTATGCTTGCAAGGCTTGCTCTTACCGGAGAAAAAGTCAGTCCTCCTATATACGAGATGGTATTTTCTCTTGGAAAAGAAAGATGCATTGAAAGAATAGAGAAATTTTCCGATTATATTATAAATATTAAACGTTAATTATTATGCCGTTAAAAATATGCGGAATAGACGAAGCCGGCAGAGGCTGTCTTGCAGGTCCTGTAGTATCGGCGGCGATAATAATAGATAAAAACAAAATTCCTTCAGGCATTAAGGACTCCAAACAGTTAACGGAGGCGAAGAGAAAAGAATATTACGGGATACTTACTGCCAATGCCTCTTATTATTCAATCGGCACCGCATCCCATAATGAAATCGACGAAATAAATATTTTAAAAGCGGCTATGCTTTCTATGCAAAGGGCGTTTGACGGCTTGTCCGTAAAACCGGATGTGGTAATCATAGACGGTCCTTCCGTTCCCAGCGGTTTGACCGGTATCACTGGATTGAAAGTTATTCCGGTTATTAAGGGAGACGACAGAGTCAAGCTGATTTCTTGCGCTTCCGTAATAGCTAAAGTTTTCAGGGACGAGCTCATGGTTAGGCTCGATGAAAAATATCCTCATTACGGTTTTAAGCATCATAAAGGCTATGCAACGGCGGAACACAAAAATAATCTAATAAAATACGGATTTAGTGAAATTCACAGGAAAACCTTTAAGTTTTGAGAGTGAAAAATATACGATAAAATGAATACGTCTCATAAAATAACCGGCGGCAAATCGTCGAACAAAAGTAAGGGAGACAAAGGGGAAAAAATAGCCGCAGAATTTTTGCAAAAAATCGGATATAAAATTATAAGAACGAAATTTAGAAAGGGGCGCAACGAAATCGATATTATAGCCGAAAGCGAAGACGGGATTTTAAATTTTATAGAAGTAAAAACAAGGTTTGAGAGCAGATTCGGAAAACCTTATGAAGCCGTAGACAAAAAAAAATTAAAAAAAATAATAGAAGTATCCGATTTTTTTCTTTTGAAGTCCAATATAGACAGAGAAAAAAAATTTATAAATTACGGAATTGTTTCGATTGAATATATAGAGCGAAGTTCGATCAAACTGATTTTTTTTGAGAACATTCTTGAGTAAACTAAAATACATAAATTAAATGAAAAAAAATAATTCGATGAAAATCTGCCTTGCGCAGACCAATCCAAAAGTCGGGGATTTAAAGAAAAATATCGAAAACCATGTAGAAATTATTTCCGGCGCGAAGACTCAAGGGGCTGAACTCGCCATTTTCCCCGAACTTTCTCTCACGGGCTATTTTTTAAAAGACAGCGTTTACGACATAGGCATAAATATCCGGACAGAGGAAAACGCAGTGTTAAAACCGATTTATAAAATATCCGAAGATTTGAATATTTCGGTTATTGCAGGTTTCGTCGAAAAAGATGCGGATTTTAATTTTTACAACTCTTCCATCTGTATTTCTAAGGGCAGTCTGCTCAGCGTACATAGAAAAGTTTATCTGCCGACATACGGAATGTTTGAAGAATTAAGATATTTTAAGCCCGGGAACGGATTCGGCGTTTTCGATATGGACGGAGTAAAAGTTTCAGTTTTGACCTGCGAAGACGCATGGCACCTTTCTTCATCTTATATTGCTGTAAATAAAGGAGCGCATATTATTATAATTAATTCGGCATCTCCGGCAAGAGGCATTACCGCAGGACTTAATAAATTTAATTCAATGAATATGTGGGAAGAATTGCTTTCCGTTATAGCTTTTTATTACAAAAGTTACGTAATATACGTTAACAGGGTGGGTTTCGAGGATGGGATAGGATTCTCCGGGGGTTCTTGCATATTTAATCCTTTGGGGGAGATGGAAAAAAAGCTGGAATATTTAGAAGAAGGGACAGTTTTGTCCGATATAAATTTAGACCTGCTTAATAACGAAAGATTTAAAACGCCTCTTATAAGGGACGAGAATTTAAACCTGACGCTGAAGGAATTAGAAAACATTGTAAATAGCGGAAATAGCGAAACGATAAAATGAAAAAAGAACTTCCTAAAATAGACGGATATAATTTTCCCCTCGTTTATAAACACCTTTCTAATTTTATTAAGTACGAAGTTTTAAAGGCTGGGGTAAACAGCGTAGTATTGGGTCTGTCCGGTGGCATAGATTCCGCCGTATCATGTTATTTGGCAACGAATGCGCTGGGAAAAGACAACGTAACGGCTCTTATTATGCCATACGAAAGCAGTTCCGCGGCAAGCATGGACGATGCCCTTGCAGTCGTAAATACGCTCGGTATTTCCCATTATATTATAGATATAACGAAACAGATAAACGAATATTTTACGAAAGAAGGAAACGCAGAGAACGAAGCCTTAAGGATTAGAAAAGGCAATAAGATGGCAAGAGAAAGAATGTCTATTTTATACGATTATTCGTATAAATTAAATTCTTTAGTTCTGGGAACAAGCAATAAATCAGAACTTCTTTTAGGATACGGAACGCTATACGGAGATATGGCGTCGGCGCTTAATCCTATAGGCGATATTTATAAAACTCAGATATATCAGCTTGCAGAGCATCTCGACATTCCAAAAAATATAATAACGAAGCCTCCTTCTGCAGATTTATGGGCAGGACAGTCGGACGAAAAAGAGTTGGGGTTTTCCTATGAAACCGCCGACAGCATAATGTATCTTTTAATAGATAAAATGTATAAACCTGAAGTAGCTGTATCTCTGGGCTATGACGGGGAACTTGTAAATAAAATATACGCCAAGATAAAAAAATCTCAGTATAAAAGACGGATGCCCTTAATTGCTAAGGTTTCGGAGAGGACGATAAATATAGACTTTAGATATTTAAGGGACTGGGCGTAACCCTATGAGCGCATTATATGTAGTCGCCACCCCTATAGGAAATCTTGAGGATATTACTATAAGAGCTTTGAAAGTAATGAGGCAGGCCGATTTTATAGCATGCGAGGATACAAGGAAAACACGCATATTAACATCCCGGTATCATATAAAAACACGATTAATTCCTTACCACGAATATAATAAAAAATCAGCGGCGGAGGGCATAGTTGCAAGCATATTAAAGGATAAAAATGTTGTGCTCGTTAGCGAAGCCGGAACGCCCCTGATTTCCGACCCCGGTTCTTACTTAGTAAGGCTATGTTTAGAAAAAGGTATTAAAGTAGTTCCGATTCCGGGACCTTCCAGTTTATTGGCGGCGCTTTCGGCATCGGGACTTGATACTTCCGAGTTCACTTTTATAGGGTTTTTACCGAAAAAAGGAGGGAAAAGAAAGAAATTACTTGCTAAACTGAAAGAAGAAAAAAGAGTTTTTGTATTGTTTGAACCCGGAAGGAGCGTAGAAAAACTTCTTGAAGATATAAACGAAATTTTCGGAAATATAAAAATTTGTTATGCGAAAGAATTGACGAAAATTTACGAGTCTATAGAAACAAAAGATTTAAAGGACGTAATGGCAGAAATAAAACGAAGACCCGAACTCATTAAAGGCGAAATCACTATAGCGGCTGATCCTCTGCTTCCTGCTAAAATCTGAAATCAAATTACTTTATCTTAAAATTTTAAAATCTTTAAAATTAGATAAACCGTCTTGTTCGTAAAGTTTTACCTCTTTTACTCTGGAAGAAGGCGGTCCTATGTGAATGGAAGCAAGCATTTCCTTTATGCGCTCTTCCTCTCCTTCTAAAAAAGCTTCCACGTGACCGTCATGGGTGTTCATTACATATCCCTTTATGCCTACTCTTTCGGCTTCAAGTTTTGTAAAATTGCGGAAGTTTACGCCCTGAACTATTCCTTTGATTATAACCCTGTAAGATTTTAACGCCATTGGACAACCGTTCAACTATACGTTTAGTTTATATATATCATTTAGTATGGTGAACCTCTGTATGCTTATGGTGTTCGGTATGAGTATGGGCTGCATTTGTATGTTTGCCGACTTTTTCTTCAAGAGTTTTTATCTTCTCCTCTAATTCTTTGACTTCCGAACCGCGGGCTATATCCGCTTTGCTGAGGGCTTTTTTTACCGATTCGTCTATTAAAGACAACAGCTTGGTTTTATTGGAATCATATATACCTTTCATTTTCTTGGAAAAATCCTCGGCTTCTTTTTTTCCGAAATCCTGAGTTACGATAAATTCATCAAGAATTTTTTGAAATCTGTCCTCGGTTGCCGTAAGAACTGTTCCGATAAATTCCGTAAATTTATCGAGAGGCGTTTTTGAGTTTTCCATAATAAATCTCCTTTATTTAATATTAACTGACTTATATCTGATAATATAAGTATATCATTAATATTTATAAAAGAATCAGTCAAATAAAAAAATAATCGCCTATTTTATATTTGCCTCTTACTGCTGTTGTGACATGTCAAGCCTATCTATTTTAGCTTCTTTGCCTTTTTTCTTCCTTAAATAGTAAAGTTTTGCCCTTCTGACTTTTCCTTGATACAGCAGTTCGATTTTATCGATTAAAGGAGAATTTATTAAAAAAGTTTTTTCCACTCCTATGCCGTAAGAATTTTTTCTGACTGTAAATGCAGACCGGATGCCGCTCCCTTTTCTTGCTATGACAACCCCTTCATAAATCTGGATCCTTTCCTTGTCGCCTTCTTTTATCTTCTGGTGAACTTTAACGGTATCTCCGGATTTAAATTGCGGGATATCGGTTTTTAAAGACGATTTTTCAATTTTTTCGATGATATTCATTGGAATCTCCTTTATTTTTTTATAGTTTGAGTTAAGTTTTCCGCCGTTTTCTCTATGGCTTTTTCCGATCTCCATTCGTTTATCAGTTTATGATTGCCGCCGAGCAGGATATCAGGAACCTTTTTGCCGTACAATACCTTAGGCTTAGTGTATTGAGGATATTCAAGTATTTTGCCTAAATCTCCCGAAAGGCTTTCTTCCCTAAGCGAATCCGGATTTCCGAGGAACCCCTTAAAATATCTGGCGACTGTTTCTATTAATACGACTGCGGCTATTTCCCCGCCGGATAGTATATAATTTCCGATAGATATTTCAATCCCTTCGGTAATATCCGTGACTCTTGCATCTATTCCTTCGTATCTTCCGCAAATTATTATTATATGGCTATAACCGGACAAATTTTCGGCAGTATCGGAATTAAGCAATTTTCCCGATGCGGACATTATAACGGTAATATGTTTTTTATTTTTGGAAGCATAATTTTCCAGAGCATGTTCATATGCTTTAAGAATAGGTTCCGCCATTAAAAGCTGTCCGGCGCCGCCCCCGTAAATCTTATCGTCCACCCTTTTATGCTTGTCATTGGAAAAATCTCTCGGGTTAATTATGTTTATTTCCATAAGTCCGGACTTTAAAGCTCTGCCGATAAGTCCGGTTTTAAGGAAAGACTCGAAATATTCGGGCATTATCGAAATAATATCGATAACCTTTTTATTTTCGCCTATTTGATGAATCATATTTTATAATTTTCTTCGTTTTTTACTATTATCTTTAAATTTTTAATATCGATTGATAAAACATTATCTTCGGACATTGGAATTAAATAATCGGCTTCTTTCGATTTAATTTCGATTATATCGGTTTCACCCGCATAAATCTCCGAAACCGTGCCTAAACTTTTGTTATTTTCGTTATAGCAGTTTAAGCCTATTAAATCCGAAATTAAATATTCGTTCCGTTTTAAATTTATATCCGTTTTTTTAATATATACGGGAACTTTTTTAAAATTTTCGGCGTGTTCTATAGAATTAACGCCGCAAAGCTTAATTAGATACCCCTTGTTTACCCGCCTTATTTTTTCGATTTCAAGGGGTTCAAGTTCGTAATTTTTCTCGACAAACAGCGGAATGTCAGAATTAAGCGCATCCGACAGGGGATTATAAACTGAAAACAAGAGCTCCCCGCAAATACCGTGGGGTTTTATGAATTCTCCTATGCAGATACAGCCGTTCATTTACCCTGTTGTTTTTTAACTAAAGACATGACGGTATCGCTCGGCTTAGCGCCTAAACTTACCCACTTGTCAAATTTGTCTTTGTCGATAGTAAATTGCGTCTTATCAGAGCAGGGATTATAAGTACCTAATATCTCGATGAATTTTTTTTGCACGGCTTTTTCGCCCGAAGCCGCCACTATTCTGTAAAAAGGTTTTTTGTGAGAACCGATTCTTGTAAGTCTGATTTTTACCGCCACTTTAAATCTCCTTTGTTAAACATATTTTTAATATTATTTATATTCTTTAAAGAACCCAATTTGTTTTTTTTGAACGATTTCATAATCTTTTTAACTTCCTCGAATTTGTTAATAAAGATATTCACATCGTTAACCGTTGTGCCGCTTCCCATTGATATTCTTTTACGCCTTCCGCCGTTCAGGATGTCCGGATTGAGTCGTTCCTTTTCCGTCATAGAGTTGATTATAGCTTTAATTTTTACGATTTCTTTTTCAGCCGCTTCGGAATCGAATTTGTCTTTAATTTTAGAAAAGCCGGGTATCATGCTTGCTATCTGGGCAATACCGCCAATTTTAGACATCATTTTAAGCTGTTCGGCAAAATCTTTTACTGTAAAATCTTTTCTATTAAGTGAGTTTTCGATAGATTTTGCGGATTTTTCGTCTATAGATCCCTGCGCCTTTTCTATCAGGCTTAATATGTCGCCCATCCCCAGTATTCTGTCGGCTATCCTGTCGCCGTAAAAGACCTCGAAGTCGCTCAATTTTTCGCCGACGCCGATAAATTTGACGGGTTTATTAATCGTTTTTTTAATTGAAAGAGCTGCTCCTCCTCTTGCGTCGCCGTCAACTTTCGTCAAAACCACTCCCGATATGTCGAGCGCGGAATTAAACGTTTTAGCTACCGTTACGGCGCTCTGTCCGAGCATAGAATCTGCTACGAATAAAATTTCGTTAGGATTAAATTTATTTTTAAGAAGTTTAAGCTCGTCCATTAACGGCTCATCTATTTCAAGGCGTCCGGCAGTATCGACGATAATGGTATCGTAAGCATGCTTTTCGGCAATTTCGACCGCATTTTTAAGTATTTCGTCGGGCTTTTGTAAAACCTTTCCGTTTTCTTCCGGGGTTTCGTAAACCGGAACGTTAATGCTTGCTCCTATTTTTTTTAGCTGTAATATGGCGGCAGGTCTGTAAACATCAGCAGGAACAAGATATACGCTTCGCTTCATCCTGTGAAGATACAGCGCGAGTTTTCCTGCGGTAGTCGTTTTACCCGAACCCTGAAGCCCTATAAGCATAATAATTACGGGAGGTTTTGCCTTAATATTTAAAGGTTCGTTGTTTCCTAATAATTCGACGAGCTCGTCCCTTATTATTTTAATAATTTGCTGGGCAGGAGTAAGGCTTTCCGTGACTTTTTCGCCTATAGCCTTATTTTTTACGGATTCTATGAATTCTTTTACTATAAGGTAGTTTACGTCGGCTTCAAGCAAAGAAAGCCTTACTTCTTTAAGACTTTCCTCTATATTTTTTTCCGACAGCTTTCCGTAGCCCCTAAGATTTTTGAAAACCCTTTCGAGTTTTGTGCTCAGTCCGTCAAACATTTAATTTAGTTTAATTTTAATAAGCGCCTTTTTTAAATTTAAGAGAAATTTATATAATCGAAAACTAACATTTTATTAGTTTTTTATAAATATGTCAATATGCTTAAAAATTTCTCAAAAAAATTAATCGAATTTTTTTCTATAGTTGATGGCTTCGGAAAGAGTATCTTTATCGACGTATTCCAAATCGGAACCGATCGGGATTCCTCGCGCCAGAACGGATATGCGAACGTTATAAGGAGACAGGATTTTCTGTATGTAGATTGAAGTCGCTTCTCCGTTGGAATTAGGATTCAACGCAAGTATTATTTCTTCAAAACTGCCGTTTTCCACTCTTCCGGCAAGCTCCCTCAGCTTTATGTCGGATGGATTAATGCCTTCAAGCGGATTGATTAAACCGTGCAGAACGTGGTAATAGCCGTTGTAATTTCCGCTTTTTTCAAATACGTATATTATTTCCGGATTTTCTACGATACAAAGCTGTTTGCTGTTTCTGGACTGATTGCTGCATATAGGGCACAGCTCGTCCGAACTGAGATTAAAACAGTTTTTGCACAGTTTGATATTCTGTTTTGCATTTTTTATGGCATCCGCAAGGTTATAAGCCACGGATTCATTTTGCGACAATATATAAAAAGCTAATCTTCTTGCCGACCTTTCACCTATGCCGGGCAGTTTTTTAAATGCAAATACTATATCCTTAATATAATCGGAATGATTTAAAGACATAAAGTCACCGGTTAAAAAAGACCGGGCAGATTAAGCCCGCCGGTTAGCTTAGACATTTCGCCGGTTACCATATCCTTTGATTTGTTGAGGGCTTCGTTTACAGAAGCCACTATGAGGTCCTGAAGCATTTCGACGTCGTCCGGGTTTACTACTGTTTTATCTATATTGATTTCGAGCAGTTCCTGTTTTCCGTTTACTTTTGCCGTAACCATTCCTCCGCCTGCGCTTGCTTCTACTGTTTTAGAAGCTAATTCTTCCTGCATTTTAAGCATATCGGATTGCAGTTTTTGCGCCTGTTTTAACATTACGGCGATGTTTTTTGACATATCAAGTATCCTCCATATTTTTTATTAATATTTTATTCGATTTAAAGTTTTTTTGCAAATTAACTTTTTAAATTTTTTTCGATCCTTTCTATGCCGTCCCCGAATACCTCTTTAATATTTTCAATTATGCCGTCTGCATTTTTTTTGCCGGACGGAACCGGCTTTATATCGTCGTCTGTTTCGCCGCGGGATTCTTTCGGGATACCCGCAATAACGCTGTCTGCCGCGGCCGTTTTTTTATTAAGCCCGTTTAATTTTTCGTCCGTCTTTAAAAAATGGTCGAATAATTTTTCATGTTCGGTTATTTTTTCTTTATTCTTTAAGCCGGATTGTTCAGCAACTGCGGCATACGCGCCGCTGGTTTCGCGAGTTTCGGGTGTTTTGCCGGTTTCAGGCGCGGCGTCAATTTTCAGATTATTAATGATGCTTATAAGTTCCTGCACGTCTTTTTTTTGGGGAATATTAAAAAGTCTGAAAAGAGTAAGTTCAAGCATTAGCATCGGCGATGAAATCCTTTGGTATTTCAAATCCGCGTTAAGCATAATATCGAGCATATCTAAAAGTTCTTCGGCAGATTTTTGTTCGGCGAACGGAATTAAAGCGTTAATTTCTTCGTCTGTCAAATCGTAAACGAGGTCTTTATATTTTAGTTTTACGATTAAAATATTTCTTATGTAAAATGCCGCCTGTTTCATAAACTGTCTTAAGTCGGCGCCGGATTCATAAATCTCTCTCGCCGCTTTGAGCGAACTTTCGTAATCTTTGGCAAACAGGGCGCTAATAAGATTAAATATTATAGACTTGGTCGTCAGTCCCAGCACGGGTGAAACATCTTCTTTTATATCTTTTCCGAAATAAGAGATAGCCGTATCGAAAATAGAAAGAGAATCTCTGAGCGAACCGTCTGCAAGCGAAGCGATAACCATAAGATTTTCGTCGGTTACCGAAATGTCTTCTGCAAGAGCTATTTCTTTTAATTTGCCGAAAATAATTTTTGTAGGTATTCTTTTAAAATTAAATCTTTGACATCTCGACAGTATGGTTTCAGGAACTTTATGAATTTCCGTAGTGGCGAAGATAAACTTTGCATGGGCGGGCGGCTCCTCAAGAGTTTTTAAGAGGGCGTTGAACGCGCTGTTGGACAGCATATGGACTTCGTCTATTATATAAATTTTAAATCTGAAGCTCTGAGGCGAGTATATTATGCTTTCTTTTAAATCCCTTATGGAATCTACTCCCGTATTGGAAGCTCCGTCTATTTCTATAACATCGACGGCATTGCCGTTCTGTATCTGAACGCATGCCGGACAAATTCCGCACGGATTAGCGGTCGGACCGTCTGCGCAGTTTATCGATTTTGCAAGTATTCTTGCGATAGAAGTTTTTCCCACACCCCTGGTCCCGGTAAATATGTAAGCATGCGAAACCCTGTCGTTAACCACTGCATTTTTAAGGGTTTGGATAATAGAGTCCTGACCTATAATTTCATCGAAAATCCTTGGTCTGTATTTTCTTGCAAGCACCTGATACATTTTATCTATTATAACATATAAGCGATTCAATTTTGCAAGCTAAGTTGATTTTTAAATAAAAAATTGCTAAACTTTATTAGCCATGCAAAAAGAAACTGAAAGTTTTATAGATTTTAAGGACTTTCCCAAAAATTACGACTATCAAACCGTAGAAAAAAAAATATCGCAATATTGGGAAGATAACAATATTTATAAATTTGTGCCTTCGGATAAAGAAAAAGAAATTTATTCGGTGGATACGCCGCCGCCTTATGTTTCGTCGGCGCATCTTCATGTCGGACACGTTATGAGTTATTCCCAAGCCGAATTTATTATAAGATATAAGAGAATGAAGGGTTTTAACGTTTTTTACCCCATGGGTTTCGACGATAACGGTCTTCCGACAGAACGCTATGTCGAAAAAAAGTATAAAATCAATAAATCTAAGATAACGAGGCAGGAATTTATAGACTTATGCCTGAAAGAGACCAAGACCGGCATAGAAATATATAAATCTTTATGGAAATCTGTAGGAATAAGCGCAGATTACGGATTGTCGTATTCTACGATAGACGATAGATGCAGGAAAACAGCCCAAAAATCGTTTCTTGACCTTTACGGCAAGGGTCTTATAGAACGGCGCAACGAACCTATACTCTGGTGTCCGCAGTGCAGGACTTCTCTTGCCCAAGCCGACGTTATTCTCGAAGAATTCGGCGGCGTTCTTTACGATATAGAATTTAAATCCGCCGAAGGCAAAAGCCTTATAATATCTACGACGCGTCCGGAACTTTTAGGCGGATGCGTAGCCGTATATGCCAATCCCGGCGACGAAAGGTATCGTTTTTTAGAAAGGCAAACCGTTAAAACCCCGCTGTATAATAAAAATGTTCCGGTTAAATTCGACGAGTCCGTTGACATGTCTTACGGGACGGGGCTCATGATGGTTTGTACATGGGGCGACGCCGAAGACGTTAAAAAATGGAAGGAGCACAATTTAGACACAGCAATTATAATAGACAGGGCGGGAAGATTAAATGAATTATCCGGTGATTATGCAGGATTAAACGTCAAGGACGCTAAAAAAAATATTGTAGAAGATTTAAGAAAGATGTCTCTTATAAAGGCGGAAAAGCCTATCGGTCATAACGTTGGTGTTCACGACAGGTGTATGTCTCCCGTCGAATTTATTCTTGCGGAACAGTGGTTTATAAAAATTCTTGACGCCAAAAATCAATTTATCGATGCCGGCAGTCAAATGACATGGCATCCCGAGTTTATGAAAGCCCGCTATGACGAATGGATAAACAATCTAAAATGGGATTGGAATATTTCGAGACAGAGATTTTACGGAGTCCCCTTTCCTGTCTGGTACTGCCAGGAATGCGGCGAAGTAGTTACCGCTTCTGAAAACGAACTGCCCGTGGATCCATCCGTAAACTTGCCTAGAATAGGGAAATGTCCAAAATGCGGCGGGAATAAATTTGAGCCGGAAACCGATGTTATGGATACTTGGATGACATCTTCGCTGACCCCGCTTATAAATTCGTTATGGGCATACGAAGACGCGGAAAGCAAAAAACTTTATAATACAATTTATCCTATGGGCTTGCGTCCGCAGGCTCAGGAAATAATACGCACCTGGCTGTTTTATACGGTGGTAAAATCGACTTACCATACCGGCAAATTACCTTTTAAAGATATTATGATAAGCGGATGGGGACTCGACAAAAACGGTAAAAAAATGTCAAAAAGCCTCGGCAATTTTGTCAGTCCGGAAGAAATAACCGCAAAATACTCTGCCGATGCTCTCAGGTACTGGGCGTCCAGAGCAAATCTCGGGCAAGACCTTCGTTTTAATGAAGAAGACGTAGCAAACGGAAGAAGGCTCTCTATTAAAATATGGAACGCGGTAAGATTTTTAATAACAAACGCGGAACCGGAATTTAATCCCTATGAAAATAATATAACAGAACTTAAACTTAGCCGTCCGGATGAATGGATATTGACGGAATTGGAGAATACCGTCAAGGCTTGCGGAAATTATATGGAATCTTACGACTATTCTTTATGTTTAAGAACCCTGCAGGATTTCTTTTACAACTCCTATTGCGATAATTACTTGGAAATAATCAAAAACGTGTTCTGGGACGAAAGCGAAGAAAATACGGGAAGGAAAAAAACCCTATTAAACGTTATGTATTTTGTTTCTTTAAACTTTATAAAAATCTTTGCGCCTTTTATGCCTTTTATAACCGAAGAACTTTATCTGACTTTTTATAAAAGATATGAAAAAGATGAAAGCATCCATTTATCGCCGTGGCCCGAATTTAGAAAAGAATTAGTTTTTACGGATTCTGTAAAAGCTTCAGAAATATTGCTGAATATTCTTAACGCGTCAAGAAAATTGCGGACGAACTTAAACCTGCATCAGAACCATAAAATAAAAAAGATTTTAATTAAGGCTTTAAATGCGGATTACGTCGGTATTATAAATGAAATATCCGTGGACATCAGGTCTGCGGTAAGAGCCGAACGCGTGGCGTTTTCCGATAAAGCGGATTTTAAAACAGCCGACGGCGATATTTTTATATCGCTGGAAAAATGAAATTGACATTTTCCGATTTTAATTTAATAATATAGCTTATATTTTTAAAAGGAGATTTTTAAATGGCAAATCCAAAAAAAAGGCATTCTAAGTGCAGAAGGGATAAAAGAAGAACTCACGACAGTCTTACGCCGATGAATTACTCTAAATGTCCGAATTGCGGAGAACCCGTTCTTTCGCACAGAATGTGTCCAAACTGCAAAACATATAAGGGCAGAAAAGTCGTAACGGAAAAAGCGCCGGAAAACTCTTGATTCATTATATATCCCGTCAATTTTATAAAATAGGGAGATTATTTAATGATTAGAATAGCTCTGGACGGTTTCGGTTCCGATAAAGCTCCGGAGCCGGAGGTTGCGGGAGCGATAGCCGCCGTTGAGTCTAACAAGGATTTAGAGATAATAATAACCGGAGATGAGACTGTCTTAAAAGACGTTATCCAAAAAAATAATTATCGCGGCTCAAGAATTAAAATCGTAAATGCGCCTGAACGTATAACAATGCACGATTCTCCTTCGGCTGTAGTAAGGAATAAAAAAAACTCTTCGATGCGCGTTGCTTATGAACTTGTTAAAAACAAAGAAGCGGACGCCATTATAAGCGCGGGCAACAGCGGAGCTTCCTTAGCAATAGCAATGTTTGTTTTTAAAAGGATAAAAGGTATCGACAGACCTGCTATAGCGACTATTATGCCTGCCGTAGGCGGATATACGGTTTTGATAGACGCTGGCGCAAATGTTGATGTAAAGCCTTATCATCTTGCGGAATTTGCAATAATGGGCTCCGAATATGCCTCTTTTATGAAGGGCATTAAGAATCCTAAGATAGGGATATTGAGCAACGGCGAGGAATCGTCCAAGGGCAACGACTTGACCAGAGAGGCTTACGGGATAATAAAAAATACCGACTTAAATTTTTACGGATACGTAGAAGGTAGAGAGATATTTAACGGAAAAGTTGACGTAGTGGTATGCGACGGATTTACTGGAAATGTTATTTTAAAGGCATCCGAAACGCTTGCCGAAACGATATTTAGTCTTCTTAGAGAGGAAATAAATAAAAGCTTTATGGCTAAGTTGGGTTTCTTTATGGCGAGAAAATCGTTAAAAAAATTTAAAAAACTTGTTGATCACAACGAATACGGCGGCGCTCCGCTTCTCGGGGTTAACGGCGCAGCTTTTATCGCACACGGCGGCGCAAGCGCAAAGGCTTTGACGAGCGCGATATTAGTTGCAAAACATTTTGTGGAAAAAGGTATAAATGTCAATATAAGCTATAAAATAGAAGCCAACGCTAAAAATATAGGCTATTAAGAGGATTAAATAAAATTGATATATTCTAAAGTTATCGGAATAGGTTCGTTCATTCCGGAAAGAACGCTTACTAACGATGAATTATGCAGGATTGTAGATACGTCGGACGAGTGGATTACTTCAAGAACGGGTATAAAAGAGCGGCGGATTGCGGAAGAAGGTTTAACGACATCCGATATAGCCGCGTCAGCGGCAAAAAAAGCTATTAAACTTTCAGGATTAAATCCGGAAGATATCGAGCTGATATTGGTAGGAACAATTACTCCCGATATGATTTTCCCCTCAACTTCCTGCATAGTGCAGGAAAAACTGGGACTTAAAAATGCCGCGGCTTTCGACATAAGTGCAGGATGCAGCGGTTTTATATATTCTTTATCGGTCGCGGATAATTTTATTAAAACCGGCAAGTATAAGAATGTTTTAGTTATAGGCGCCGATTTGCTGTCGAGAATTACGGACTATACCGACAGAACAACCTGCGTTCTATTTGGGGACGGAGGAGGAGCCGTAGTATTGACGGCAAATACGGAAAATACGCGCGGCGTTTTATCGACCCACATGCATTCGGAAGGAGGACATGACGAGATTCTTATGCTTAGGGGCGGCGGTTCTTTGATGCCGGCAAGCTTAGAAAGCGTTAATAACCGCGAGCATTATATAAAAATGAAGGGCTCAGAGCTTTTCAGGTATGCCGTTAATTATCTTAAAGCAGTGGCGGAAGAAGCCATAAAATTTAATAATCTGAAAGCGGAAGATATAGATTTATTCGTTCCGCATCAGGCCAACATAAGAATTATAGAGGCGACGGCAAAAAAATTAAATTTTCCTATGGAGAGAGTTTTTGTAAACGTCGAAAAATACGGCAATACTTCAAGCGGATCGATACCTATCGCTCTTGATGAAGCGTACAGATCGGGACGCTTAAAAGAAGGAAATCTTGTCTTGATAGATGCTATAGGAGCGGGTTTGACCTGGGCGTCATCTATAATAAGATGGTGAAAACGGTGAAATAAAAATGATAAAATCTCCGATATGCGATATGCTCGGGATAAAATATCCCATATTTCAGGGCGGAATGGCTTGGGCATCCAACTATGAGCTTGCTGCCGCCGTTTCCAATGCGGGAGGTTTGGGAATTATAGGCGCTGGACAGATGCCGCCGGAACTTCTCGTTCAGGAAATAAGAAAAGCAAAAGAGAAAACAGATAAGCCTTTCGGAGTTAATCTTATACTTTATTTAACTTATATCGAGGAACTTGTAGATGCGGTTATCCGGGAGGGCGTTCAGGTCGTAACGACGGGCGCGGGCAATGCAGGTCCTTATATCAAAAGGTTCCACGATGCCGGCATAAAAGTTATACCTGTTATTCCTTCCTGCGCTCTGGCAAAAAGGGTGGAAAAGGCGGGAGCGGATGCCGTAATCGCGGAAGGAACCGAATCCGGCGGACATATAGGCGAAATTACTACTATGGCAATAGTTCCCCAGGTTGCCGATGCCGTTGGCATACCGGTAATTGCGGCAGGAGGCATTGCCGATTACAGAGGATTTGCCGCGGCTTTATGCCTCGGTGCAAGCGGCATCCAGATGGGCACGAGATTTCTTGCAACTAAGGAGTGTCATGTGCATCAAAACTGGAAAGATATGGTCGTAAAAGCATCTGACAGGGACACGGTAGTTACCGGAAGACCGACGGGGCATCCGGTAAGAGTTTTAAAAAACAGGCTTGCCAAAATGTTTCTTGAGCTGGAAGAAAAATGCGCGCCTGTTGCCGAATATGAAAAACTCGGAACCGGAAAATTAAAGGCTGCTTCGGTTGACGGAGACGTCGAAATGGGTTCTTTAATGAGCGGACAGATAGCAGGGCTTATAAAAGAAGAAAAAACGGTAAAAGAAGTCATAGACGAAATAGTTTCGCAGACGGAAGATTTTATTAAAAATATGGCTAAATTCATAAAATAATATAATAATATATAGATATATCCTAATCCCGATATAGAAAAATTATTTTAAAAAATTTCAATATTCTGTCATTGCAAATGAGATTGCTTCGCTACGCTCGCAATGACAACGTAGCTCGCAATGACAATACAGCTCGCAATGACAACGTCCTGTCATTGCGAGGAGCGTTAGCGACGAAGCAATCTCCTGTCATTGCGAGCGAAACATATCGGACCACGTGTCCGATGTAATTTAAAGCGAGATTGCTTCGCTACGCTCGCAATGACAACGTAGCTCGCAATGACATTATTTAATTCAGGTAATCTATATATAAAAAATTCTAAATAGGGATTAGAGGATACAGTATAAAAAATGGAAAAATCGTCAAGTTCCAATATTGCGTTTGTTTTTCCCGGTCAGGGGTCTCAGCATGCCGGCATGGGGAAAGATATTTTTGAAAATTTCAATGAAGCGCGTCTTATTTTAGAAGAATCTTCAGATACATTAGGCTTAGATATGAAAAGCTTGATTCTGGGAGACGACGGCGCGTCGCTTAATCTGACGGAAAATACGCAGCCTGCTCTTTTAACTGTGAGCACAGCAATTCTGAGGGTTATAGAAAAAGAAACAGGTCTAAAGCCGGTTTGCGTTTCCGGACACAGCTTGGGTGAATACAGCGCCAATGTTTCAGCAGGTTCCGTCGATTTTTCCAATGCTCTTTTAATCACAAAAAAAAGAGGATTTTTTATGCAGACCGCTTGTCCCGTAGGGTTCGGCAAAATGGCGGCGGTTATAGGGCTCAATGAGCATAGTATAAAAACCGTTATAGACGAATTAAATCATTTAAAAAACGAAGAAGGAGTTTTTATAGCAAATGTTAATTCCGAAATTCAAACCGTAATATCAGGTATATCATCATTCGTTGATGAAGCATGTTTAAAGCTTAAAGAGCACGGAGCCAAAAAAATAGTCGTTCTGCCGGTCAGCGCTCCTTTTCATACGCCGTTTATGGAAAGCGCAAAGGAAAATCTTTCTTCGTTTATAGACAAAGGCTGGTTCAGAGATGCGGAATGCGATATATTTTCGAATGCCACATCCCTTAATTATTCTAAGAAAGACGATGCGGCGAGGCTTCTACTGGAGCAGATAGTTTCCCCGGTTATGTGGAAAGATATTATAGTTAATATGGAAAAAATATCCGGGATTTCTAAATTTATCGAAGTAGGACCGTCTAATGTTTTGAGCGGGTTAATTAAAAGGATAGATAAGAATGCGGATGTTCTGTCCGTAAATTCCGTTTCGGCTGTTAAGGAATTAGAAAGTTTGATGATTTAATAAAAAGGGGGCGGTTTATGTCTATTTGTATTGAACTCACTGGTAAAACGGCTGTAGTTACAGGCGGCTCTTCGGGCATAGGGCTTTCTATATCCAAAGTTTTGCTTAACGCAGGGGCAAGAGTCATAATAATCGATATAGACGAAAAAAGATTTTTAAATGTTCAAGACGAAATAAAAAAGATTTCGCCCGAGTTTGATTTTTACGAAGCCGATATTAAAAATTCGGACAAGATATCTGAAATTATTCAAAAAATAATATCTAAAGAATCTAAAATCGATATTCTCGTCAATAATGCCGGCATAGTTAAAGACGGTCTTTTAATAAGGATGAGCGACGAGGATTGGTTAGACGTTATAAACGTAAACCTGAACGGTATGTTTTATATTACCAAAAACGTTTTAAAACACATGGTTAAAGCTAAATCCGGCAGAATAATAAGCATAGCCTCGGTTATAGGCGAAATAGGCAATACTGGACAGGCTAATTATGCCGCATCGAAGGCGGGCATAATTGCCCTTACCAAGTCAATAGCCAAAGAATATGCGGCGAGAGGCATTCTTGCCAATGCTATTGCGCCGGGTTTCATTAAAACGGTTATGACCGATAAGCTTCCCGAAGATATTAAAGATGCCATTAAGAAAAGCATTCCGTTGAATAAAATAGCCGAACCTGAGGAAATAGCCAATGCCGTTCTCTTTCTTTGTTCAGAACTTTCCTCCTATATAACGGGTTCTGTTTTAAACGTGAACGGCGGTATGTATATGTAATGCCAAAGTTTCGTAATATTATATTAATAATAAGAGGAGGTGAAATTAAATGTCCGTAGAAAACAAAGTTAAAGAAATAATTGTAGAACAGTTAGGTGTAACTCCCGATGAAGTTACCAACGAAGCTTCATTCGTAGAGGATCTCGGAGCTGATTCATTGGATACCGTCGAATTAGTTATGGCGTTCGAAGAGGAATTCGGAATAGAAATATCCGATGAAGATGCTGAAAAGATTAAGACTGTTCAGGATGCAGTTTCATATATCGATGAACATACAAAATAATTTATTTATACCGGATTTTTTATTATGGAAAAAATTGATTGCAATAGAAGAGTCGTTATAACGGGCTATTCCATGATTACCGCTCTCGGAAACGATGCCGAAACGTCATGGAATGGAATGGTAAACGGGGAAAGCGGCGTAGGACTTATTACAAGGTTCGATACCGAAGGATATGCGACCAAGATAGCAGGAGAGGTAAAAGGGTTTGATCCTGAAAAATTTATAGAAAAAAAAGAAATAAAAAAAATGGATCAATTTATACATTATGCTCTTGCCTGCTCAAAAATGGCGCTGGATATGTCTGGGCTTGAGATTACGGACGCTAACGCCCACAGGGTAGGAGTATGGATAGGCGCCGGTATCGGCGGGCTGATGACCATCGAAAAATATCATACTATGCTTTTAGAGGGCGGTCCTAAAAAGATTTCGCCGTTTTTTATACCGATGCTTTTGATAAATCTTGCCCCGGGACAGGTTTCTATAATGACCGGAGCCAAAGGTCCAAACGCCAGTACCGTTTCTGCCTGCTCAACCGGAACTAATTCCATAGGGGATGCTTACAAGATAATTGCCAGAGGGGATGCGGACGCTATGATAGCCGGAGGTGCCGAATCTACGGTGTCCCCTTTATGCATTTCTGGCTTTAATGCTATGAAAGCGCTTTCTACAAGAAACGACGAGCCGGCTAAGGCTTCAAGGCCATTCGATAAAAACAGGGACGGCTTTGTAGTGAGCGAAGGCGCCGGCATCGTAATACTTGAAGAAATGAACAGCGCCGTTAAAAGAGGCGCAAAAATATATGCCGAAATAGTCGGATACGGCGTATCCTCGGATGCATATCATTTATCCACGCCTGATCCTGAAGCTACGGGGGCATATTACAGCATGAAAAACGCAATCGATGACGGCGGTTTAACGCCGGATGATATTGATTACGTTAATGCTCACGGTACGTCCACATATTATAACGATCTGAATGAAACCAAGGCAATAAAACAGCTTTTCAAAGAGAAAGCGCAGAAGCTTAAGATAAGCTCTGTTAAATCTATGATCGGACATGCGCTCGGTGCAGCGGGCGGCATAGAAGCGGTTGCGACCGTGTTGACCGTTTACACGGGCATTATGCCTCCGACTATTAATCTTGAAGAACCTGATCCTGAGTGCGATCTGGATTATGTTCCGAATACCGCGCAAAAAGGCTCTATAAAGTATGCCATATCCAATTCATTCGGGTTTGGCGGAACCAATGCGACACTTGTTTTTAAAAAATGGGAGGGTTAATATATAAATGATATATTTAGGTTCGGATCACGCGGGTTTTGAGTTAAAAGAATCCATAAAAGAAGAGCTTGCAAAAAAGGGCATAAAATATCTGGACCTCGGTACGGATTCTTTAAAAAGCGTTGATTACCCCGATTATGCCCTTAAAGTCGCTGAAAAAGTCAAGTCGGACAATGATAAAAATTCTTTCGGGATACTCATATGCGGAACAGGCATCGGTATGGATATAGCGGCAAATAAGGTTGACGGTATCAGAGCGGCTTTAGTCCACGATGAATATACCGCAGAGGTCGCAAAGGCGCATAATAACGCAAATATAATCACTATGGGCGGGAGAACGACGACTCCCACCGAAGCGGCAAGGTATATAGAAAAGTTTATGTCGTCGCAATATGAGGATGGCAGGCATGAAAATAGAATTTCCAAAATAAGTTCTATCGAAAAATTAAATATATAACAGTAATTTACTATAAAATTTATTACAATAAAAGGGTGGGATAAATTGAATTTTGAGGATTTGAAAGAGACGGACAGGGAAGTTTACGGGTTTATAGAAAAAGAAATAGATAGGCAGAGAAATTCCTTAGAACTTATAGCTTCGGAAAATTTTGTTTCAAAAGCCGTTATGCAGGCGCAGGGTTCTGTTTTGACCAATAAATATGCCGAAGGGTATCCCAGAAAAAGATATTACGGAGGATGCGGTTTTATAGACGATATAGAACAGCTTGCAATCGACAGGGTCAAAGAGATATTTAAAGCCGAATATGCAAATGTTCAGCCGCATTCCGGGTCTCAGGCGAATATGGCTATATTTTATGCATTTTTAAAGCCTGGCGATACTGTTTTGGGTATGGATTTATCTCACGGCGGACATTTAACTCACGGGAGTCCCGTAAATTTTTCCGGTAAATATTTTAATATTATCCCTTACGGCGTCCATAAAACTGCGGAAACCATTGATTATGACGAGTTGAGAGCTACGGCGCTGAGGAATAAACCGAAGATGATAATAGCCGGAGCAAGCGCATATCCCAGGATTATAGATTTTAAAAAATTCAGGGATATTGCGGACGAAGCAGGATGTTATCTTATGGTAGATATGGCTCATATCGCAGGACTTGTAGCGGCAGACCTTCATCCAAACCCTGTTCCTTACGCCGATTTCGTTACCACCACTACCCACAAGACGCTGAGAGGTCCAAGAGGCGGGATTATTCTTGCAAAGTCCAAATACGAAAAAGAATTGAATTCCGCAATATTTCCCGGAATTCAGGGCGGACCGCTGGAACATATAATTGCCGCAAAAGCAGTTGCTTTTAAAGAGGCGTTAAGCGAAAATTTTAAGAATTATCAGAGGCAGGTAGTATTTAACGCATCCGTGCTTGCAAATACCCTTAAGAATAACGGTTTTTCGTTAATATCCGGAGGCACGGACAATCATCTTATGCTTGTAGATTTCAGAAAATCGGAAATGACGGGCAAGCAGGCAGAAGCTTTATTAGACGAAGTGGGTATAACGGTAAATAAGAATAAGGTTCCTTTCGACGAAAGGTCTCCTTTCGTTACAAGCGGAATAAGAATCGGGACTCCTGCGGTAACTACCAGAGGCATGAAAGAAGGCGAAATGATAAAAATAGGCGAACTTATTGTAGAAGTTCTGCAAAATCCCGACAACGAAACAATAAAAAACAGCATAAAAAAAGAAGTTAAACTTTTGTGCTCTAAATTTCCATTATATGAAAATATTTAACTTTTTATCAGGTTTATGAAATGCCCTTTCTGCTTTAAAGACGACGATAAAGTAGTCGATTCGAGAATATCGAAAGACGGCAGGTCAACTAAAAGAAAAAGGCAGTGCAACTTTTGCGGCAAAAGATTTACAACCATAGAAACCATAGTTTCGGCTTCGCCGCTTATCATTAAAAAAGACGAAAGAAGAGAGCCATTCGACAGACAAAAACTGCTTAACGGTCTTATCAAAGCATGTGAAAAAAGACCCGTTCCCTACAGCAATATCGAAGAAATAGTCCAATCTATAGAAAAGTGGATTGAAAAAACAAATCTAAAAGAGATAAAAAGCGAAGAGATTGGAAAGCAGGTACTCGATAAATTAAAAAATACCGATGCTATAAGTTATGTCCGCTTTGCTTCAGTTTATCTTTCCTTTAAAGATATAAACGAACTTTATGAAAACGTGTCGGAACTTATTAAAAAACAGTCTTAAAACATAAAATTGCAAAGAAAAAAGTATTTTTACAGTATATGGATAAAAAAGGCAATAATTCCGACAGATATTTTATATCTAAAACTTTAAAACTTGCCGAAAACGGCATAGGAACGACTTCTCCCAATCCTATGGTAGGAGCATTGGTGGTAAAAGAAGGCGTGATAGTCGGAGAAGGCTGGCATGAGAGAGCCGGACAGCCGCATGCCGAGGTAATTGCCCTAAGAAATGCCGGGAAAAAAGCATACGGCGCCACTATATACGTCAGTTTAGAACCATGCAGCCATTTCGGGAAAACCCCGCCATGCGTTTATAAAATAAAAGAATCCGGTGTAAAGAGGGTTGTGGCGGCCGTTAAAGACCCAAATCCTTTGATATCCGGCAAGGGGTTTGATTATTTAAAGGAAAACGGAATTGAAGTAACATACGGAATTTTGGAAGAAAAAGCTAAAAGGCTCAACGAAGCTTTCTTTAAAAACATAACGACCGGATTGCCCTTTATAACAGTCAAAGAAGCCTTAACCTTAGACGGCAATATAGGTTATAAAAATGAAAAAGAAAAGTCCTATCTTTCATCCGTGAAGTCGCTTGGATATACACATTATTTAAGGTTTATAAACGATGCAATAATGGTTTCCGCAAAAACCGTCATAAAAGACGACCCTATGCTTGACGTCCGCATAGGCAAAGACGATATTAGAAACAAATTCCGAGCCAAAAGATGGACCAAAATAATTTTAGACCCCGATTTAGCTATTTCCGCCAATGCGAAAATTTTTAGTTCGCACGGCGATGTCTTAATATTTACTTCAAATGATTACGATAAGGAAAAAGATAAGAAAAAAAAGCTTTTAAAAGAAAAAGGTGCAATTATAAACGATGTATATTATAATAATATAAAGGGCAAAAGGTTTCTGAATCTGCAGGAAATATTCAGAAGATGCGGGGAGCTTAAGATTATGGGCTTACTTGTAGAAGCGGGTCCCTTGCTTTTCGGTTCTTTGATTTGTGAAAAAAATTACGATAAGCTGGTTTTTAATTTGACGCCGTATATTTTAGGAAGAGATAACGGTCTTGACTTATTCGGAGCGTTAAATTTACAAAATGAAGAGAAAATAAAACTGAGCGCCTTAAATATTAAAAAATTCGGAGACGAGATTTTTTTGTCGTATTATCCGAAATATAAATAAATTGACGATATGTTCAGCGGCATAATAAAAGAACAGGGAACGGTAAAATCTTTAGGCGGCGGAATTTTGTCGGTCGCCGCAAAAAATACCTGTAAAAATGCGTATATCGGACAGAGCATTGCCGTTAATGGTATCTGCCTTACCGTAAAAAAGATAATCCGTCCCGTTTTATATTTTGATTATACTCCTGCAACCTTTAAAGATTCCGCATTAAAATATCTAAAAATAAACGAAAGCGTGAATATAGAGCCGGCTCTTTCCGTGAATTCGGATATTTCGGGGCATTTTGTGCTGGGACACATAGACGGCATAGGCATGATTACTGTTAAAAAAAGAACCGGCAACTCTGTAATCGCAGGTATAAAAATAATAAATTCCATAGATGCCGATATTAAAAATTATATTATAAAAAAAGGCTCTATAAGTATAGACGGAATAAGTCTGACCGTAAACGAAACCGACGGAGATACTTTTTTTGTAAGTTTAATACCTTTAACATATGCCGAAACAAATTTAAAGTTTAAAACTGCGGGAGATTTCGTGAATATTGAAACTGATATAATAGAAAGAACGGTCGTGAACCGCTTAAAAGATACGGTGTTAGAACCTGCGGGCGGCGGAACCGAAAAACGGGTCCCGAACGCCGGCGGTTTGACTATAGAATTTTTGGCAGAAAACGGCTTTATGAAATAAATTAAAAAGGATGGTAGATAAATATGAGTTTAGCAACCGTAGAAGAGGCTGCCCTCGATATAAAAAACGGGAAAATGATTATTCTCGTAGATGACGAGGATAGGGAAAATGAAGGAGATTTGGTTGTTGCCGCAGAGCATACTACTCCGGAAATTATTAACTTCATGACGAAGAATGCAAGGGGCTTGATATGTTTAACGTTAACGGAAGAAAAAGCCGACAGGTTAGACCTTCCGCCTATGGTCGTAAATAACGAGTCTAAATTTACCACGGCGTTTACGGTATCGATTGAGGCAAAAGAAGGGGTTACAACGGGAATATCTGCCCATGACAGGGCAAAAACTATATTAACCGCGATAGACGATAACGCCAAACCGTCAGATTTAGTGAGACCGGGACATATATTTCCTTTGAGAGGCAAGAACGGCGGTGTATTGACAAGGACCGGACAGACGGAAGGCTCGATAGATATAGCCCGTATAGCCGGACTGAAGCCGTACGGCGTTATATGTGAAATCATGCGCGACGACGGAACAATGGCGAGAATGCCCGATTTGATAGAGTTTTCAAAAAAATTCGGTATAAAAATTCTGACTATTAGAGATTTGATAAATTATAGACTTAAACACGAAAAACATGTTAAGCGGCTTGTTGAATCCATGATACCTACGGAGTTCGCCGGAGATTTTAAAATTATAGTATATTCAAACGATATCGATTTTAAAGAACATATAGCCCTTGTCAAAGGAGACATCAAAAAAGACGACCCTACTCTCGTCAGAGTTCATTCGCAGTGTCTTACCGGGGATATTTTCGGGTCGATGAGATGCGACTGCGGCGATCAGCTGAAAACGGCTATGGAGATGATAGACAAGGAAGGCAGGGGTGTTATTCTGTATTTAATGCAGGAGGGCAGAGGCATCGGACTCGTAAATAAATTGAAAGCCTATAATCTTCAGGACGAGGGCTACGATACCGTGGAAGCAAACGAAAAATTAGGATTTAAACCCGATTTAAGAGAATACGGTGTCGGTGCTCAAATTTTGGTCGATCTCGGCATCGGGAAAATGCGGCTTATGACTAATAATCCGAAAAAAATAATAGGGCTCGAAGGATACGGGCTAAGCATCGTAGAAAGAGTTCCCATAGAAATATGCCCTAACGAAACCAATAAACATTATTTAAAAACGAAAAAAGAAAAATTAGGGCACATATTAAAAATGAAATAATAAAATAAATTAAATTAGCGGGAGCATGAAATGGGTAACTTTAATTTAATAGAAGGCGAGCTTAAAGCCGCCGGTTTTAGATTCGGTATAGTTATATCGAGATTCAACGATTTTATTAATAGCAAACTGCTGGACGGGGCGCTGGATTATCTTAAAAGGGCAGGAGCCAACGAAGATAGCGTATCGGTCGTGAAGGTTCCGGGAGCGTTTGAACTTCCGATGGCCGTAAAAATGCTGCTGGAAACAAAAAAATACGATGCCGTAATATGTCTCGGAACATTGATAAGAGGAGAAACTACTCATTTTGACCTGTTGTCCAATCAAGTGACTAAATTAATTTCCGAACTTTCGATTCATTATAACGTTCCGGTAAGTTACGGAATTATAACTGCCGAATCTATAGAACAGGCTATATCGAGGGCAGGCACTAAAATGGGAAATAAAGGTTTCGATGCGGCAATGTCTGCCGTAGAAATGGCGAGCCTTTACGCAAAAATTAAAAAGAGCTGAGTTAAATTATTTATTTATGACGAAAAGAAGAAAGGCCAGGGAACTTGCGTTGCAGTTTTTGTACGAAGAAGACGGAAATATAAACGATTTGGACTATAAAATAAATTGTTTTTATAATGATTTTGCTTCGGAAAGCCTTATGAGAGACGGATTTATAAAAACAAAAGAAGATTTAGGCAAAAAAAAGGATATTCATCAGATTTTTGATTTTTTTGCCAAGATAGTGCGCGGCACTTTATTGAATTTGGAAAAAATAGACGGTCTTATCGGGATGCTGGCTAAAAACTGGACTATCGAAAGAATGTCAAGGGTTGACAGGAATATTTTAAGGCTTTCCGTTTATGAGATTTTATTCGTTCCCGAAACCCCTAAAAACGTAGTTATTAACGAGGCGATAGAAATAGCGAAGAAATTCGGCAATGACGAATCACCGTCTTTCATTAACGGTATCTTGGATGCGGCTGTAAAAGAAAAGGAGCAAAAAAATGGAGAATAAACCCGGATTGAATTATGGCGTTAATGTCCTTGATATCAGGGGGCTTTGCTGAGGTCCTCCGGTATGGGCGGTCGTCCATAAACTTAAAACTTTGAATCGCAATGACGTTCTAATGGTGATTTCGGATAAAGATTCTTTATTAAACGATATGCCGGCGCTATGCTCTCTAATGGGCGTTCGGCTGTTAAACACCGTAAACTTAAAAGACCTTTACATATTTTTTATCGAAAATGATGATAAGAGCAAACAATAGGGCGGCTGACGAAATGAGAACCATGGTCATAACACCCGGTTATATGAAATATGCCGAGGGCTCCTGCCTTATTGAAGCCGGAGATACCAAGGTCATTTGCACAGCATCCGTAGATTATAAAGTGCCGCCGTTCTTAAAAGACAAAGACGAAGGCTGGCTTACGGCTGAATATTCAATGCTTCCGAGGTCTGCGCAAAACCGGATACCGAGGGATTCGTCGAAGGGAAAAGTAAACGGAAGAGCCCAGGAGATACAGAGGTTAATAGGCAGGTCGCTAAGGTCGGTTGTTAATTTTTCTTATTTTCCGGGAATTACAATATTAATAGACTGCGATGTTATAAGCGCGGACGGCGGAACGAGGACGGCTTCCGTATCGGGAGCATATGTTGCCGCCCATCTTGCATTTTTAAATCTTATTAAAGACGGTAAAATAGAAAAAATGCCGTTTTACGACTCCGCAGCTGCAATAAGTATAGGCATAGTAAACGGAGAAATTTTGGTTGATTTAAATTATTCCGAAGATTCTGCGGCAGAACTCGATTTTAATTTTATACTCACCGGCTCTCAAAAAATTATCGAAATTCAGGGATGCGCAGAAAGAACTCCGATAGAATTCGATGTTCTCGGCAGGCTTTATGACCTTTCGAAAAGGGCAGTCGCGAAAATTACCGAATTGCAGAATAAGGCGATATCTCAGTATTTGTAGAATCTGCAGATTTCACATCAGCCTTTTGCGATTTTTTTCATCATCGTCCGGGTCTTCGTAAGGTTTAGCTTCGGCAGTAAATATATTATCATTATTGCCGAAACTGTCTTCGCCGCTGCGGACGTTATTGTAATAATAAGTAAAATTGCCTTTCAGCTTATTGCTAAAATATTTAAATATCAAATATACCAGATAATAATTTAAAAACGGAATTAGAAAAAGGACTGCTATGAAATCTGTGATAAATCCGGGAATGAAAAACAGTATTCCGGCTATAAAATAAGCGGTAGATTTAATTAAATTTTTATTTAAAACTTTTCCGCCGGAAAAATCGTGAAGCGCATTTTGAAAAGCGATATATTTAATTTTTTTTGTTATTATGTAGCCGGCAATACTAAAGAATATCAAAAGACCTGCAGTTGCCGGATAACCTATTCTTAAGGCTATTTCTATAAATACATAAATTTCTAAAAATATATCTATAACTATCGCAAAAAAAATTTTCCCTACCAGCCCCATTAATACAATATACAACAATTTTGCAGGATAATCAAATTTTGCCTTATGAGTACGTATTCAAATGTAATACAAATATTTATAATTGTTAATAAATTCTTATGATTATGTTAATAACTTTTAAGATTTTGCAGGAACGTTGATAATGATTCTATTTCATTATTTATTTTCATTAATGTATTAGGCAATTTTTTTACCAAAACTTCAATCTTTTCGGGATTAATTTTATATGAATAAATATTCCGTACGATATGTCTAAAACCAAGATAGTCCTCCAGAATATTTTTAATTTCTTCTGAAATTACAGGCGGTCTAACTCTGGGAATTTCAGATGCCATCTGCAATAATAATTCATGGTGCCAATTTGGTCCTGCAGGTATCGATTCATCGATTCCAGACGCAATTTTTTGAAATATTCTTTCTAATCCGGTATAAAAACTATGAATATTAAAAGCCACGGCGTCTATGTAGTATTCATCGCCGCTAGTTTTGGCTTTTTCCCATTCTTTTAAAATTCTATCGGCTATCCTGTTTAATTCGATTAATTCTGAATTTAAACGTCCTGCTATAACTGCAGCTTTTTTATTCATATCTCAATGCCATAACGTTTTATGCTATCCATTAGACTGTCGGAAGCGTCTTGGGTATCGACTAAATCCACTTTAAATTTTTTACTCAATCCTGAAGCAAAAGCTACAGCCTTAAAAAATTTGTCATAGGGAATTCCCCATACCGCTATATCTATATCCGAGCTTTCGGTAAATTCTTTGGTGGCTAACGAACCAAATAAAACTACCTTTTTTGCTTTAAATGTTTTTTTTAACTCGTTTGCAATTGCTGCTGCAATGTTTATAGCTTCCGAAGTTTCTATATACTTAGACGTAAATTCATAATCGAATGGATTATATGCGCTTAATTCTTGAGGTGTTAAAGAAGAAAAAGTTTTCATTATAGTAATAAAAAATATTACAAAATATAAAATATTTATATGATTTGTTTTTAATTATTCTCATTATATCATAAATTATATCATAATTTTATGCGAACTCTGCAATAATCGGAATATACAATGCAATGTTACAAAAATTTAATATAAATGTCATAAAACTGTAATATTCATTTGATAGAATTAGTGAATATGAACATAGCAATAAGGAGGCGGCATAAATGGAAAAACAGCCATAGATTTAAGATTGCAAATAAAAGAGAAGAAAACCACCGCTCATTTTAACCGCTATTCCCTGCAGGAGTTTAAGCTAAACACAGTACAGTCCTTAAAATCTTTCTA
>Ga0078972_1004557_pt1 | contig 37544 bp, 54 predicted proteins | sample YelNatPaOPGAMG01_FD_67568 | JGI IMG/M metagenome (GOLD analysis project Ga0078972, IMG submission 67568) | Hot spring thermophilic microbial communities from Obsidian Pool, Yellowstone National Park, USA - OP-RAMG-01 (SPADES assembly) (version 2) | ecosystem: Environmental > Aquatic > Thermal...
GCACCACCGATGTCACCGGGACGATCTATCTGCCGGAAGGGGTGGAGATGGTGATGCCCGGGGACAATGTGAATATGGAGGTCGAGTTGATCGAGCCGGTGGCGATCGAAGAGGGGCTGCGTTTTGCCATCCGCGAGGGCGGCAAGACGGTCGGCGCCGGCGTCGTGACCAAGCTGCTCGAATGAGGTGGCCGTCGGCGTACGTCCGCGGAGGAGGCACAGGGTGGCCAAACAAAAGATCCGGATCCGCTTGAAGGCCTACGATCACCACATCCTGGACGAGTCCGCCCGGCAGATCGTCGAGACGGCGGAACATACTGGAGCCAAGGTGGCGGGGCCCGTGCCGCTCCCCACCAAGATCGAACGGTACTGCGTCATACGCTCGCCGTTCATCGACAAAGATTCGCAGGAGCATTTCGAGATGCGCACGCACAAGCGCCTGATCGACATCGTGGATCCGACCCCTCAGACGATCAACGCGCTGATGCGCCTGAGCCTGCCGGCCGGGGTGGATATTGAGATCAAGATCTGAACGGCCGGCAACAAGTGGGTGAGCCATGATCGCTGAAATCCTTGGTCGGAAAGTGGGGATGACGCAGGTCTTTGACGACAGCGGAGAGGTGGTGCCCGTCACCATCATCCAGGCAGGACCATGCATCGTCACCCAGATCAAGACCCCGGAGCGCGATGGTTACGCTGCGGTACAGCTCGGCTATGAAGAGGTGGAGCGAAAACGGCTCAATAAACCGCTTCTTGGCCACCTGAAGGGTTTGCCTCCGATGCGTATCCTTCGCGAGGTACGCGTCGATGACCCTTCCGCCTATCAGGTCGGGCAAAAAGTGGACGTCAGCGTCTTTCGCGTCGGGGACTATGTAGATGTCATCGGCACCTCCAAGGGGCGGGGCTTCGCCGGCGTGATGAAGCGCCACGGCTTTCGCGGTGGCCCACGGACCCATGGACAGAGCGACCGCGCTCGGGCTCCGGGAGGCATCAGCGCCTCGACCTATCCCGGAAGGGTCCCGAAGGGCAAGCGTATGGCAGGCCATATGGGCGGACGCCGGGTGACCGTCCAGGGCCTGCGCGTGGTGGAGGTCGATCCGGAGCGCAACTTGCTCCTGGTACGCGGGAGTGTCCCAGGGAGCAACGGCGGCTTGCTGCAGGTGCGCAAATCGATCAAGCGCCGCAAGAAGTGAGGGGAACCATGACGGAAACAGAACCCGTCGCAGCGGAGGGGTCGCTTCGGACCCCGGTCTACAATATGGCCGGCGAGCAGGTCGGCACCGTTGAGTTGGATCCGGCCATCTTTGGCATCGAGCCCAACCTGGCCGTCATGCACCAGGCCCTGATGCGCCAGCTGGCGAACGCCCGTCTGGGAACCCACGAGACTAAGACACGGGGCGAAGTCAGCGGTGGAGGGCGCAAGCTTTGGCGGCAGAAGGGTACCGGGCGGGCGCGACAAGGAAGTCGGCGCGCGCCGCACTGGCGCGGGGGCGGGACCGTTTTCGGCCCCCATCCCCGGGACTATCGCCAGGCTATGCCGCGCAAGATGCGTCGCCTTGCGGTACGCTCTGCCCTTTCGCTCAAGCGCGCCGAGGAGCAGATTGTTCTGTTGGATGAATTGCGCCTCGAGCAAACGCGCACCAAGGCGATGGTCGAGCTGCTACGCCGGCTGAACCTGGATGGCACCAGGACGCTGCTGGTTCTTCCGGAGAAAGACGAGCAGGTTCAGCGGTCGGCACGCAATATCCCAGGAGTCAAGACGCTGCTCGCGCCTTACCTGAATGTAGCGGATCTACTCGACTACGACAAGCTGCTCATGCCGCTGAGCAGCCTGGGCGTGATCGGGCGTATCCTGGGGCCTCAGGAGGCGTGAAATGAATCTCTACGAGGTGATTCGACGCCCTATCCTGACCGAGAAGAACACACGGCTGATGGAGGAGGCCAACCAATACACGTTCGAGGTCGCCCGTGACGCCAACAAGGTCCAGATCCGTCAGGCCGTTGAGACCATCTTTGGGGTGCGCGTGCTGGCCGTGCGCGTGTCGATTGTCCCGGGCAAACCGCGTCGTCGGCGGCGAACGATCGGCTCGAGCAAGCCCTGGAAGAAGGCCATCGTGACATTGGCCCCGGGAGATCGGATCGATATCTTTCAGGGGGTCTAGCGAGCCGGGCAGGAGAAGACCATGGGAATCAAGAAGTACAAGCCAACATCGCCGGGCCGTCGCTGGATGACGGGCTCCACGTTCGACGATTTGACAGCCAAGGAGCCCGAGAAGTCCCTCCTTCGGCCACGGAAGCAGAATGCCGGCCGAAACAACCAGGGCCGCATCACGACGCGCCACCGGGGCGGCGGAGCCAAGCGGCTTTACCGTGTGGTCGATTTCCGACGCGACAAGTACGGTGTGCCGGCGCGCGTTGCCGCCATCGAGTACGACCCGGGGCGATCCGCGCGGTTGGCGCTCCTCCACTATGCGGATGGCGAAAAGCGCTACATCCTGGCCCCGGAGGGCCTGCGCGTAGGGGATACCATCCTCTCCAGCCGGGAAGCGATCGAGGTCCGGGTGGGAAACGCGATGCCCTTGCGGTATGTCCCGTTGGGGACCCAGGTGCATAACCTGGAGCTGTACCGGGGCAAGGGCGGCCAGCTCGTGCGCGCCGCAGGGACCGCCGCGCAGGTGCTGGCCAAGGAAGGCAACTATGCGCACATCCGGATGCCCTCGGGCGAGGTGCGCCTGATCCATTTGGATTGTATGGCGACCATCGGCGTAGTGGGCAACGCCGAGCACTCGCTGATCAAGCTGGGCAAGGCCGGCCGAAAGCGCTATCTGGGCCGCCGGCCGGAAGTCCGGGGTTCGGCGATGACCCCGCGGGATCACCCGCACGGCGGCGGTGAGGGGAAGGCGCCGGTGGGCATGCCAGGCCCCAAGAGCCCCTGGGGCAAGCCCACCTTGGGGTATCGCACCCGCAGGAACAAGCGCACCGATCGCTTCATCGTCCGCCGACGCGGCAAACAGCGGACCGGGTGAGGCCGGGTACGGAGGTAGAGCGATATGTCGCGGTCACAGAAGAAAGGGCCGTACGTCGACCCCCGATTGCTCAGGCGGATTGAGGAGATGAACCAAACAGGCGAGCGCCGGGTCATCCGCACCTGGTCGCGCGACTCGGTCATCTTCCCACAGATGGTGGGCCATACCATCGCGGTGCACGATGGCCGGCGCCACGTGCCGATCTACATCACCGAGAACATGGTTGGGCACCGTCTGGGGGAGTTCGCTCCGACGCGTATCTTCCGCAGCCACGGGGGTAAAAAAGCCCGTATGGCACGCCTAAAGAAGTAGCGGCGGCAAAAGGAGCACGATCCATGCAAGTGCGAGCGGTGAAACGGTTTGTGCGGATGTCGCCTTACAAGGTGCGCCAGGTGGTGGATCTGGTGCGGGGGCGACAGGTGGACGATGCGCTGTCCATCCTGAAGCTCACCCCGCGCGAGGCCGCGCGCTACATTGCCCAGGTGCTGCAATCGGCGGTCGCCAATGCCGAGAACAACTATATGCTCTCGCGCGAAGACCTGTACGTCGCGGCCATCTATGCCGACACCGGGCCGACGCTGAAGCGCTTCCGCGCGCGAGCGCGCGGACGTGCGGATCGGATTCGGAAGCGCACCTGTCACATCACGGTGGTCGTAGACGAGTATCAGAGGCCGTTGGCGTCGGCTTGAGACAGCGCCATGCGCGTAAGGAGGGCGTGTTGGGACGAAAAGTTCACCCGATCGGGTTTCGCCTGGGCATCGTGACGGACTGGCAGTCGCGCTGGTTCGCGGAGCGCAACTACACGCAGCTGCTGCACGAAGATCTCGAACTGCGCGAGCTGATCCGCGAGCGACTGAAAGGGGCGGCGGTGTCGCGGATCGAGATCCAGCGCTCGGCCAACCAGGTCGATGTCACTGTGCACACCGCCAAGCCCGGGATTGTCATTGGCAAGCGGGGAGCAAGCGTAGATGCTCTGCGCAAGGAACTGGAAGAGCGCACCGGCAAGAAGGTCCGGTTGAATATCGAGGAGATCCGGCAGCCCGAGCTGGATGCCTACCTGTGCGCGGAGAGCATCGCGGAGCAGCTGGGGAAGCGCGTCTCCTACCGCAGGGCGATGAAGCAGGCCGCCGCCCGAGCGATGCGCCTTGGCGCCAAGGGGATCAAGATCCGCTGCAGCGGCCGCCTAGCCGGAGCGGAGATGGCCCGCTCGGTGGTGGAGATGCGCGGGCGCGTGCCACTGCAGACGATCCGCGCCGATGTGGACTATGCGATGGTTCACGCCCATACGATCTACGGGCGGATCGGCGTCAAAGTATGGATCTATAAGGGCGACGTGCTGGAGAAGCAGCAAGAAGCGCCTCAGCCGGCAGCCAGCGCGTGAAGCCCCGGGCACCGGATGTAGGAGTTGAGCCATGTTGATGCCGAAAAGGACCAAGTACCGCAAGATGCAGCGGGGCCGCCTCAAGGGGCGAGCCACACGCGGGGCGACGGTGGCTTTCGGAGAGTATGGGCTGCAGGCGCTCGAGCCGGTCTGGATTACTGGGCGGCAAATCGAGGCGGCGCGACGAGCGATTACCCGGTATATTCGCCGCGGCGGCAAAGTCTGGATCCGCATCTTTCCCGATAAACCGCTCACGCGCAAACCCGCGGAAACCCGCATGGGCGGGGGCAAAGGTGCTCCGGATCAGTGGGTGGCCGTGGTCAAGCCCGGACGCATCCTGTTCGAGGTGGCCGGGGTTTCCCGCGAGGTGGCCGAAGAGGCTATGCGGCTGGCCTCGCACAAACTTCCCATCCGGACGCGCTTCGTGGCCCGCGAGGAGATGGCCTAGCATGCGGGTTCTGCTGGACGCGGGTCAGGACGGACTGGAGGTACTATGAAAAGCAGCGAGCTGAGAGAGCTGACCGATGCCGAGCTCCAGCAAAAGATCGAGGAAGCCCACCAGGAGCTTTTCAACCTGCGCTTCCAGCTCGCCATCGGCCGGCTGAGGAACTACAAGCGGATCGCCCAGGTACGCCGGGATATCGCCCGCATGAAGACGGAACAGCGCCGGCGGCAGCTGGCCGTGGCCGCACAACGCGCGCAGGAGGCTTGAGATGAGCATGGGTCGCAAGACGATGGTCGGCCGGGTGGTCAGCAACCGTATGCAAAAGACCGTCGTCGTCGAGGTCGAGTACCTCCGGCGCCATCCGCTGTACCGTAAGGTGCTGCGGGTTCGGCGGCGTTTTATGGCCCACGACGAGGAAAACAGCTGCCGCGAAGGGGATCGGGTACGCATCGTGGAAACCCGCCCATTGAGCCGGCACAAGCGCTGGCGGGTCGCCGAGATCCTGGAGCGCGCGGGCTAAACGGCGATGGGGAAAGCGAGGAGGTTGTCGTGATCCAGCCCATGTCGCGACTGAAGGTGGCCGACAACACCGGAGCCAAGGAAATCATGTGCATCCGTGTGCTTGGCGGATCGAACCGACGCTATGCCACCATCGGGGATGTCATCGTGGCTACCGTTAAACAGGCCACGCCCGATGGTTCCGTCAAGCGGAGCGAGGTTGTGCGGGCCGTGATCGTGCGCACGGCGCGGAACTACCGCCGGGCCGATGGCTCCTACATCCGCTTCGATGAGAACGCGGCCGTACTGATTACCCCCCAGGGGAACCCACGCGGCACGCGCATCTTCGGACCGGTGGCCCGGGAGTTGCGCGACCGCTTCATGAAGATCGTTTCCCTGGCCCCGGAGGTCTACTAGTGCTCCGGCTGGAGGAGGGACGGACGATGAAGATTCGCCGAGGCGACCTGGTCGCCGTAATCGCCGGCAAAGACCGCGGAAAGCGGGGCAAGGTCAAGCAGGTCCTGCCCAGAGAAGACCGGGTGGTCGTCGAGGGGGTCAATTTTGTCAAGCGCCATCGCCGACCGCGGGGACAGATGGACCAGGGTGGGATCGTCGAATTTGAGGCACCCATCCATATCTCGAACGTTATGCTGATCTGCCCCCATTGCAAGCAGCCGACCCGCGTCGGCTTCGAATTCCTGCCCGATGGGGGCAAGGTGCGCATTTGCCGTTCCTGCGGCGAGGCGCTGGACTGATCCAGGGGGGAGGCAGCGCAATGGCCCGTTTGCTGGATTATTACCGCCAGGAAGTGGTCCCGGCGTTGATGAAAGAGTTCGGGTACCGAAACGTCATGCAGGTGCCCAAGATTCACAAGATCGTCGTGAACATCGGCGTGGGAGAAGCGATCCAGAACGCGCGCGCGCTGGATGCCGCGGTGCAGGACCTGCGCCTGATCACCGGGCAGCAGCCGGTGGTCCGCCGAGCGCGCCGTTCCATCGCCGCGTTCAAGCTGCGCACCGGCATGCCGGTGGGCGTTTGCGTGACGCTGCGCGGCCGGCGCATGTATGAATTCCTGGACCGGCTCCTGAACCTGGCCCTGCCTCGGATCCGCGACTTCCGGGGGCTCTCCTCGCGGTCGTTCGATGGACGCGGGAACTACTCGATTGGTCTGCGGGAGCAGCTGATCTTTCCCGAGATTAACTTTGACGAGATCGACAAGATCCGAGGTATGGAGGTCACGATCATTACCACGGCCCGGACGGATGAAGAAGGCAAGGCATTGCTGGCACGGCTCGGCGTGCCCTTCCGCGACTAGGTCGCCGTAAGAGGAGGATACCCTTGGCACGTAAGGCATTGATCGTCAAGGCCCAACGGCCACAGAAATACCGCGTCCGGCAGTACCACCGTTGTCGCATCTGCGGAAGGGCGCGGGGCTATATCCGCAAATTCGGGCTGTGCCGCATCTGCTTCCGCGAAAAGGCGTCCCAGGGCTTGCTCCCCGGGGTCAAGAAGGCCAGCTGGTAGCGCAGACCGCCGGGAACGCGGTCGGTGCTCAGGAGGATGTTAAGGTGACCTTGACCGATCCGATTGCCGATATGTTGACCCGCATCCGCAACGCGCTGATGGCCCGCAAGGACGACGTCCTTGTCCCGTGGTCGCGCCTGGCCGAAGAGATCGCCCGCATCCTGCGCGACGAGGGATTCATCCACGGCTACGAGCTGCTCGCCGAGGGGTCTCGCCGCCACCTGCGCATAATCCTGAAGTACACCGATGCCGGCAAGCCGGTGTTGACCGGCTTGAAGCGGATCAGTACCCCTGGGAGGCGTTTCTACGTGCGGGCGACCGAAATCCCGCGGGTGAAAGGAGGCCTGGGCTTTGCCATCCTTTCGACCTCGCGCGGGGTGATGACCGGTGAAGACGCTTTGCGCGCCGGGGTCGGCGGTGAGGTGATCTGCTACGTGTGGTAGGGTATGCGGTGCCGACCGAGGTGCGGAGGAGGAGTTGCTGTGTCCCGTATTGGCAAGAAGCCGATTCCGATCCCCCCGGGGGTTCAGGTCGAAATCGGGGCGGCTGAGGTGGTGGTCAGCGGGCCCAAGGGCACGCTGCGTCAGTCCGTTCCCCCAGGCATCCAGGTTTCCCTGGAAGATGGCCAGATCGTCGTCCGCCGGCAGTCGGACGCCAAACCCCATCGGGAGCGGCACGGCCTGATGCGGACGCTGATCGCGAACATGATCACGGGTGTGACCGTAGGGTATCGGAAGGAGCTCCAGGTCGTGGGAGTGGGGTATCGGGCGGAAATGGACGGTCGTGACCTGGTCCTGAACCTAGGCTATTCCCACCCGATCCGTGTCACACCACCCGAAGGGATCACCTTCGAAGTGGGCGGCCGCAACGACCTGATTGTGGTCAGCGGCATCGACAAGGTGCTGGTCGGGCAACAGGCCGCGGACATCCGAGCTCTGCGCAAGCCGGAGCCCTATAAGGGCAAAGGGATCCGGTATGAGGGCGAGGTCGTCCGCCACAAGGCGGGCAAAGCCGGAAAGGGATAGGCTGCGTGGCCAAGTGTTCCGCCCAAGGCTGGTCGGAAACGCTAGGAGTGCAAGGCATGATCAAGTTGACTACATCCAAACAGCGTCATCAGAAGCGGCACCAGCGGGTGCGGGTACGCATTTCGGGGACGCCCGAGAGGCCGCGGTTGAACGTGTTTCGCAGCCTGAACCATATCTATGCCCAGGTGATCGACGACACAGTAGGGCATACGCTGGCGGCCGCCTCCAGCCTGGAGCCGGCGCTGCGCGAGTGGGCGGGAACCAAGACCGAAATCGCCCGTCAGGTTGGCCGACTGGTCGGTGAGCGGGCCCTGGCACGGGGCATTCGGCGGGTCGTGTTTGACCGCGGCGGGTACGACTACCACGGCCGGGTGAAAGCACTGGCGGAGGGCGCACGCGAGGCCGGCCTGGAGTTCTAGAGCCTGGCTGGTGCCATCGCAAGACGCGGGCGAGAGCGAGGAGGAACCGTGGCGAAGGCGACTGTAGATCCGAACGAGTTGGAACTGGAAGAGCGGGTAATCGAAATCAACCGCGTGGCCAAGGTGCAGAAAGGCGGCCGGCGCATGGCCTTCCGTACGGTGGTCGTGGTGGGCGACCGACAGGGCCACGTCGGCGTAGGAGTCGCCAAGGCGAACGAGGTGCCCGAGGCCATCCGAAAGGGTGTGGAGCAGGCCAAGCGCAACCTGATCCGTGTGCCGATCGTGGGAACGACCATCCCGCACGAGATCGTCCAGCGCTTCAAGGTGGCTCAGGTGCTCCTCAAGCCCGCTGCTCCAGGTACCGGGGTCATCGCCTGCAGCGCCGTCCGCGCGGTCGTGGAGTTGGCGGGGATCAAGGATATCCTGACCAAGTCCTTGGGGAACAGCAACCCGGTCAACCTCTGTCGCGCGACGCTCTACGCGCTCGACAACCTGACCTCGGTCGAGGAAGAGGCCGCGCGGCGCGGGAAGACGGTGGAATACCTGTTGCGTCGGCGTATGCGCCCCAGCCGCCGGAAGAAGGAGGCCCACTGATGGTTGCCGAGCGGACAGCCACACCAAGCAAGAAGCTGCGCATCACCTGGGTGCGGAGCGCCATCGGACACAGCCGCGATCAGAAGGCGACCATCCGGGCGCTGGGCTTGCACCGGCTTCACGAAAGCGTGGTGCACGACGATACACCCACCATCCGCGGGATGGTCTTCAAGGTACAGCATCTGGTGCGGGTGGAGGAGGTGGAGGAGTGAAGCAACACGAATTGCGGCCCCCCGAAGGGGCCAGGAAGGCACGCAAGCGTGTGGGCCGCGGTACCGGCTCGGGGCACGGAAAGACGGCGGGACGCGGCATGATGGGCCAGCGCGCTCGTTCTCACCACGGCATCCGCCCCTATTTCGAGGGTGGACAACTGCCGCTCGTGCGACGGTTGCCGAAGAAGCGGGGCTTTACGAACATTTTCCGCATTCCGTACCGCGTGGTGAACGTCGGACGGCTGGCCGAGCTCTTCCAACCCGGGGAAACGGTGACCCCGCGTATCCTGGCGGAGCGCGGCGTGGTGCGCAACCTCAAGCGGCCGGTCAAGGTGCTCGGCGAAGGGGAAATCGGTCAACCGCTCCACATCTACGCCCACGCCTTCTCGGAGAGCGCCCGGAGCAAGGTTTTGGCCGCCGGCGGGAGCTGCACCTTGCTCGATCCCGAGGTCTTTGATCCACCGGTGGCACAGTCCTAGGTAACTTGGGCCCACACCCGGGTACCGGACGCGCGCCGGAGAACGGGTGCCCGAAACACGGAGAGCTGCGATGCTCAAGGCGATGGTCACAGCGTTCAAGATCCCGGATTTGCGGCGGAAGATCCTCTTCACGCTCGCCATGCTGGTCGTCTTCCGCCTGATCTCGCACATCCCGGTGCCACTGATCAACGCCCAGTTCGTGGGCAAGATCGTGGAGCAGAACGCCATCCTCGGGATGTTGGACCTCTTTTCCGGGGGTGCACTGGTCGAATTCTCGGTCGCGGCCATGGGGGTATACCCTTACATCACCGCCTCCATCGTGATGCAGTTGCTCGTGCCGATCATCCCCGCCCTCGAGCGGCTCTCCAAGGAGGGGGAGGTGGGCCAGCAGAAGATCAACCGCTGGACGTACTGGCTCACCATCCCGCTGGCGGGCCTGCAGGCGTACGGCCAGGTGGCCTTGCTGGCACGCAGCAGCGCGGCCGGGAGCCCGATCCTACGCATCGAAAAATTCACCCTGTTCGATCCGGCCTATATCCTTCCGACCTTGACCATCCTTTCCTCGATGATCGCGGGCACCATGGTGCTCATCTGGATCGGGGACCTGATCACCGAGCAGGGGGTAGGAAACGGGCTTTCGATCATCATCTTCGGCGGGATCGTCTCGCGCCTGCCCACCATGGTCGGGCGGCTGGCCCAGGGCGGGCAAACCGCCATGGGCTGGGTCGGCGTGGGTCTGTTCTTGATCATCGGCCTGCTGACCATCGTGGCCATCGTTCTGGTCCAGGAGGGCAAACGCGAGCTGCGCGTGCAATACTCGCGGCGCGTCCGCGGCACCAAGCTGTACGGCGGAGGGTCGACCACGCTGCCACTGCGGGTGAACATGGCCGGCATGATTCCGCTGATCTTCGCCCAGAGCATGATGGTCTTCCCAGGGACGGTTGCCTCTTACCTGGCCCCGGCAAGCGGGGTTGCGCCCAGAACCTGGGTCCAGCGGGTAGCCCAGTGGGTTATGACCTACTTCAACGCGACGCACTATTTCTACTGGATCCTGCTGTTCATCCTGGTGGTGTTCTTTACTTACTTTTACACGATTATCGTCTTTAGCCAGACGAATATCGCCGAGAACCTGAAGAAGAGCGGTGGCTTCATTCCTGGCTACCGCCCGGGGGAACAAACCGAGCGGCTGCTGAACGGGATCGTTAACCGCATTACCCTGGTCGGGGCCCTGTTCCTGGGCGTCGTGGCCGTCCTGCCCTTCATCGTGCAGAAGATCAGCGGGCTGCAAGGACAGGGTCTGCAGCTCAGCGCTACGGCCCTGCTGATCGTAGTGGGGGTCGCAGTGGATACGATGAAGCAGCTTGAAGCACAGCTTCTGATCCGGCGTTACGAAGGCTTCCTGTGAGTCGCGACAGGGCAGGCGGACGATGATCGTGGTGCTCATGGGCCCACCCGGAGCAGGTAAGGGAACCCAGGCGGAACGGCTGGCTAGCCAACTCGCCCTGGCCCACGTGGCCAGCGGGGATCTATTCCGCGAAGCCATCGCGGCCGGCAGCCCGCTGGGCCGCCTGGCTCAGGAGTACGTCGATCGCGGCGAGCTGGTACCGGACGAGATCGTGGTGCAGATGGTGCTGGAGCGGCTCAAGCAGCCCGACTGCGCGCGGGGCGTGATCCTGGACGGGTTCCCGCGCACGGTGGCCCAGGCCGAAGCGCTGGAGCAAGCGCTCCAGGCCGAGGGGAAACAGGTGGATCTGGTGGTCGAGCTCGTCGTGCCGGAAGCGGTGATTCTGGAACGGCTCACAGGACGTCGAACCTGCCGGCATTGCCAGGCACCTTACCATGTTCGCTTTAACCCGCCGACCCAACCCGGGTTGTGCGATCGGTGTGGCGAACCCTTGGAACAGCGCGAGGACGACCGGGAGGAAACGGTGCGCCATCGCCTGGAGGTCTACCAGAGGCAGACAGCCCCTCTGCGCGCATTCTACGCCGAGCGGGGCCTGCTGCACGAGGTCGACGGGACGGGCGAGGTGGAGGAGGTGGCGGCCCGGCTGGCGCGCATCGCAGAGGGAGCCTAGCCGCATGGGCGTGACGATCAAGACGGCGGAAGAGCTTCGCCTGATGCGGCAGGCCGGCCGGATCGTGGCCATCGTCCTGGAAACCGTCCAGGAGAAGGCCCGCCCGGGAATCACCACGGCCGAGCTGGACGCCATCGCGGAGCGCATCATCCGCCGGCACGGCGCCGAGCCTTCGTTCAAAGGGTACCGCGGTTTTCCGGCCTCCACCTGCATCTCGATCAACGAGGAGGTCGTGCACGGGATTCCAGGGCCGCGACGGCTGGTCGAGGGCGATGTAGTCAGCGTCGATGTCGGCGCGATCTACAGAGGGATGCATGCCGATGCCGCGGTGACCTTCGGCATCGGGCGGGTATCGGAGGAAGCCGAGTGGCTCATGCGGGTGGGACAGGAGACGCTCGCCCGGGCGATCGCAGCGGTACGTCCGGGGAACCGATTGAGCGACATCTCCTGGGCAATCCAGTCGTATGCCGAAAGCCAAGGAGCATCCGTGGTGCGCAAGTACATCAGTCACGGCATCGGTAGGCAGATGCACGAGCCACCGGAACTGCTGAACTTTGGGCCTCCCGGTCAGGGGATCCTCCTGCGCCCTGGGATGACGTTCGCCATCGAGCCCATGCTCTGTGCTGGAAGCTACGAGGTGGACGATCAGAGCCGTGGCGACGGTTGGACCGTCGTGACCGCGGATGGCCGGCTGGCGGTGCACTATGAGCATACCGTGGCCGTAACGGACGGAGAGCCGGAGATCCTGACCCGCGTCTGAAGCGTTTGGGAGGACAGTCCTCCTGGAGGGAACGATGAAGGTTTCTGCTTCGATCAAGCCGCGCTGTGAGCACTGCAAAGTCATCAAGCGCAAAGGGGTTCTTCGGATCATCTGCAAGAACCCTCGACACAAGCAGCGCCAGGGATAGCAAGGAAGCGGGACTGCCCGCAGCCGTGGGATAGCAACTGCAGGAGGCCGGAATGGCACGTATCGTTGGAGTAGACCTGCCGCGGGACAAGCGGATCGACGTCGCCCTGACCTACATCTACGGAATTGGGTGGACGCGGAGCCGGGAGATCCTGAAACGTACTCAGATCGACCCATCGACTCGGGTCCGGGAGTTGACCGAGGACGAGATCGCCCGGCTGCGCGAGACGATCGAGCGCAACTACCGGGTGGAAGGCGATTTGCGCCGCGAGGTGTCGCAGAACATCAAGCGGTTGGTAGAGATCGGCTGCTACCGTGGCATCCGGCATCGGCGCAACATGCCGGTGCGAGGCCAGCGCACGCGTACCAACGCGCGCACGCGTCGGGGCCGCAAGGGCACGCCGATCGGGATCAAGAAGAAGGCCAAGAAGTAATCGGGATGGAGCGGCGTTTGCGCTCCGCGTGAGGAGTTGAGGGAAAGAAGATGCCGAAAGGAACGCGTCGACGAGGTCCGCGGAAAGAACGAAAGGTCGTACCACGGGCTCACGCCCATATCCTGGCGACCTTTAACAACACCATCGTCTCCATCTGCGACCCGCAGGGGAATGTGCTCGCCTGGAGCAGCGCCGGAGCCTGCGGCTTCAAGGGCTCGCGGAAGAGTACGCCCTATGCGGCACAGATCGCAGCAGAGACGGCATCCCGCAAGGCCCAGGAGATGGGCGTGCGCCAGGTGGACGTCTTCGTGAAAGGTCCGGGGGCTGGAAGAGAGGCGGCGATCCGCGCCCTCCAGGGGGCCGGCCTTCACGTGATGTCTATCACGGACACGACGCCCATCCCGCACAACGGATGTCGGCCGCCCAAACGCAGGCGGGTCTGATAGCCATCCGGAGGAGGAGTCATGGCTCGTTACACGGGTGCAGTTTGCCGGTTTTGCCGCCGTGAAGGCGTGAAGCTGATGCTGAAGGGGGAGCGGTGCCTGACCAACAAGTGCTCGCTGGAGCGCCGCAATTATCCTCCGGGCCAACATGGCATCACCCGCCAACGCCGGCGGGTTTCCGACTATGGGGTGCGTCTGCGGGCCAAGCAGCAGGCGCGTCGGATGTACGGGGTGATGGAGCGGCAATTCCGCCGCCTCTTTGAAGAAGCTTCCCGGCAGCCCGGCGCTACCGGGGATAACTTGCTGCGGTTGCTGGAGTGCCGCCTGGACAACGTGGCCTACCGCTTGGGGCTGGCCCAGTCCCGGGCACACGCGCGCCAGCTGGTGCGACACGGCCACCTGGTCGTCAATGGGCGAAAAACGAACATTCCTTCCTACCTGGTACGGCCCGGCGATGTGATCGCGGTGCGACCAGAGAGCCGTCGGCGTCCCTACTTTAAGGCGCTGGCCGAAGAACTAAACGCCCAGGCAGTCCCGGGCTGGCTCGCCCTGGACGTGCAAGAGATGAGCGCCCGCGTACTGCGGCAGCCCAATCTAGAGGAGTGCGAGCAAGGATTGCAGCCGCAGATGATCGTGGAATTCTATAGCCGCTAGCAGTTCCTGCGGCCCAAGAAGGGTGCCGTGGGAAGGAGGTGTCCCGTTGTTGGACATCGCAATGCCGAAGATCGAGTGCATCGCCACCACCGATTCTTTCGGCCAGTACAAGATCGAACCGCTCGAACCCGGATACGGCACGACGCTGGGAAACGCGCTCCGGCGCGTGCTCCTGTCCTCGCTGCCGGGTGCGGCCGTGACCGCCATCCGCATCGAGGGGGTGTATCACGAGTTCTCGACCATTCCCCACGTGCGCGAGGACGTGACCCAGATCGTGCTCAACGTGAAGCGCATCCGCTTGCGCTCCTACGCCGACCGCCCGGTCAAGCTGTGGTTGCAGGCACGTGGCAAGGGCGTCGTCCGCGCCGGTGACATCGAGTGCCCGAGCACGGTGGAGCTGGTCAACCCGGACCTGGTGATCGCTACCCTCGACTCGGACGACGCCTACCTGGAAATGGAGCTCACGGTGGAACGGGGGCGGGGATACCGGCCGGCCGAAGCGCACGAAAACCTGCCCATTGGCCTCATCCCGGTGGATGCGATCTTTTCCCCGATCACTAAGGTGAATTATGTCGTGGAGCGCACGCGCGTCGGCCAGATGACCGACTTTGACCGGCTCATCATGGAGATCTGGACGGACGGCACGATCACGCCGGGTGACGCGCTCGGGTACGCCGCGCAAGTGCTGGTGCAGTACTGCAGCCTGATCGCCGAGGCCAGCAAAGCGGAAGAGGTCGTAGAAGAAGAAACAGTGGGCGTCGCCATCCCGCCGCACCTCTACCAGGTCTCGATCGATGAGCTGGGGCTTTCGACCCGGACGCACAACTGCCTGAAGCGTGGGGGGATCTCGACCGTCGGCCAGCTCCTGGAGATGGACGAAAAGGACCTCCTGGCGATCCGTAACCTGGGCGTCAAATCGCTCAATGAGATCCGCGACTGCCTGATCGCCCGCGGCTACCTGCCGCAGGTACAAGTGCCGGGCGTGCTGCTCCCCAAAGAGCCGGAGGAGATCGAGGCCGAGGAAACGGTGGAAGCAATCTTGCGGGGCGAGAGCTCCTCTGCGGAAGAAGTGGAGGAGATCCCCGTGACCGACAAGCAAGATGAGCTCTTCCTGGACGAAGCAAGTGAGCAGGATCCTGCTGAGGAGGTGGACTAGACCCGGGCAGCGCCAGCGAAGATGCTCCGCAAGCGGCTGTCCCGGTAGGAAACGGACGACGGAGAGCGACGATGCGGCATCGGAAAGCAGGACGGAAACTGAATCGGAACACGGCACAGCGGCGGGCCTTGTTTCGCAGCCTGATCGGCGCACTGCTCTGGCACGGCAAGATCGTGACGACCGAGGCCAAAGCGAAGGCGATACGTCCCCACGTCGAGCGCCTGATCACCCTGGCCAAGGAGGATACGCCCCACCGGCGCCGCCTGGCGATGGCTAAACTCCCGAGCGAGCGGGTGGTGGCGAAACTGTTCACCGAGACCGGACCCGCGTTCCAGGGGCGGAACGGCGGCTACACGCGCATCACGCGCCTGGGGCCTCGCCAGGGCGATGCGGCCATGATGGTGCTGATGGAGCTGGTGGAACATTGAATGCTGGGTGGGGATGCGCAACATCCTCTTGGACCTGGAGTACGACGGGACGGACTTTTGCGGCTCGCAGCTGCAGAGCCACGGGCGAACCGTGCAGGGGGAGCTGGAACGCGCCCTCTACCGGTTGACCCAACAGGAGACGCGCGTGATTTTGGCCGGGCGGACCGACGCCGGGGTGCATGCAAGTGGACAGCGGGGAAACTTTCGCACGACGTCCTCGCTCTCGCTCGCGACGTTGCAGCGGGCGCTCAATGCGCTCTTGCCGGCCGACCTGGCAGTGCTGCGGGCACAGGAGGTACCGGAATCGTTCCACGCCCGTTTTGCCGCGCGACGGCGCAGCTACCGCTACACCATCTACAACGCCCGTGTGCGCTCGCCGCTGGCCCGTCGTTATGCCTGGCACGTCCCGGAACCGCTGGATGTGGCTGCGATGGCCCGCGCCGCCCAGATGCTCGTGGGGGAACACGATTTTGCTTCCTTCGCCAATGCCGGATCGGGCAGGGGACCGCGCGGGACGGTGCGGAAGGTTTACCGGGCCGAGTGCTGGCAGGAAGGCCCATGGGTCTATTTCGAGATCACCGCCGATGCCTTCCTGCGCGGGATGGTGCGGAACCTGGTTGGGCAACTGTGCTGGCTGGGGCAGGAGCGGTGCTCGCTGGCCGAGTTTCGGGCGATCTGGGAAGCCCGCGACCGTAAGCAGGCTGCACCTCCCGCACCAGCCCACGGGCTCTGCCTGGTGCGGGTGGAATACGACGAGGTGGATTGAGCATCCGGAGAGCGACCGGGCGACTTGAATAGGAGAACGAGGATGAGGACGTATATGCCCAGGGGAACCGAGATCCAGCAGGAGTGGTACCTTGTGGATGCGGCCGGCAAAACGTTGGGCCGGTTGGCTTCCCGCATTGCCACCCTCCTGCGCGGAAAACATCGGCCCAACTACACGCCCCATATGGACATGGGCGACTATGTCGTGGTAGTCAACGCGGAAAAGGTGCAACTGACCGGAAACAAGCACCATCAGAAAGTGTACTACCACCATTCGGGCTATTTCGGCGGGTTGAAGCAGATCCCGTTCGAGCGGATGATCGCCAAGCATCCCGAACGGGTCATCCGCCTCGCGGTCTGGGGGATGCTCCCCCACAATCGGCTGGGCCGCGCCCTCCTGCGCAAGCTGAAGGTTTACGCTGGGCCGGAGCATCCTCACGAAGCGCAGCAGCCCAAGCCAATCGATCTGTAGCCGGCCATGCGGAGGATGGTGTGATGGAGCTTCGTTATTACCAGGGAACCGGGCGCCGCAAGACCGCCGTCGCCAGAGTGCGGATCTATCCGGGGGGGCGCGGCGAGATCATCATTAACGGCCGGAGCCCGCGGGAGTACTTTGGGCCACGGCTGCTCTACGAAAAGATGATCCTCGAGCCGCTGCGGTTGGTCAACCTGGAGAACCAGGTCAACGTCTCGGTGCGCGTGACCGGTGGCGGGACGACTGGGCAGGCTGGGGCGATCCGCCATGGCCTCGCCCGTGCGCTGGTCCACATGGACAGCAGCCTGCGCGCCCCGCTCAAGAAGATGGGATTCCTGACACGCGATCCCCGCGTCAAGGAGCGCAAGAAGCCCGGGCTGAAGCGTGCTCGCAAGCGGCCAACCTACACGAAACGTTAGCTGGCGCCCGGCCCTCCACCCTCCTTTCCTGGCCAGCGGGCCGGGTGAGGAGGGTGGAGGCGCCAGGGACGTTTGCGCGGCAGCCGGGCTTTTGGTATAATGGGGGTTGTCGGGGCGTAGCGCAGCCTGGTAGCGCACCTGAATGGGGTTCAGGTGGTCGCCCGTTCAAATCGGGCCGCCCCGACCTCATCGTTACACCCAGACACGCCGGCAAGCGATGGTGCACTGGATTGTCGGAGGTAGGGGTCGTGGGACCGACAAGGGTGATCATTGCGGACGATGAGTCGATCATCCGCATGGATCTCAAGGAAATGCTGACCCACCTGGGCTACCTGGTGGTCGGTGAGGCGGTGGACGGGTTGAGCGCCGTTCATATGGCCCGCGAGCTACGTCCAGACCTGGTGATCATGGACATCAAGATGCCCGGGCTGGACGGCCTGAGCGCAGCCAAGATGCTCACCGAAGAACAGATCGCGCCAGTGCTCTTGCTGACCGCTTACAGCCAGCGCGAGCTGATCGAAGGGGCGCGCGAAGCTGGAGTCGTCGCGTACCTGGTGAAACCCTTCCGTGAAGCCGAACTCGTCCCCGCAATCGAGATCGCCCTCGCTCGCTTCCGGGAGTTCCAGCAGCTACGCAAGGAGGTGGCCGATCTGCGCGATGCCCTGGAGACGCGCAAGCTGGTCGAGCGGGCGAAGGGCATCCTCATGCAGACGCAAGGGCTCAGCGAGGCCGAAGCGTTCCGCAAGATCCAGCAGCTCAGTATGAACACACGCAAGCCGATGCGCGAAATCGCGTCGGCGATCCTCTTGGCCCACGAAGCACAGTCCTGAGTGTGGGGGCTTGAGAAGGAGGGACCAGCGTGACCGCTGGGCGGAGCCGGCCCAAGCCCTGGAAGATCGCCCTTGCGGCCGCCTGCGTGTTGCTGGTGTTGGCAGCCATCGACCTTGGGGTCCAGGAGGTCTATCACCGCTACGTGCGTCCTGCGGCATCCCCCCGTCCGGTAGCATCTCCCAGCGTGCCTTTGCCCACTCGTCCGCTGCCCCCCCCTGCTCCGACATCGCTTCCTTCCCCTACCCTTGTGCCTAGCGACTCGGGGATTCCATGGGAGCAGGCCTTGCAAAGGATCCTATTCCAGCAGATGCTTCTCAAGGCCTCCCAGGAGCTGCTGCGGGCCGAAGGGTACGTCGCCTCGGGGGACTTGAAGCAGGCCGAGCGCGAACTGATCGCCGTCGGGGCGACGCTCGAACAGGCCTCGCGCTATGCCGACGAGTCGCTCGCCGGGCCGGTCCAGGATCTGCTACGCGACCTCTCTCGCCTGCGGGAAGAGCTGTACTTGCGGCCAGAGCGGTTGCGCGAGGGGATGCTGCGCCTGTGGCAGCGGATCGATACGCTCATCGGACCGTGAAACCGCGCATGCCCTCAATACTGCCCGAGCGTGCCATCGCGGCGTGCCCGCCGGAGTGCGAGCTGAAACGTCAGCAGCCCGCCCGGGAAGAGCACCAGGCCGAAAAGCGCCAGGTAGGCCAGTTCGGGCGCGACGTGGAGGGGTGTGGCTCCCTGAAGGAGCGCCAGCCGCATGGCCCGCAGCGCATGGGTCATGGGGAGTAGGAAAGCCAGTGCCCGCAGCGCTCGCGGCAGGAGCGCGACAGGGTAGTAGACGCCGCTCAGGAGCGCCGATGCGGCGGCCAGAGCGAGCGAGATCGGATCTCCCCGCTTGGTGACCAGGATAATGCTCGCCGATAGGATCCCCAGCCCGGCGAAAGCCACAATACTCAGGAAGAGCGTGAGGACGGCCGTGCCCAAGTGAACCTGCCCCAAGGCCGCGCCGAACAGCAGCACGCCCACTAAGAGGTACAGCATGACCTGCAAAGACGCCAGGATGAAACTCCAGAGGGCAGACGCCAAGAGCATCAAGCTGACTGGGGTCGGGGTCAGAAGGATTGCCTCGAGCGTCCCTTGGATCTGCCCATTGCGGATGGCTTCCGAGAAAGAGAACAACCCTGCAGACTGGTAGGCCGTGTAGGCAATCCCGATCAGGACAAAGGCGAAGTAGTTTCCGCCGTACTCGGCGAGCAGTGGCGAGGCAGCTCCGCCCAGAAATTGTGCCAGGAAATAGAACGCCGCCACCGAAAACAGGATTCCTCCGAGCTGCAGCCACGTGGCCAGACGGTAACTGAGCTGGAGCAGTAGCTCGCGCCTCAGGAAAGCCGCCAACCGTCGCCCCAAGGCGGTGGGCGAAAACACCGCCGGCCTGCCTGCAGGAGCACTGGGATGACACGGGAGCCCGAGTTCTCTCCCTGCTGAGGGAGACACCGGAAGGACAGTCGAGAGCATCGGTGGAGACGTTTCGGCATCCGTCCGCGTGTAAAACGCGAACGCTTCTTCCAGGGATCGCTCCTCCAGGTCGGCATCGAGCAGCCGAAGCCCGCTCGCGCGTACCCTTTCTACGACCTCTTCGAGAGGCTCATCGCACCCGAGTTCTAGCTCCAGGCACAAGCCGTCGCACGCGTCAACCTCCCGCACCGGCCAGGGCCAGTCCTTCCACGGTTCGGTATTTCCTGCGATGGCTCCCGCGAGCCGCAGCCGATACCGCCGTTCCCGCGCAACGGTGCGCCGCAGTTCCGACACCGGGGCCACTGCGCGCAGACGGCCTCCGTGAAGGATGGCCACCCGGTTGCAAAGGGCTTCCGCTTCCTCCAGGCGGTGCGTAACCAGGAAGAGCGTCTTGCCCGACTCGGCCAGCCGCCGCAAGAGCCCGTGGACATTCGCGGTCGCGGCGGGGTCCAGGCTGCGCGTGGGTTCATCCAGGAACAACACCGCGGGATCGTGCAGCAGCGCACGCGCCAGATCGAGTCGCCGCCGGAGTCCGGTCGAGAGGCGGTCGAACCGTTCTTCCAGCGCCTCTGTCAGTCCGAGCAAGGCGTTCAACTCCTCGATCCGTTGGTCTGCCTCCCGTCGCGACAGCCCGTGCAGCGCGGCGAAAAAACGCAGGTTCTCGCGACCGCTCAGACGCCAGTAAAAGCTGCGATCCTCGCCCGAGGTAAGGCTGACCAGCCGCCGGATGGCCTGGCCCTCCGCCAGATCGTGTCCCAGGATGCTCGCGCGCCCCGAAGTAGGCTCGACCAGCGTGCAGAGAATGCGTACCAGGGTAGTTTTCCCGGCGCCATTAGGCCCAAGCAGTCCAAAAACCTCCCCCTCGGCTACCTGGAACGTGACGCGATCCAGGGCCAACGTGCCTTCCCCGTGCGAGAGGAAGAACAACGCCCGGGGCGCCGGCGGAAACCGCTTGGAGATCTCCTGTACGTCGATCGCTGCTTCCAGTGGGGACCTCCGGCCCGCTTCCTGGGAGCCGCCTTTACTGGAGTTGGGCGATCTCGTCTTCCTCGATGATCGGCATGAAACGGGACAGTTCGACCATCTTGAAGATCTTGCGGTGATGGGGGCTCACGTGGACCGCGTAGACGCGGTGTCCGCGCTTACGGGCGGAGACAATGAACTTGAGCAATCCGGATATCCCGGCGGAATTGATAAAAGCCACCTGTCCAAAATCGAGCACCGTGATCTTGCGGCTACGCCCGCAGAACTCTTCGATTTCCTGCGCGGAAACCGCGTCGATACTGGGTGTGCGGATGTGCACAATGGCCACAGGGCCACGATCCTCCATCTCGATCATGGGATCGGCCTCCTCGTCCGGTCATCCCGAGGGTTGATGTGTAGCCACATCGTAAAGACATTCCCCTCATCACTCCTGCTAAACTCGGCACGGTCGACCAGTTGGTGGATCAGGTACAGCCCCAACCCTCGCCACTCCCCTTGCTCGATCGATTCCTCCGTAATGCCGTGAGCGCGGATCGGCAGTGGCTCCGGCTGCTCGCCCTGGTCGATGACCCGCACGACCAGATGGTCCGCCTCCAATGAGAAGATGATCCCGACGTGCACTTCCTGCTGGAGTCGGTTCCCATGCTCGATGGCGTTGGTCACTGCCTCGCTAACGGCGAGCGTCAGGTCGGCCAGTTTCTCCTCGGAGAACCCCATCTGCCGCCCGATTTCCTGTGCCGCCGCCCGTACGACACGCTCAAAAACCAGGTCGGATGGAATGCTCATTTCCACCTGGTTGGCAGGAGCGGCGCGCTTCCGCACCTGTTCTGTCCCCTCATCCATCGTCCACGACCTCCTCCAGGTCAATAACCCAGCACGCTCGTCGTGGCACGAAGCAGGCGGTCGTACTGCTGCAGGTAGGTCATTCCGACCGTGCTGTTCCCCAGTTGCAGGTGGCAGGCGCCCAGGTAATACAACGCCTGGGCGTGCTGCGGATTTGCACGGACCACCCATTCGAAACAAGGAATCGCGCGTGCCGGGTCTCCAGCCTCTTTGTACGCCAGCCCCATCAAGTAATGCGTCTCGACGTCGTCGGGCCAGTGGCGAAGTACGGTCTGGAACTCCTGAACGGCTTGCCGATATCGTCCGCGCTTGAGGTGGATGACGCCGATGTCGTACCGTAGGCTCACGAGTTGCGGCGCGAGCGTCAGCGCTTTCCTCCACGCCGCAAGGGCCTGTGCCTCGTTGTTGAGCGCCATGTAGACGCGCCCCAGCAGGTAATACAGCTGGGGATTGCGCGAGCCTAGCTGCACCGCCCTCAGCAGACATCGGATTGCGTGGTTCGGTCGCCCCAGGATGGCCAGAACCTTGCCCAGTTCGTGAAAAACTTCTGCCGAGTTCGGGTAACGCTGGGCACAGTTGTAGAGGATGCGATAAGAAACCTGGGGTTGTTTCAACAGGCGAAAGATATGGCTCATCTTGATGCTGGCCGGGACGTACTCCGGGGCCTCGGGAATGACCTGCCGGTATTCCTCCAGCGCCTCCTTCCATCGCTTCTGGCGCGCCAGCAGGTTGCCCAGGAGGTAACGGGCCTGGTGCTCATCCGGCTTCCACTGCAATAGCGCACGGTAGATCCGCTCTGCCTCCTCGGTGTACCCCTGAGTTTTCAGGTCGGCGCTCAACCGATAGTACCATTCCACCGCTTCCTTTTCCGAGACGGCCGCCAGCCGGTCGGTTGCTCCTTCCTCCATCTTGAACGTGGGCTCGATGCGAAGGGCATCAGCGAAGCACTTCTGGGCCAGTTCGTAGGCCCCGTGCGCCTGGTGCATCAGCCCGATGTAGTAAAGCGGCTCGGCGGCATCCGGGCGGCAGTCATGGGCTGCGGTGTAAAAGATGTACGCCGCGCCCGGGTTGTCCATCGCCTGATAGCAACGACCGAGGGCAAACTTGGCTTCATACAGGTCTGGGTTGTGCTTCAGGGCTTCCTTCAGCGCATTGACCGCCTTCTCGATCATGCCCTGTGCGGCGAACGCCACGCCGATGTTGTAGTGCGCCTCGGCCAGCGTGGGATCGGTCTGCACGGCATTCAGGTACTCGCGCAAGGCGCTTGCCCAGTCGTTCTGGAAGGCGAGCGCATTTCCGATGTACAGATAGATAATGGCGCGGTCCCGGTCGGTGACGTTCTCATCCAGACCACCGCCCTCCACGTATGCGGCGATCAAGGCCTGGCGAAACTCTTCCGCCGCTTTCGCATACTCTGCATTCAGGTAGGCCTGGAGCCCACGCCCAAAGGAAGCGCCTGCGCGTGTGGCCTGCATAAAGTGCTCACTTCCCGTGAAGGTATCCAGGTCCAAGACCACCAAGCGCACGGGTTCTTCTTTGCCCATCTTCGACCTTCCACTTGCTCAGTCGGGCCGCCTGCCGGACAGCCGTCAAGGGGTAAACCCCTCCAGCGCCATGAGCATCTGCTGCACCAGCTCGCGCGAAAGCCCCTGCCCCCATTGCTCCCGCACCCGGTTGCCCACGTCCAGCACGGCGCGCTGCCAGGCTTCCTGGGGAGCGTCCGGCGGAAGATCCCGTTCTCGGAGCAGCGCCTCGACCGTCACACCGCCCTCGGGGCCCAACACATCCGTGGCTACCTCACGCATCTCGCGCAGCCGATCCGCGTATCGCCGTCGCAACACCAGCACGGTGATGTCGTCGCTTTGCGGCGAATGGCTGCTGAACAGCCGCACCGCGCGCACGATCTGCCGCACCAGACTGCGCGGGCGGCGAACCGGAGAAGCGGTCAGCAGATCCCGTAAGCGTTCAAAGCCAAACGGCTCGCTGTGGTCGTTCAGGGCCTCAACCACCCCGTCTGTATACAGCACCAACACATCTCCTGGGCCCAGCCGCGCCGTCTTCTCCTCGTAGACATAGTCCCGGTCGATCCCCAGGGGCAACCCGTCAATCTCGATCTCGTGGGCCTCCTGATCGAGCAGGATCGGATAGTGATGCCCCGCATTGGCCACTACCAGGTGTCCATCGGAGATGTCCAGAGCGAGGTAGAGCAGGCTGACGCAACTCCGCGGAGCCTGCTCCATGAGGGCACGGTTCACCCGGGCGAGCGTCTGCCCCGGCGAACTCTGCTGGCGGGCCTCCACCCGGAAAAGGGTCCGCGCGACCGCCATATGCAGTGCCGCCGGGATCCCTTTCCCCGATACATCCCCGATCATGATCCCCCGACGCCGTTCATCCAGCTCCAGGAAGTCGTAGAGGTCCCCTCCGATTTCGCGCGCGGGCAGAAACGAGGTACTGGTTTCCCAGCCTGGAAGACGCGGGCTGCTCGCCAGGAGCAAGCTGACCTGGATGTCCCTCGCGACGCGCAGATCCTGCAGCAAGCTCTCCTGGTCGGTAGAAACGCCTACGGGCGCCATCTCCGGACGGACTGCCGGCGGTGGTTCCGCTGTCTGCATCGGGTTGTCCTCGCAAGCAGCTTCCCTCTTGGGTGCCATCGTAGCGCTGCCCCGCGCTAGCCACCCCGGCGTGAACGCCAGGACGATGCCGTAGAGGAGCGCGCTGAGCAGTTGGGGAAGGGCGTGGTGCGGCGCGTGGTAGGTTCCCACCGCAAAATAAAGCGCCAGCATTGCCAGCAAGGCAATTCCTCGCTTTCCAAGGCTTGGATGCCGAGCGGCCCAGACCTCCGGCCACAGCGCACAGAGCAAGAGCGGGATCGGCCCTTCGCTAAGGGCACCCGCGCCAAGGGCGATTCCCAGGCGCTCTCCGGTGAGGAGCGCTGCCTCCGCGGCCGGCCCTCCTTTGGGCCAAAGGACGAAAACCCCGTAACCCACCACCGCGGGCACCAGGCCGTAGAGCAGCAGCCAGGGCAGCTCAGCCGGCCGGCTGATCTGTCCAGCTCCGGCGAGCAAGAGGCCCCACAGCACCACCCCGACGCCGTGCAGGAATCGCGGATCGTTTACCCATCGCTTGCGCACGGTTTGGACAAAGCTCCTCATCGGCATCTGTCCGGCGGGTTGGTTCCCGGTCCTGCGGCGAGCGCCTGGATGTGTCGTCCGCAGGCCTCCCGCAGCAGATGTACCGGAACGCCGTCGATCAACGCCCCGTCACGGTAACGGCTCAGGGCCCGCCAGGCCCGGCGGAACGCCTGGAGCGCACGAGGTGGCTCCCCCGCGGCCAGCAGGACATCCCCCAGATAAAAGTGGGCCGTGGGGGACGAGGGGTTCAGGTAGGCCGCACGTTCCAGGTCTTGTACCGCTTCCTTGAGCTGGCCCAGCTGTCGTCGCACCAACCCGCGCAACAAATAGGCTTCCTCTGCCAGATCGTCCAGCTCCAGCGCCCGTCGACAGGTCTCCAGTGCTTGCTCGTAGCGACCCTGGTTCGCATGGACCTGCGCGATCCCGCACCAGGCTTCCACCAGGTTGGGTTCGACGCGGAGCGCAGCTTCGAACGCTCCCAGCGCTTCTGCATAGGCTCCGTTGAGCAAATAGTCCAGCCCTCGCCGATAGTTGGCGCGAGCAGCGTCCGGCTCCTCATCGACACGGGGCTCAGCCAGGACGGCACGAGCCCGGTCCGCCTGCCCGGAGGTGAGCACCAGCGGGCGTTCGACCGAACGCCCTCCAGGGACAGACCGCGGAACCGGCATCGGCGCAGCCGTGGTGGCTAAGGGTCCCTTGCCTTTCCGGTAAAAGAACGCACCGCCCGCCTCAACCCGCTGGAAAGCGTCGAAGACGCGCCACAGCGTTTCGGCAAAGCCGATAAACAGGTATCCGCCTTCGTTCAAACACCCGTAAAGGGCTTGCATCAGCCGTCGGCAGGTTTCGATCCGGAAGTAGATGGTCACGTTGCGGCAGAAGATCACATCCATCCCGCGAAGCACGGGCGGGAAAGGCATCGCCATCAGGTTTTGTTCCTGGAAATGGACCAGGTCCCGCAGCGGCGGGATGACACGAAAAGCATCCCCTTCGGGAGTGAAATAGCGCCTGCGATAAGGAGATTCGACCCGCTCCAGCTCTCGTTCCCGGTACAGGCCCCGCCGCGCGACCTCCAGCGCACGCGCGCTGATGTCCGTGGCCCAGATCTCCACCGGTCGCCGTGGCGGCAGGCCGAACACTTCCGCGACCGTGATGGCCAGCGAGTAGGCCTCCTGGCCAGTCGAGCAACCCGCGCTCCAGAGGCGAATCGGCTGACCGGCCGGCCGCGCGCGATCCATTTCCGGCAGGACAACCTCCGCCAGTGCCCGGAAATGGCGGGGGTTGCGAAAAAAGGCCGTTTCGTTGTTGACCACCTCGCACAACAGGGCAGACATCTCACGCCCTTCCGGGTCGCGATCCAACAAAGCAAGGTATTGCTCCCAGCGCTCCAGGCCGTGTGCCATCATCCGCCGGGCGACCTGGCGCGAAAGCGAGCGACAGCGCGAGTCATCCAGGAAGATCCCGCTGAACGCCTCGATACGCGCCCGCAGGGCCAGGAAGGTTTGGCGGTCCATTTCGCAGGAAAGCGCCGTAGTGTCCATCATCCCGTGACGGTCACGTCTGCGCTCACCGCTTCCAGCAGGGCAGGAGCGATTTCCTCCAGGGGCAGTACTTTCTGCACCGCGCCCAGCTCGATGGCCGTTCGCGGCATGCCAAAGACCGTGCAGGTCGCCTGATTTTGTGCAATGGTACGGCCTCCCGCTTTGTAGATCGCAAGCAGGCCCTGGGCACCGTCGCTCCCCATGCCGGTGAGCAACACACCGACCGTGCGCGCACCGAACACCTCTGCGGCTGCCTGCATCGTCACATCGACCGAGGGCATTGGCGAGCTCTTGGGGCGTTCGCTGAGCCGAATGCGATGGGCCTCGGGAACGATGTGCCGGTTCTCCGGGGCCACGTACACCCGGCCCGGCACCAGCTCTTCGCCGTCGCGGGCCACCGCGATCGGGAGGCGGATCTCCCCGGCCAGCCAATCGCACATCCCCTGGATGAACCCACTGGCGATGTGCTGCACGACCAGGATCGGAGCGGGAAAGTGCCCGGGAAGCGCCGATAACACCCGCTGAAGCGCCTTCGGTCCACCGGTCGAGGCGCCGATGACCACCAGCCGTCCCGGGCCTTGGTTGGGCACCAGCTGCGGCACCGCTTCTCGCGCTTCGAGCGGCGGAGTGCTTTTCCCGCGGCGCCGTCCCCGAAGGTGGGTGATCACCCGCACCCGGGCCAGCAGGCGCACGCGTTCCACCAGTGCCCGGGCACACGCGCGCAAGGCGACCGGGTCGTCCCCGCCCGGTTTTTCAAAGATGTCCAGGGCGCCCGCCTCCAGCATCCGGAACGAAAAATCGACATCCTCTTTCGCCAAGGAGGCGGTGACGACCAGGATCGGGGTGGGATAGTAGGCCATGATATACTCGGTCGCGTGCACGCCGTCCATCTCTGGCATCCGCACATCCATCGTGATCACGTCGGGCCGCAACCTGGCGGTCATCTGCACCGCTTCCCATCCGTTCCGCGCCAATCCGACCACCTCGATCGCGGGATCGCTTTCCAAGATCGAGCGCAGAACCGCCCGCGCCACGGGTGAATCATCGACGACCAGGACGCGCAAGCGTCCTTCCGCCGTTTCCTTGCCTCGCGGCCGCTTGGTGGCTTCCGTCATGCCTCGATCCCCCGCAACCGCAGGACGAAAGCGATCCGGTTGCCCAGCTCCAGGAGGTCAAAGTCCTTGTTCAGGTAATCGTCCATACCGGCCTCAAAGCCGACGCTGGTGTCGTCCATCGAGGTTAAGGCAATCACCGGGAGGTCGCGAACCGCGGGATCGGGATCTTGTCGCAGCCGGCGACACACTTCATAGCCGTCCATACCGGGCAATCGGATATCGAGCACCAGCAGGTCCGGAGGATCGGCGTGGATCATCTCCAGCGCCTCCTCACCGCTATAGGCGAGGGAAACGCGATACCCCTGGGATTCCAGCCGCGACTTGACGATGTCGGTAACCAGGCGGCTGTCATCCACCACCAGAACGCGCGCAGCCATCTCGTGCCTCCATCCAGCGGAAAGGAGCCCAAGGCTCAGCCGAGCAACTGGGCCACCGTCTCGAGCAGGTTTCCCTGATCAAACCGGCTCTTGGCGATGTACGCCTGGGCCCCCACCTGGAGCCCACGCCTCCGGCTTTCCTCGTCGCCGCGCGCGCTGATGATCACGACCGGCAGGCCGGCCCAGCGGGGTTCTGCTCGAACGCGCGCGGTCAGCTCAAAGCCATCCATCCGGGGCATTTCGATATCCGTGATCAGGAGTTGAAACTCGTCCCTTTCCAGCTTCTCCAGGGCATCCACACCGTCGAAGGCCGTGACCACCTGATAACCCGCGGCTTCCAGGATGCTCCGCTCCAGTTCTCGCGTGATGATCGCATCCTCAACCAACAGAATGCGGGCCGGCGTGCGACGCGCAGGCACCGGGGCCGGCCCAACCGCGGCCGTCGGGCGAGCCGGCGTGGAACGGAGCAGCGAGGCCACGTCCAGGATCGGGGTCACCTGACCGGCACCCGAAATCGTGGCCGCGGAAAGGAAATGGCTCTTCTCCAAAATGGCACCCAGGGGTCGTACCACGACTTCGGCTTCGTCCACCAGGCGGTCCACCGTCAGAGCCATTTTTCGGCGCTCCGTCCCCACGATCAGCGCGGGCAGCCAGCGCTGTGGGGGCCCTTTACCGTCCCAACCGAGCACCTCCGCCAAGGAAAGCAAGGGGATCGCCTCTCCTTGCCAGAAGATCGTCGGCCGGCCCTCCACGGGTATCACCATTTCCGGTTGCACCCGCAGCAGCCCCTGGATGGCAGCGCTTGGGACGGCAACCGATACGCCCGCGCACGAGACCATGAGCACACGCTGCGTTGCCAGCGTCAACGGCACGTCCAGCACGACGGTCGTTCCTGCGCCCGGCTGGGTGTCAACGTGCACCAGGCCATTCAGCGCATGGAGCGCGGTTCGAACGACGTCCAGGCCGACGCCGCGGCCGGAGAAATCGGTCACCTCTGACCGCGTGGAGAAGCCCGGCCGGAAAAGAAGCTCGAGCAGCGCATCCGGCGAGGCCTCCTTGGCGGCATCGGCGGTCAGCCAGCCTCGCTGCACCGCGGTGCGTCGCACCAACTCAAAATCGATCCCGCGGCCGTCATCCGAGACGCGAACCTGAACCCGCTGCCCTTGGGCCAGCGCCTCCAGCACGATACGGCCACGTTCCGGTTTGCCCAGCGCCTTGCGCTCGGTGGGCGGCTCGATCCCATGGTCGAGCGCGTTCCGGACCAGGTGCACCACCGGATCGCGCAGAAGATCCAACACGCGGCGGTCTACCTCGACCTGGCTTCCCCGCACCTCCAGGCTCACCTCCACCCCGCACTCGGCGGCCAGCCTGCGCACCACCCCAGGAAAGACCTCGAAAAGCGTCGCGATGGGCACCATGCGCATCCCGAGGGTTTCTCCGTGCAGGCCCGTCAACGAAAGCGAGAGGCGTTCTACGTGCGACCCGTGTTCGCGGCCGAAGGCATCCAGCTGCTCCTGCAACTGGTGCAGCGCTCTTTCCAGGCGTTCCAGACGCGAGAACACCTCCTCGGCCTGGCGCGGGCGTAGCCGTTCCCGGTAAGCTTCCAGCCGCTCGTGAAGGGCGGCCGCGGCGGTCCCGGCTTCTTCCGCGATCTCGTGCAGCATGTTCAGGCCGGCCGACTCCCCCTGCAGGTCCTGGTAGAGGGCCAGCAAATCGCCGACCCTGCGGCTCAGACGGTCCACGCGCTCGAGATCGACCCGGATCGTCTCCCGAGGCCGCGCGGCCGGCTGCGCAGCAACCGTGACCGGGGCGGCCCCTTCAACCGGTGCCGTCTCCTTTCCCGTAAGGCGCTGCAGTTTCTGCACCAGCGCAGCACAATCCACCGGATGCGCTTTCCCTTCCACCAGCGCGCTCGTCAGCGCCCGGATGCCCGCGCTGGCCTCCAGGAGACTGTTCCCAATGTCGGGCGTCAGGGCCAAGGTCCCTTTGCGGACCGCGCCGAGCACCTCCTCGATCTCGTGCGCCAGGCGATTGATCTCCCCAAACCCAAGGATCTTCGCGGACCCTTTGGTGGTATGGATCGCCCGCAGCATCCGATCCAGCAGCGCATGGTCCCCAGGTTGTGCCTCTAGCGCTGTAAGGCCCTGTTCCAGCAGGTCGAGGTTTTCCCAAGCCTCGTCCCGGAATTGGCCGTAGAACGCGGTCAGGTCAATATCCGGCATACGTGTTCCCCTGGATGCTCGTCTGCCCTGCGGCCTGGAGTCGCTCCGCGATCATGGAGAGCGTGGCCGCAGCCTCGGCCAGCTGGCGGCTGCCCTCGGCCGTCTGGTTGGCCACCTCGGCGACCTCGCGCATCGTTTCCACAATCTGTTCGCTGGCCGTGCGCTGCTGGGTGGTGGCCATGGAGATTTCCTGGGCTGCCTCGCTCGTGCGTTGCGCCAATAGGACGATTTCCTCCATCGCGCGGCCGGCCTCGTAGACCTTGCGTACCCCGCGCTCCGTTTCCTTCAGCCCCTCCTCGGCAGCCATCACGGAGGCATTCGTAGCCCGCTGGATTTCCGCGATGATCTTGCGCACTTCCTTGGCCGACTCCATCGACCGGTTGGCCAGGTTCTTGATCTCTGCCGCCACGATCGCGAACCGTCTGCCGTGCTCTCCCGCCGCAGCGGATTCGATGGCTGCGTTCAGCGCGAGGAGGTGGGTCTCATCGGCAATATCGTTGATGATTTCGATGATCTCGCCGATGCGCTGGGAATGCTCCCCCAGGGCAAGCACCTTCTCCGCGAGCTCCTGTACCCGTCCCTTGATGGCCTCCATTGTGGCGACCGCCTCGTCCACAGCGGCGTTCCCTTGTCCAACGGCCTGCAGCGTTTGCTCGGCCACCTGGGCGACGTTCTCCGCGCTCTGGGCGATCTGTCGCGCCGTATACCCCATTTCTTCGATGGTCGAGGTGACCTCGCTAATCGCGGAAGCCTGCTCGGCGGCCCCGCTGGCCTGTTGCCGTGAGGTGGCCGAAAGGTCCGCCGCTGAGCTGCTCAGCTGTGCCGAAAGCTCCACCTGCTGGATGCTCTTCTCCATGAGCGTCTGATGGGCCTCCAGGATGGCCCGCGCCCGCTGGTCGGATTCCCGGATCGCTTCGGCGAGCGAGGTGGCGCTGCGGTGCGTGGCAAAGGCCACGAAGAGGTAAGTGGCCACAACTCCGGTCCCATAGCGGATGAAAAAGTCCGCCGGTTTCACCGCAGGGCTACTGTGCGGAGTCAAGCTCAGGAGCACGAACAGCATGCTGGCCACCAGGGCAACGCCATAGACGGTCACGCCGGGAAGCATGGTCCCGGCGACCACAATGGGCCAGAGGAATAGCACGGCGGAGAGCGAGGGCCAAGCGCTCACAGCCACACGGTTCTCTCCGGCGATCTGCAACGCCACCGCGACCGTACTGGCCAGCACGAGCAGCCAGGCGCCTTCTACTGGGCGATTCCGTCGCACCAACAAGAGGACGGCCACGGAGCACAAGAGAAGCAAGAGGGCAATGAGCAGCACGTCCGTCGCCGCGGCCTGCCTGGCCAGAAGGTAGCTGGCCGCCCCGGCAAAGACCATGGCGATCTGGGCCCAGGCCATGTTCCAGACGATTCGGTTCTGTCGCTCACTTTCCTCGTGGGACAGATCGGGCGGCGTACGGAGGTATCCGCCCAGACGTTCAAGCGGCGATCGCGGCGTCATCCGACCCTCCTTGGTAAGCCCGTGCGCACGCCTGAAGCGCATTGACCTCCTCCTCTGGGAGCACCAGGCCCAGGTCCAGAGCCGGGATCCAGCTCTCCTGCCACTCGATCATGGCCCACACGACCGGGCGAACTTGCGCTTCCACGAGAAGGGGAGGCAAAGCGTGAATCCCCGTCCACGGCACCAGCACCGGCCCCGAAACCGCCTGTACGAGGAAGGCCAGTGGGGCCGTATCCGGGCACCCAACCAGAATCAGCCGATCCCGTCGATCCCTCCCGTCGGATATCCCCAGACACACCGCCAGGTCCACAACCGGAACGGGATGCCCCTCTACGGGCAACAAGCCGACCAGGTAAGGGCCCGCAGCTGGAGGCGGATACAAGGTCTCCCGGCGCCTCAAGGTCTCCACCTGCCCGGCCTCGACGGCGAACCATCTGCCGCCGACGCGCACCAGCAGGAAACGCACACCCTCGCTATCCATGGCGGACCATCCCTAACAAAAAAGGCAGATCCAGGATACGCAGCATCTGAGCGCCATCGCCCGAGATGGCCCGCAAACACGAGGCTGCCCCTTCGCTTCCGGCAGGCGGCCGAGGACGGAGCGAGCCCTCGGGAACGGCGACGATGTCCTCGACCCGGTCCACCAACAGGGCGGCGTGCGCCTCTTCCGTTCGCACGACGACCAGACGGCTCTCGGAGGTTAGGGGCTGTTCCGGCAATTGGAGCAAACGGCGTGTGTCCACTACCGCAAGGACTTCTCCGTGGTGGCCTACCGCTCCCAGCACTGCGGGATGGACCCCCGGGATCGGGGTAATGGAGGGCACACGGAGGACTTCTTCCACGTCGAGCACGGGGATGGCATACCGCTCCTCGGCCAGGAAGAAGACCAGATGGTCGATGGCCCGTTCTGGTGTGCTTTGGGTCGTCCTCGCGCGGCGCGCCAGCTCGCCCTGGATCGCGCGTACACGCTCGGATGGCGCAACCATCGCTCCCCCTTTGCCACGGTAACCCTGGAGCGACTTCGACCGCAGGCCGCTTCCGAAAGCAGCCCACGACAGCAGGCATTGTACTATATCCCACACGCTTATGCAACTTTCGCGTTCCTTGCGTGTCCCTCGCCCTTGGGCTATAATAGTCACGAACGATTCCCGTAAGGAGGCCTCGATGGAATGCTTACATCGGGAAGAGAACCTGCAGCGCTGCTCCTGCACCTACGAACCGTGTTCGCGAAAAGGGTTCTGCTGCCAGTGTATCGCCTACCACCGCGCGATGGGGGAGCTTCCTGGCTGTTTGTTCCCTCCGGAAGTCGAACGGACGTATGACCGCTCGGTCGCGCGGTTCATCCGCGCGCGTGCAGCCCGCTGAGCGGGGAAGGGCCGTAAAAAGAGGGCCCGGAAGGAGGCGTCGATGCGTGCCCGTCGGATGCATATCTGGGCCATCGGGGTACTGCTTGTGCTCCTCGGTTGCGAAACACCTACGCCGCCCCCTCCCGTGAGCCCGACCATTCCCGTCTCGCCGACCCCAACGCAGACGCCTGTCCCTCCCACACCTCTTCCTCCAGCATGGCCCGCGCAGCGGCGCGTGTTCGAGTACCTGGAAAAGATCTGGGTCGTGGAAGGCGCCGCGCCGTACGCGCTCACCCCCGGCCGGTCGCCTGCCCTTGCGCCCGAGGGCGAGCGCATCGCCTATTTGCTACCTGACCCAGCTGACCCCGGCCGGGTGGATGTGTATGTCTTTGCCCTGTCTACTGGGCAGTTCACGCGTCTTACCCAGCACTCCGGCCCCTACGGTGCTCCGGTCTGGTCCCCCGATGGCCAGCGTGTGGCCTTTACCTTGGGGTCCATTCTGATCGTTTCACCAGCGGCGGGAGGGGAAGAACGTGTGTTGGCTCAGGACATTGCTCCAGGCGCACGCATCGCCTGGTCGAGCGACGGGACGGCGCTCGTCTGTCCGCTGGTGCGTGAGGGAGAAACCGACCTCTATGCCGTGCAGCTGTCCGATGGGACCGCAACGCGCCTGACGCACGTGGGCGCCTTTCCGGCCGCAGGAACGTTCCTGGTCCTAGACCGGGAGACTCCCTCCTTGCCCCGGGACCACGTGCTCTTCGTGCACCCGGGTGAAGGGGGGACTCTCTGGTCCGTGGGCCTCGATGGTGCGCAACGCGAGCGCTTTCTCCCTGAGCCCGACCACGTGACCGGGGATTTGGCGCTTTCTCCGGACGGCCGGTACCTCGCCGGCCTGCGGGAGGGCACTCCCGAAACGGGCTACGAACTCTGGACCGTGGACCTGGCGAGCGGCGAATGGGCCGCGGTGGCCACGCTGCAGCAGTCTCCGCTGCTCCTGTGGTGGGATGGGGTGAGCGGGGAGCTGTACTGGCTGGACGGCGAAGCCTTCGTCCATTATGCGCCGGGCGGCGCGGGTGTGCGGGTGGCCGGCCGCCTGCCCACGCCGACCCCCGTCCCGACGGCGACCCCCCTTCCCGTTCCGGAACGCCTGGTCTATTACCATGACGCCGCTTTCTACCAAGTCCAGGCTTATGTCGGCCGGGTGGGAGTCAAGGAGATCCCGTCGACGTACGCGGGCGCACAGAGCGTCGTTCTGCACCGGGGTGTGGTTGCCTTTGTCCTGGGACCGGATGTCTACACGCTGCAATTGGAGGGCGGCGTGCCGCGCCTCCTCTACACCTTCCAGCAGGAGGGCCTGCTCGGGCTGCAGGTGGCCTGGTCCCGGGAAGGAACGGCGTTGCTCTATGCGGCTGCTTATCGACAAGCGGAAAGCTCGTTCGGGGTGCGGGTGGATCTCGGGCTGCTGGAAATCGCGGGGCCGGCCGTAGTTCGCTTTGCCTCGATCACCGACTGGAGCGGCGCGGTACCCCTGGCCTACGATGAATCGAGCGGGCAAGCGATCGTGTTGCCGCGCGGGCAAGACCCCGCTTTCGTGGCCCTGCACGCTTACGACGTGCGCAGCGGGCAGCTCAGCCGGATCTACGTGGTCGACGGGGAAGGAACCGCGGCGGTCTCCTGGGACCAGCATTGGGCTGTCGTCACCGGTTACGATCGGGAAAGCGGTCGCGCCTTCCTGCGGCTCTACGACCTGCAAACCCCCGAGGCTCCTCCGCAGACGGCGTTTCTGCCGGAAGGGCTCTACTGCTGGGGCCCGCTCGCCTGGTCCCCCGACGACCGCTATCTGGCCTTCGTGCCGCTGCGCGGGGATCCGTTCGGCGCTCCGGAGGCCGTGCCAGAGGGCATCTGGCTGCTTGTTCCGGAGACGATGGAGGCTTTCCCTATCGCCTCGGTCGATACGCCGCAAGCGTTGCTGGTCGGCTGGCGCTAAAAGAAAAAAACCGGGGCTCCCGTCACCCCCCAAAGAGGTCCTGATAGCGGGCAAGCTGTTCTTCCAGGCCCTGGTCGTAACGGATCTCGACCACCCGGTAGCCCCGATCCCGCAGGGCCGCGCGGATGCACCGGTCCTCTGCTGCTACCTCCGGCTGGTCGTGGACAGCACCGTCGCAGAAGACGCACGCCCGCGCCGCCTCGTAGTAAAAGTCTGGTCGGGCCGGGTAGTCAGCCAGGTGGGGCTGCGCATAGTCCGGCAGGCGACGGCCCGTGCGGTAGAGGTGTTCTAGGAAGCGCCGCTCCAACTCCGACGCCGGGTCGGTGCGCTCCAGAAGCCAGCGGTACTGCGCCTCCCGGCTCCGCTTGCCTACCTTCCGCTCCCGGATGCCTTGGGCTAATGCCAGCAGCAGGTCCTGCACCCGGTGGCGGTCCAGATAGGGATGGTCGCGCTGGTTGTAGTAGGCGAGGAGGCAGTCGTAGCAGGCACGGGCACATCCCTCGGTCCGGCCGTCCTCCAGCACCCGCGGCGGGCGCTCGTCTTCCCCCTCCGGGTTGAAATGACAGATGCCTAGCGCCTCCCGCGCAACCCGTGGCAGCAAGGTCGGGTCATCGGCCAGGCGGGAGAGGATGCCCAGCCCTCCCTCCGCCGCTTCCCAGAACAAGATTGACAATCTTCTGCGCCAGGTATGTCTTGTTGCCCCAGGCTGCCGTGGCCCATAGTTGGCTTAAGATGTCTTCAACATCCGCCTCGGAGAGGTCTTCCAGCAATCCGGGCAGTTCTTGCTGGAAGAACGTGACGCGCTTAAGCCGTTGTTCCTGGTCTTGCTGAAAATCTTGAGTGTCCATATAGCGGCGGAAGTGCTCCACGTACCAGCGCACAGCAGCCTTCTGGGCCTCATTCAGGGTGATCGGTTTGTTCATTGCGAGCCTCTCCAATTTTTGAGTATCACTATTCCCCCAATTGAGAGAGTTGGGCGAAAAGCGCTATCCCACCCCACCCGTCAGGGTCTGGCGGAGCCACTGGAGCAGGTAGCCGGGGGTGCCCAGGCGCAGGGGGAGCGCGCCCGGCGGGATGGCCAGAAAGTGCCGGACGTCGTGCGTCACCAGCCCGTCGGCCCGGGCCTCCAGCGCCTCTGCCAGGATGAGGGCATCGGGCGGGTAGGAGAGCCACGCCGCGCCGCCTGGACGCACGGCGGGCCAGCCTCGCCGGTGACCTCCACCCGGGCCGCATCCAGCAGGAGGGCCAGGTCGGCCAGGGTGTCGGGCGCTTCGCCGCACCCCGGCCTCGCATTCCGGCAGCACCTGCGGGCCGACGAGGAGATGGAGGACGCCGATCTTGCCCAGGCGCAACAGCATCCGCGCACCTCCCTGGGGCGAAAGGACAATGGCAAGAACGACGCTGGTATCCAGGAAGACCTTAGCGACCGGCGGATTCACCCCGCACCTCGCGCAGGGTTTTCAGCATCGGCTCCAGGTCCGCGCACTGGACGCGCCACTGCGCGGCCAGCCGGTCCGCCAGCCGGTCGGTCTCCAGGGCCTGAGGCACCGGGATCAGCGCGCCGTCCAGGTCCAGCAGGGTCAGGATGCCGCTTTGCCGCATCCCTGGTTCCGGATGGAGCGGCTCCCGCAGGGAGACGACACCCCCTTTGGCAACCTGTACCCGATAGCCACCCACAGTAGCCTCCGGGGAAGATGACCCGTGACGGGATGGGGGGCACGAAGTCGTCTACATTGCAGTATATCCGTTCACCTTTCGCGTCAACCGTTGTAGGCCAACTGCGAGCAGTTGGCCTACTTTTCCCAGGCCTCCAGGACATGCCGACGCGTGCGGCATTCGCCGTACTGGCGGAGTTCTTTCTCCTTCAGCACCCGGAAGGTCTCGCCGGGGAAGGTGCTCCCCAGACGCCGCTCCTCATACCCCCGCGGGTCCTGCGGGTGTGCCACCTCCTTCCACGGGTCCAGGATGTCCGCCAGTTCCTGTTGCCACTGGTCGCAGAGGTACGGAGGACAGAGGATGGCGATGCGGCGAATTTCGCCCCGGGCCAGGAGTTCGCGCGCGATGAGCAGCGCCTCAATGGTCTTGCCCACGCCCACGTCGTCGGCGATGAGGAGGCGGACGGGGTGGAGGCGGAGGGCCATGAGGAGGGGGACGAACTGGTAGGGGCGAGGGCGGACGGAGATGCGCCCCAGGGAGCGGAAGGGGCCGGCACCGTCCCGCAGGGAGAGGCGAGCGGCGTTTCAGAGGAGTTCGGCGGCGAGGGCGTCGGCGGCGTCGTCGGGGGTCGGGAGAGGGAACTCCGCGGGCTCCAGCTTCTCCACGCCCCGCTGGACCAGGGGGAGGTAGATCCCGCAAAGCTCGGCCTCACTGCCGGTGAGGGGGCGTAGCAAGGCGAGCTGCGGATCAGGGGACGGAAGCAAAACCCACTCGCGTCCCCGCGCTCGGAAAACGGAGCCAACGCGCAAGGGTGGGGTTATCATCCGTCACCGTCTCGGACGTGGGTACCCCCCTGAGCCACCTCCATTAGCGGAATGGCTGGGTTGACTCCACAACGTCCGCCGCTTGATACCTGCTCCGCGGGCTCGCCAACGCTCCTGGCGGGGACCCAGCCGCGACGTCCTCTACCTTCGCCCCTTGTTACTCAACTATAGCGCATCTTGGGCTACCTAGCAAGTCCGAGACCAGTGCTTCCACGGCCATATCAAAGTCCTTGCATGACAGCCCGGATGGCTCGACGGGGCTGTGCGGCGTAATGCCGAAGCGCCTCGGCTATGCAGGTGTAACCCTTCAGGCGAACGAGGGCAATCACCG